>Ga0307960_1002755_pt1 | contig 10561 bp, 12 predicted proteins | sample OrgLakmetagen542_FD_201832 | JGI IMG/M metagenome (GOLD analysis project Ga0307960, IMG submission 201832) | Saline water microbial communities from Organic Lake, Antarctica - #542 | ecosystem: Environmental > Aquatic > Non-marine Saline and Alkaline > Saline | place: Antarctica: Organic Lake... | reverse complement strand
ACAATAGACTTTTTCTTTTTCTTTCTGAGCTTATGGATTTATTTGTGGCTGGCCGAGACCAGTCAGCAGCCGATCAGCCAAACAACCTGGCTGAAGGTCACCCCCCATTGTAGCCATTGTAACCATTGTATAATGCTGCATTATAATGCAGTGCGTAAACTGCAAGTTTGGTATTGGTTGCTGGTAATTTGCCTGGGCACACCCCCGCAGCCTACTTGGGGCATTCCATGCAATTCTGTGACCAGGCACCCAGACCCCCCCCTTTAATCAGATCACCCAACAAGGGTGCCAATTGAATGGGCTTGAGCTGAGGAGCCCAATTATACATTTGATCATGTGATTCACATTTCGATATTTCGAACACCCAAACTTCGGAATTGGGTTGTATTCCTTTACAACGTGTGCCATGCCATCCATACAGATCATTGTGGCCTATAACCTACAACAATAAACACACAGTCACTTATTAAAGAAAAACATTGAAATGTTGTGTGAAGCAGACTGCAACAACAACAAAGAAGTAAACAGGATTAAAGTCTGGCGCTGCAATATGCCACAGAAAAATACATCTTAATATTTGTCGCGCTTATGTCCCCGCAATAATGTTCACCCTCCAGTTTTAACCTTTAACCAAAGGTGTACCTAATTGGTACATAGCAACAGTGCTTTTCCGCTTTCTTTGATTGATTGAAGCTTCAAAGGGTCAGGACTTTCTCCCTGCCTGAGCTCATCCCTCCCTCTGAGGGTTGCACACTCAGGTGTCCATTCTCAATTACAGCGTCCACCGGCAACTGTGAGGCAGATAGGAAAAAAGCACATAGTTATTTTGAAAGTGAGGACAAAGGGTTGGCCAGAACCATACAAGTATATTAGTATATTCTTGTGAGGTGAATGAACAACACTTTTAAGAGGAAGGTTCCTCAATTGCGGTCAGACTCGGTGCATTGTTTTAGTTCCATGCAACCCCAAACATCACAGGCCTGGTCGCTTGTAAAGCACCCTTCAAGCCACCTACTTGAGCAAATGTATAAAGAGCAAGAGAGCTTGGATGGTGAATTTTAAGCTTAAAATGTGCCCAGCTAACGCATTTAAACGTTCCCTCGTCACTGCACACACACATCCTTGTGCCCAAGCACAATCATTTGAATGATACATTTAGGCTCACAATGTGCCCGGCTAATGCAATTAAACGCTCCACCGTCACTACACACACATCCTTGTGCCCAAGCACAATCATTTGAATGATGGATTTAAGCTCATAATGTGCCCGGCTAATGCAATTGAACGCTCCACCGTCACTACACACACAAATCTCTGTGCCCAAGCACAATCATTTGGGTGGTGAATGTTAAGCTCGCAATGTGCCGAGCTTATGCTTTCGATCCTTCCATTGTCATGCGCCCACACAAGCACACACAAGCACACGCACGCACCTCGTAGCTTCCCTGTGGGCTGCTGTCACCAAAGTTGCCACCAAACGCAAAAGAGCCGCGAGCCACACCATGACTAGGCAGGCCTCCTTCATTATCATCCATGGGCTCCTGCTCCTCCTCTGATGCCATACCACGACTATAGTAGGGCCGAGGAGGAAGAGGCAAGGGCCATGATCCCTCTTCCAACTCACTGCCGCCACAGCCCTCCTCGTCCATGGGCTGCACGTCCCCAGGCATAGATCCTGCATTTTGCCAGAAGCCTCCCTCTTCTCCGCTTCCCCCCAGACCCATCTCCGCCTCTGGACCGAACCTGGGCTCATCACCATCATTGGTACCCGCCTCCATTGCAGCGCATGCATCATCAAAGGGCTGGCACTGCTGCTGCATCATCGCTGCTGATAAGCGCTTTAAACCCACACTGCCAAAAGGGCGAGCTCCCACACGGCTCCTATTCTGACCCACTCCTCCTCCCTTGTCCCCTGCCTGGCTCCCCTCCACACAAACAAAACCATGATCTCCCTCTCCCTCACCTTCCGTAGCATCTTGAAGCATGTGCAAGTTGGCGACCTCAAGGGGCAGCCCATTTTTCCACTCCACCGCCGGCAGGCCCTTGCTACCGCTCTTGCTGTGCTCCGGCGTGCCCATTGCCCTCTCCCCTTCCTCATACTCCTCGTCCAGCAGACCACTCTTTTCCATGCGCGCCTTCTCTGGCTCACTCAGACAGCCAATGACGCCAGAAGGGACGATTGTGAACCAAGGGTGGGAGCGCAGCTCGTTCAGGCGGTCAATGTGGGCTCGAGACAGGCAGTCTGTCTCATCCTCTGCTTCATACATGTTTCTGGCAGCCAGGGCACGCATGTTCTCAATCTGGGGGCATGTGTGATTGTAGGGAGATTCTAGTGTACAGCAACAACATAAGTCAGAGTTTGTCGTGGCGCACTTCTGTCTGGAGCAGTGTGGAGTGCCCTTTTGTGAAGGAGTAAAACATGCATGTTTGCATTAGATAGTTGTTCATAAAAGGTCCTTTCCCACACAAGTCGTGTTGTCAAGAAGGGAATCATTAAGCATTCCTTCAAATGAATCAATGGTTGCTAGCCATTTGCTTACCTGCTGAGCAAAGTGCTGTGCAGTTTGTGCACTTTCCAGCTGCTGAGTGCGTGCTGCGACCAAATCAGCGCGCACAGCCTGCAACTGCTTCTTCAGCACATCCTGACTGCCTTGTAGCACCGACACCTGCATGCAATAAATGATGGATAGGTTATGATCTTGCAGCAAAATTTTCAAGAAGCAACCCAAATTTCATTGCCTCTCCACCACAAAGATACCCATCATGTGACTGTACAAAAGCCTCACCTGCAGCTTAACCCTACGGCTTGCATCCCTCTCAGTGCTCAGCTCGGCCAGTTTCCCTGCTGTCACACCACGCTGCTGCTTTGACTCCTCATGAGCGTCCTACAGCAGGGAGATGGGCATACACTTTTGTAGGTATCCTCTCAACACAAAAAGGATACAGAAAGTGGGATTTTCATGCAATCTTCTGTCCTTTAGGAGCCCATATAGAGATCCCTCACCTCTAGTCTGTGTTCAGCATGTGTTAGTCGACGGTGCACATCCCTGAGCTGGGCTTCTGTGTTGTGCAGCCTGCGGAGAGAAGAATGATCAGGGCATTCATGAGGGTTTTACGTCACACACAGCAGCCGTCAAGGTCGGGACATGTGTGTGTGTGTGCTGTTTGGTTGGTTAATTGATTGCAAAGCAGACAAATCCCAGAATATGTATGTGAAAGCTTACAGAGACAGAAAGATCTAGTTCCGATGCATCACTGTGTATTGTGTGTGTGATGTTTAACTCCTTCTGTGCTCATCAGAATGATTTGGAACCATTCATTTATCCCCTAGGTACAGATATTATGGTAGTGGCTGCCCCCTAAAAGCACGTTGTCTGGAAACAACTAGTAAAAAATGGAGGAAAGGGTGCATCGTGTGTAACACCTACTATTTAAAAAGAAGAAGGAGTTGGTGCAATGTGTGTGACTAAACCTCCGATGCATGTCAAGTTGTTCGTAGCATCTGACCACCACCATGTGGAATGAGGACAAATATCAGGAAGTGAGATGCGTTGCGCACCTGCAGTTCATCTCTTGTGCTTCAGCAAGGCGTGAGGCTTGAGCCCTCTCTCCTGCACTCTTGCTTGCATGTAGCTCGGCCCGACACACCTCCAGCTGCCCTGCCAGTGCCTGGCGTTCGTTGCGCTCCTTTGATACAGACTATACATTTCAAGAGAACACAAAATGTTTGTCGTTTAAGATGAGATGCATCCTCATTTCTTCCCACTTTAAATTTTTCAAGCAAGTAGAGAGTATGAACGACTGATTGTGGCTGCTGAAACTGTCACATGCAGCAACAAACTGGCCACCTCGGATTGTAACTAGAATTGAGACCTTGCAATTTAGCATCTGACTCGTGTAATGTCACAAGAGCAGTGTAAATGAGAGTAAGAAGCAGATAAATACAATTTAGATCTATCAGAGCAAAGGAAAAGACCAATGAGAAACACGAGAAGCAAACGGAGATGCCTTACCTTTCGCCAGTGATCCAAAGCAACATCTGCATCACCGCTCATTTCCTCCCCACCACCTATGCAACAGCAACAGTGGATAATTTTGAGTGAGACTTAACGCTGCTTTTGTTCATTCTGCCATTTATGGATAGGAACGACGTTTTCATACATACGACTTCATCTAGCCAACCAGGCTAACCACTCAAAAAACAGCCAGCTCAATGCGTAGGCTGGGAGTGTATATTGGAAAACACAATCGATTAATGACGCAAAGGGCTGAGGTTGGTATCGAATGTATGTACCTGGGCTGGTCATGGGAGCTAGCTTAGCCAACTTTTGACTGGGCTTCCTATGAGAATTAGCCAGGCTGCTGGTAGGAGGAGCAGCTAGGGCTAAGCTCTGCAGCATGTTTGCGCCACTAGTACGGTTCTTTTGCTGCAAATGTATGAGGTTGGAGCAAGTATGTTAAAAAATTCTTGTTCTTGAACAAATCTCATAACTCCTTTCTACATGTGCGCAAGCGACACTAATGTTTGCGAAAAACTCCAAAACCTACTATTCTGATTCGAGGATACATACCTGCTGTGCACGTGTGCCCTCAAGCTCGTGCGCCAATGCCTGTGCCTCTGAGCGTGCTTTTGATGCATCCTCTTTGAGTTTGTAAGAGGCTGCCTGCAGGCGCTGCCGGGCCGCACGCTCGCCCTCGGCAGTCTGTGTGTAGGTTACTTATAAATATCTCAAAATAAGAAAACAGGGATCTAGGCAGGATTTATGCAGGCTAGTACACATGACAATACTGTGAGGGATTGGACTTCAATGGAATAGAGCTGTAAAGGTGCGTGGAACGCAAGCTGGTTGAAAGTCAGATTCATTTTAGTGTTCCTTGCTCGCAGCGTGCAAAAAGGACGAACAAATACAAGAAAAGGCAGTGCTCACACCTGCATAGCCTTTGTTGCCTCAGCCCTCATGGCCTCCAGGTCAGTTGTTTTGGCCTCCAGGTCAGCCTTGAGGCCCGCGATCTCATTGGAAACCGCCAGTGCAAGGTCCGCATGGCTGCATAACGCACATGTTTGTTTTGGCTAGGGGCATTTGATTGGGATGTGAGTGATTGGACTAAGGGTTTATGCTGCGGCCACCAGACCGGTACGGCATATAACTCTTGTGTCTCTCACAACATGAAGCAATGCATCCTACCTTGTTCCGTGCTGCTGCTTCTGCACCAGAGGCAAGAGTCGTCCGGCAGCAGCACTAAGCTGGCTGGCCAATTCAGCCTCGCTGGTGCGCAGCACAGCCTCCGCATCTTGCAGCTCTTGGTTGCGTTCTGAAGATGCACAGCACGTGCTACTTGTGTTTAACATTCTTAGCCACATGCCAGAAATCCAGGCTGCCAGTGGGTTCCTAGAAGTTTGTACACTTTCACGTACAAAGGCTGAACTGCGAATGGAGCATACCTGCAATAGCCTGTGTCGCATTCTCTAGCTCAGCATCACGTGAGGCAAGAATTGCCTGTGTTTCCTGCAGCTGCCTACGAATATGCTCCACCTCCTCACCATTTTCACCTCCTGCAAGTGCATATAGGGTTAGGTTCATTCCAAGGGAAATAGACTAAGTTCCCGTGCATCACCCCCCCATCCATACTCTCTTGCTCTTGTCCGCTCGTCAGTTTGTCAATTTAGCATTTGTAATAGCCTGTGACAATTCTAATTCCCCTCTCTGACATACAATGCACCCACGGACTTACTCAATCACAGCATACAAAGCAGTTGTGCGTGCTAATTCTTCAGCAAACTCGCACGTAAATCTCCCTTGTGTATGAAATCTCACCGATCGAGCGGCCACGTGCAGTGTTGCCACCAGCCTCTTTCGATTTCTGCTGCAGTGTGAAGAGCTCGTGGTCACGTGTGGCCAGTTTGCGCTTGGCCTCCAGCAGCTGTGCATCCAGCTGGGACTGGTTAGCCTGTGAAGAAGATTTGCAGGGAAGCCCGTTATGATTAGTTCTGCCATACATGAAGATTGCAGCTAATATCTTCATGCCTTTCCATGGAAATACTTGCAGATCTAACTAGGCACAAATGCCTCAAGATCAATGCTGTTCAAGTTCAGCTTGCATTGCAAGGTAGGAAGTCCTGACCAATCTAAGCGAAGAGTTCTCTTCATACCTGTGAATCTGTCAGCTGCGCATCAAGGCTGTGTGCACGCTCGTTGGCCTCGTGGGCGTCGCTCTCGCGACGTCGAAGGAGAGCCTGTAGTAGGTGACAGAATGGACATCAGCATTGGTTGATGCTGAGCCACAATGTACTGAGGGACTTGGACAAGAGGGTTGGGACCAGCCAATGGACCAAGGTCAGGATAAGGCAGCTCATAACTCCTTGCAGCTTCCACAACAGTAGATGCTACCTATAGTCCCATGTTGGCTGTGTGTAGTCACTTTTCTCTCCGCAAAAATCTGTAACTGACAAAGCAATGGAGGGGGGTAGGCTTTTTGGAGTGGTAGGAGGCAGCTGAGGGAGCAACTCAGCAGCACTGCCAGCCACCAGCAGAACCACCAACCCAAAACAACACCAAGCTAAAGATTTTTGGAGTGGTAGGAGGTAGCTGAGGGAGCAACTCAGCAGCATTGCCAGCCACCAGCAGAACCACCAACCCAAAACAACACCGAGCTAAAGATTTTGGTAGACGTCAGCATGGCGTCCACCTCATTGAGATTAAGAACAGTGAGGACACTAAACCCCAGAATCACAAAGGGAACGCACAAAGATAAATGCTTTACTTTCCAAATAGCCTCAATTATTCCCCCTGTCATCTTTTTACGCCGCCCAACTGTCCACTACTTCACGTGCCCTTTCCTGCACCTTTTACCAACCCTCATCAGGAGCCGGATTCGGGGCAAACTGTCGGCCCTGCTGTCTTCATTCTTTCTTTCTTCTTCTCTTTACATTGGCGGAGGAGTTTTATGTTACCTGGTACCAAAGCTCCTTTTCCTCAATTAAAGTGGGGAGCGTTATACACTGCCTGTGCAATTCTTCTTTATGGGGGAGGGTTCTGGCCACAGAACTGGGAATTCATTTACTTGCTACAGTATTCTTATTTGCGTGCACTGCTACAGCCCGTGTCAATGAGCCCTCACCTGCAGTCGGGTGACCCGTGCATACAGCTGCTGCACCACCCCTGAGGCCACCAGCTCGCTCGCACCGTCACGTGAGCCGTAGCGTGAGCTGGCAGGCAGGCGACGCAGCACAGCAGCCAGGTCAGCCTCCAGGGCTTCTGTGTCCATAGGCTCCTCCTCAATGTGTCCCCTCTGACCAGCCTCATGCATTCCGCCCGCAGATGCCAGGCAACTAGGCGAAGAAGAGCCTGGGCTTGCTGGGATGGGAAGGCGAGAGGCGCTGCCAAGCCTAGGGCTGTGGTGGGATGAGGATGATCTGGGGGGGGAGAGGGCAGCAGGTGGAAGTGCCTCAGAAAGAGGTGACGCATCTCCTGCAGAGAGCAGCTGCCCAGGCTGAACGTTCACGCTGCGTGCACGGGAGCGGATGCTGGTGGTGCGTGTGACAGGGGAGGCAGCTGCCTGTACGTGGCCATCAGAGCGTGTTGCAGGGGGCGTTGCTTGCGGCTGGTTGCGGCTGCTGGTCGGGCCATTGGGCTGGCTGCTGGGTGGAGTTGTGGAAATGCGAGGGACTGGCATAAAGATTTGAGGATCGGGCTGGCTCAGGGTTGGTAAAGGCAGCAAGTCTGGATTCTCTTCTGTCAAGAACTGCCCTTTCTCAGCGTGAGACACGTGATGCTCCCTCCCACCCTCCCCTTCGTATGTGTGACCTGAGTAGCCTCCCATGCTTCCCCCACCATCAATGCCACCTTCATACTGCCCATAATCTTCCTCTATCGGTCCTGCCTGAACATGGTCATTCAGTACCCCTCCTACCACCTGGTACATGTCGCTGCCAGCATCGGAGGCTGCTGTGTCCTCTGTGATCCCCCCATTAAAGCTGTGGTGGCTGTGATGCCCTCCCCCTCCTACCACACCTGCCCCCTCCCCCCAGTACTCACCACGCCCCCCGCTGTTGCCGTAGCTACTAGGTGACTGATGCTGGACTGGCTTGCTGCTGTAGCCAAACGCCTCTGGGTTTGCAGCAGCCAGGTTCATAACCACTGGCCGCCGTTGGCCAGTGGGTTGTGCAAAGCCGGCGTACCCGTGCTCAGAAGATTCATCACTGTCTGCACGGCTGTTGCCGCCTCCCCAGCGAGGATCTGGAGTGACAGGGGTAGGGAGGGGGCACATGTCAGGCGGCCAGCCATGTGTTTGACAAACCTAGGTTGGACAACTACGAAGTTTGCTCACTGTGAGCGTGCTTACACAGGTACCCAATTTATAGTCACAATTTTGGGATGACACACACGCACACATCTTGAACCCTGAATTTTGCAGGTCAGGGAGGGGAAAGACTGGTCTGTTTGAACACAAGCCAGGTCGTAAACTGGCAAAAAGATCTGTAGAATTAGAGTAAGCATACTCTTGCACGCATACACACACAATCCTGGGTGTCAAAAACGTGGGGGGAAACTTGTGGTATGCGCTCGTTGTGTTAGTACAGGCGGCAATTACGGGCAACATGCTGCACGTGCCACAAATTGTCCGATGCACCAACACACACGCACACATACACACATAGCGCGAATGGCGCATAATTAACGTGTATTTTGGACTCTCATAAACACGACTCAGGGGAAGAACAGTGGCTTGAATAAAGTACAAATATGAGGGCTGCGATGCACATGCTGCAAATTGTGATGGGCACAAACACACACACTCTTACTCTCTTACTCACTCACTCACTCACACACACACACACACACACACACACACACACACACACACACACGCACACACACACGCGTACACATGCATACAACCACAATAAACTGCGCGTCCAAATCCTGCATTGCAAGCCAAACCTACTTTCCTGGCATCCATGCAAACACAACAGCCTGTGTCGCGGATCAAGCCAGAGGGGCTCCAAACAAGATGACACGTGCATATGCAAGCATGTGAGCCCATCTACTCCGCCCAACACACAGATATCTCACCTGGAGTGACAGGCGCAGGGGGCATGTCAGACGGCCAGCTTCTTCCTTGGCTGTACCGTTCTGAGGGGCTGTCTGCCTTATTGGCAGTCAGGTGGTGCATCTCATCCCCATCTTCCCACTCAGGAATGGGAGGTGTCATGCCGTACTGCTTCACATTAATGCTGTCAAACCTGCAGTTGTAGTAGGGAGTATTCAGTAGCCACAGATCCGGAGTGGCCAATGATTATCGGTATCATTTTTGTTGTTGTTCAACACAAAGGAGGAATACAAGCACTCATAGGTACGCTGCACGAGTAAACTGCAGCGCAAGTTTCACACGTGCAGCAACAATGATCAGTCTCTTGTTCTATGGACGGACAAAAGTGTGTATATTTAAGTCTACGAGCACATCAGCTGATCTGTATCAGCAGCAGGCCACCGGGTGACTTCCAATTTTAGCTTTGGGCAAGGCCGTCCATCTTCGGCAGGACAATAAGTGCCAAATGACTAGCAGCCATGCTTCGCACACACTGAAGCTCCTTTCCACTTCCACCGCTCAGCACAGATGGCTTCTGATTTCCGTGTGCTCACCTGGGGCGTTGCATCTGCGAGAACGACGGCTCGTCGGTCTCTGGCTGCGGCGCAGCAGGGGTCTGCTTGCTGGCGGAAAATGCCTGTGCTTGCGCAGCGTGCTTCTGGTAGATGGCATACCCCAGGCTGTTGTTGCGTGGTGGGCTGTACTGCATCTCTGCTCACACAAAATCTGCAGGGACAGTAGGGCAGCAAAGAATGAACATGAGAGCCGAAATGGAGGGGTGACCATTGGGTGCAGGTGATTCGAGCCTGTTGTGTGCCGTCTATGTGACCACATAGAAAAGGTTTAGACGTGTATTAAGTTATAAAGCGCGCTGCTTATATTGCTTGGACGCAGCAACTGCTGGAAGGGATTTGCGTGTAAAAAACGACATTTCGTCGTCGTGCAAGCAGGCAGATGCACACACGGAAATGCAAGCGGATGGAAAATGTATGGGCCCCTGCGCAGTTTTCGGTATGGCGGGGCCGGAGGGGAGCGGCAAGTGGGAAAATCGGTTCGCCTCCCCTGAGAATTCAGAACACGAGCACAAGCACGAGCACCCACTGCAATGTATATAAACAGTGGAACTCACCACTAGTTTGCAAAGAAGCAGAAGCCACAATGCGCAGGGCTCCCCCTCGCACAACAGAGCCTCTTCGCGAGCCTTTTCACGCGAGCAGACTAGCTACAACAAAACGATTAAGACATCCTTTTAGTAGTTTGGTAATTTATGTCATTTCTGGCAAGGAGTTATTTCATAAAAGCCCGTAGGAATTCTGCGATGATTCAATTCAATTACATTCGACACAAACGCACACACAAACATACACACACGCGCGTAAACACACACACACGCACACACACACACGCACACGCACACACACACACACACACACACACACACACACACACACACACACACACACACACACAC
>Ga0307960_1002750_pt1 | contig 10567 bp, 7 predicted proteins | sample OrgLakmetagen542_FD_201832 | JGI IMG/M metagenome (GOLD analysis project Ga0307960, IMG submission 201832) | Saline water microbial communities from Organic Lake, Antarctica - #542 | ecosystem: Environmental > Aquatic > Non-marine Saline and Alkaline > Saline | place: Antarctica: Organic Lake... | reverse complement strand
GCCGTGACAGCTAGCTGTCACAGACAGGGAATGGAGGTTGTCGTTCCAGCTAGCTGTGTTAGAGAGGGAAAGTGAAGTGCGATCTCTAGTTGTACTGGGAGGGAAGAATCAGTGCGGGAGCGTGCTACACCCTTTTGATGTTGTGGCAGCTGGCTGTGCAGGAATCAGCATGTCAGGCGGTGCGCTAAAGTGGCGAAAGATTGAAAAGAATTGATAAGTACTTTGTTTCGTTACCAGGGTGCTGCAATGTGTGTATGTTGGAGTTGTTTTTGTTGTATTCAGAGGGCTTGTGAACGAGTGTGCTCATGCAGAGTGGAGAGACGTCTTGATTGAATAGATACTGTTAAAACTCGCTGAGTCTTTGTTTTGTAGTGATACTGAACATGGCTTGTAGTTTCTGACTTGGCTAACTAAGAACCTGTCACAAGGGAATGCAAGTCTAATTTGTCTTACATTTTTAAGTTTGTCCATACATTGTACTTTTGAGGAGCATAGACGCTCCGGCCTTGGTACCTGCCTTGGTACTTGCCTCATAGATGCCTAGATAATGGTTGTTGCTATGCATTTCAAGGAAGCTTTACGCTGTCGCAGGCACTTATTTGTTAGAAGACTTGTCGTGTTGTCAAACAGAACCATAGAAGTAATCCACAAGCACGCCAGAATGCTGTAATTCATAACCATTTTTGATTACCACGATTTACATAGGCATTACTAGTTTGGTAACCTAAGCAGTCATGCGTTTGGGTAACCGAAAGCAATCGTTTGGTACTTGGTTTCTCAATTACCCAACCCGAAATCAGAATAGAAATCAGGCCGTGGTGTCAAAGCGGCTTTGATTGCTACTGCAGTAATGGAGCAGTAACAAAAATTGGTTACAATAATGGTTACAATGGGGGGTGGGGTGGCGCTGACCTAGTAGTAACCAGAAGGAAATCCCACTCTGATCTGGCACAATGAGTCTGATAACCTACTAGGCAATGCTGGGTGATGCTTCACAGAGGTTTCAAATAAATCCGTCAGTCAAAACGTGCAACTGATGCGTTGTTGTTGTGGCACCACATACTTGTAGCACCTACAAAAAAAAGCTTGGACAGGGAAAAGAGGTACAACGTTGTATGTGATATAGCAGCACTGGATAAAACCAGGGAAAAAAGCAACCAAGCATCTCCCAGAACCAACTGACCGCATTAATTCAAAGAAAGAGAATCAACATCATGATTAATGTGAGTTTTGGGCACATAGAAACATGGACTGTCACACTGAGGATACCAAAAATAAGAAGGGAGGCAAATATTATCATACATTAAATTATTGTGTAAGCAGCACATGCACAACGAGAGGGTCTGGAACGTCAAAACATGGTCTGGTTCATGCTAAGCAATTGTTTAAGGTCACACAATCGAATTACCAGTTAGGTTTACAAGGAAAAGAGGAGCTTTTTGTTTTCCTGGTGCAAAAAGCAGGCACATCCTGCCTGTGAAGATAAGAACGCGCACTCCCTGCAGAGAGAAACCATCTGAGGGTGCGTGCAGTGTTTTTCATCCTGGACATCATCATCAGCCTCACACAAGTCGCAAGTAGGGGAAGAGGAGGAATTCCAAGTTGCTGTCCCAAAGCGAAGGGTGTGAGCACGAAGTCTGAGCCATACTGCGATTGACATCTCGAGGAAGGTCAAGAAGCATGTATCTGGGAGGCCTATAAGCAGGATGGGTAACCAGAGCTCTGCGTTTTGCTGTTGCGCTCACCCAGCTTAGACAACAGACAGTGTAAGTGCACTATGGCAAATAAGAAATAGCATCCTCTGCTACCCCCAGCGTGCTCCTCCTGGAAACCATCGTACACCACATCCAGCTATCTAAAGACACCATCCATCTCTACAAGGTTAAAGCTCGTGCTGGCATCCTAGGGGATGAGTGCGCCGATGCCATAGCAAAGTTTTTTTTTATGATGGCGTAATACATAGGTCCAGGGAGATAGCCAACTCCCTACTACGAGGTTGAAACGAAACTGAAAGTTGATAAATAAAAGGGAAGCAAGAGAGGCAGGCTGGAAGCGATAACAGAAAATAGGGGTGATGCCATAGCAAAGTGCTTTGCGGAAAATCAAAGTGGCCATGATATCCACATTGAACATGGCCGCCTATCCCCACTCATCCATTTTCTGGCCGGCAGGGGTGGAAGACCCCTCCAGTTTGCCTACCAGGTACTCCTAACACCTGCCAACGAGGGCCTCCATCAGAAAGGCTCTCATTTTTCTCATAACTCGATGCTGTTAAAGCACACATGCACGTCCAACACACATTAGGTCCTAAATCAAAGGTTTCAAACCATGCATCAGTCCAAGTGCTACACAAAATACCAAGAACTGATCAAGGAAGGCATTGTTAAGATAAATATAAGTAATTCTTTCTGGAAAATTGCTAGACGGCACCTACCACATGTTGTCAGGCTGCAGCCATCTCATACAATTGAACAAACGCGATATACATCTAATCTAAAAAAGTATTGTGTAGACACTTCCAAACAAGCAGATAAGCCACGAGAACAACATAAGCTGCTAATGCCTCGCTTACTTGGACACCATATTCCTTCACACCATCCTGCTAGGAGCAACAGGCACCATTAGCAGCAACCACACAAGGACTCTACTCCACAGCCTCAGAGTTACTGGTCTACATGCCTCAACACTCACGATTAAGTCTACATGCAATCAGATCCGCGACAAATACCAATAAGGTAGATGAGACGAGAAATTAAACACAACTCTCAGAAGTATCTTAGCTATGCTCCTGATGATGTGCAGGCCTCTGCCTCCCAAGCAACTGACCCCCACTGAAAAACTCCTATTTTATTCTCCAGGTAGGATGTTGTGTGCCTCTGCATCCACTGGGTGGTGCAAAACACAAAACAACATCCTTTCCTAATCCATGCCGGTAGTGTTTACACTATCTGTGTTCTTCTTCTTTTTCTTTTGCTGCAGCTGCTGGTCCATCATGCCTTTTGGCTTCATAGCCAGGGCTTATGGTATGGATCTGCAGGGCCACGAGGTACTGGCAATTGGCTTCCAGTCGAATTGCATTGACCAGACTAGTCCGGTTTAATTTGCTGAGGCAGGTATCAGAGTTGAGAAGGAGGAGGCAAGGCGGTGGTCTGCAGCACTTGTGTAGCTTGGTCATCAGAGCCATACCATAAGCAAAACATGTTCCCTGGGATTATAATTTGTCTCCTTGGACATAGGCAGCAGCGAACATCTGACAAAATCTCCGGATTCCGATACAGATGACATGAAATTTACTTTGGTAACCTATTGTGGCTCTGATCACCCCGCTTCTCAGACAAAAACAGGTATACCTCCTGTTGCTTCACTGGCTGGTTGCTCCCAGCTACGCAAAAACACGTAAACAACATAGTAATAGTGGAGGCTATGGATTCTTTGCAGCGGCAGGGGGCAACTGAGGGTGTATCTCAGCAGCTATCATGTGTGGCTGGCCTGCAGTGCAGCCATCTCCAGACAGGGCTGACCTGGAAAAATCTCTCCCCCTAAATTGACAAAAAAGACCTGGAAAACCAGAAAAACTCTCGAAAATTCTGACAGATAACTTTATAAGTCAATACGGTAAGTGCAGACACTAGACCTCACAACCAGCCGAGCAGCGAGCAGGAGTAGCACAAAACCCCCCCACCTGCACCATTCTTCAAGGAATTACCCTCCCTACTATCCTTTTTGGAGTGGGTGGCGCCATTTACAACACAACAGAGCCTCGACGAGGACTTGGATCTCAATTCTCAAGAGTTAAGAATTGAGAAACTTGCTTCTAGCAGACATTCTTCCAGAATGCTGCTAAAAGCGTCCATTTATGCCCAGGTGTATCCTTTTCAGTATTTTTCAACTGAACGTATGAGTCCATTACGACTTGCACCTGCTGGCTTGCAAAAAAAGGGGTCTTGGCTAGCTTTCCATGTTATAATTTTGCAAACTGGTTACGCATTATTGTTTGCACGATGTGCTACATTTCTAAAGCAGGCTGCCACGAGAGAAGTAGATAGCCGACGATTTTGAAATTGAGGCAAAAAATATTAATCATAATTAAGAGAGCCATTACTGTTGCCTCGGGTTGGCCTTGGCTTAAAGTCACAATTATTAATTTATTAATTTCCCGTTCATGTTTGATTTCTGTGCTTTTCTTTCTGACAGACTGCCATCCCAAATGTTTGTCATTATGTGCCTGTTATTGGGTGTCTGTGGCATTCTCTGGGGGCTGTATTGCGTGCTGCACCCGCACATGAACTATTGACAGGCAGAATGCCGCTTCCGTGCTGCTTACGACGCACCAGACCAGTACTAGGCTAACGGGCCAAAGCATGAAGTCGAGGCGTTTGTAACCCATATGGAAAGAACATGCCCTTGGGTCTCCTTATCAGTCTGGTGAACCGCGCAGATATTGCCGCACAAATGTGTGCATTTTGTGTTACATACCGATGTGCTCGCATATGGATTGTCTACGATGGATATATGAATATGATGGAAAGCAAAACAAGAATACTGCACAGCAAGTTTTATGTCCTGTCCCATTGCTAGGAGAAGCGGCCTAAGCAGAAGCTCCACATACCACAAACAAATGATTCTCAAATTCATTTCGTGTTACCACGTTGTCTCAATGTATTGTCTACAATGGAAACAGGATGCTTTGTTGCCAATGGGATTACTGATTTGAGTAAACGAGGGTCGTTAGCGTTCTGTCCTTATTTCCCACTGTGAGGCGGGGAGCAGTTGCCTGTGCTTGGCAGACGCTGACCCCCTACACAAATCGCATCATTTTTATATTGAGTCACCATGTCATCAACGCTGGAAATGATAGAAAACCAAATGTATTTTCTGCGATTGGGGATTAACTCATTGCTCAACCAAGGTTTTTGTTACACTTTTACCACTTTCTCTTACTGAGACCTGCTGGACCACATTCAGATAAGCGGATTTTGCTTGATTATCCATGAATAATAACCCAGGCCATATTGGGTAAAAGGCAAATAATCAGTTTGCGATTGCTTTTTGTTTGCACTACATCAGATGCTTAATACTAAGTTCATTAAACTCTCTGGAGAATTATGTGGTCCTTGGGCTAAATGTACAGACATAGCTCTGCAAAACTGTTATTTAGGAAGGAAGCCAACTGCAATTTGTCTAAGAGTCTGAGGTGCGACCTTGCAGAGGTTTATGTCTGTAAAATCCGTTTTTGTGCTTTATTCTATTTTTCACTTGCATTGCTTATGAGCTTGTCTCACACAATTTGTGTAAATTCAGTACTGTTAAATATCAAGGTATGCAAAATAAGTATACAGAGCTAAATTTAGGAGATATAAAAGTGCAATTAAAGGAACATGTAAGCAATCGTCTTCTCAATAATCAGTTTCAGGACATTTGCTGTTTTATATTAAATAGCTTGTGATTACAGAGGTAAATGGCACAACCAGCAGCTCTAGTGCAGGGCAAATACTTACACATGCTGTTAAAAACAACGTGAAAAAAAAGCGAGAGTTCTCCAACCGTTTCTTATTCCCCCGTGACATCGTACGTCGTCTCAGAAGGTGAGACCTACCGTCCTGTGAACACTGAGGTGAAGGGAGCGACTACAGACATGCCATCACCATTGCTAGCACCAACTCTAGTGAAAGGCGCACGCACTGAGAAACCTCTATCATTTTTGCTCTCATCCCCCTGCAAGGAAAATTCCCGGATTGAGCAAAATGTTGCATGCATAGCATAACAAAGACTAGCTGGTGGAGAGTGACCACCGAAAAATGTGGGGATTGTCCTTAGTACAAAGCACAGGCTAAAAGGGGAGAGTAAACAGTCAATCGAAAGAAATTTGAGGTTGCAAAGCTTTGCCACCCTGCATATAAGACTCGACCATGTTATTTTTCTTCTTAAGGGTGAAATACCTTCTCTGCTTTCGTGCTCTTTCTTGCAGCACATGAATCTTTCACATGAATCTTTTTCTTGACCTCCTTGGACGCATTGATGCATATAACCCTAGTTCAGACAAACAGAAGTTAGGCAGAGACTAGCATTACTCGTGTTTGCACATGCTCTACATGTATGAAAGAAGGTGCACGATTTTCAAACTTGTGTCTTACATCTGTCGCCTATTTTCCCTGCATTTACGCTTTAAATAGCTTATTATGCTTTGAATGGCTGCAGATCATTACCAATCATCGACATTCATGCAAATTGCAAAAAAGAATGGAAGTTGAAGCCCTGACAAACCTCCACGTGCGCCCCTTCTACGCACAATACTTGCCCTCCTCACCTCGTCATCCTTATCATCATATCCTTCCTCCTGGTCGTCGCCACCGTTTTCCTGCAAGTCAAGTTTGCGCAGCTATGCTTTAACCTCTGATCCATTGTTGAAATTACTTAGACAAAGATTCCCGCATTTTGCGTTTTCTAACAAGCAAATATCGCATGTGGATCACGTTTGCACCAAAAGCTTTTCCTGATAAAATATGGTCATAAAGTACTCTTCATGATCCACCCTCTTATATACAACATGCAAAACTCTTTGCAGAAAGTTCATATCAGCGAATCCTATAGCAGTTGCGCGCTTGATCTGAATGGTGAGCCCCTTGTATGTTTTGTACAGATCCGATACACACGAGTCATATGAAATGCTGTCATATGAACTGCTTGTTGCTATTCCTTCATGAGACATATCGCTGAAATATCTGAAAAATTCTGACACGCCTTACCTCTGGGTTAGGTGTCTGGGACGGATGCCTGCGCATGCAGTGTGATACGGGAATGTATAATGCTGAAAATAAGCTTGTTATACTACTGCATTTGAGATCACTTGGATTTACCTCGGGTAGTCTCTTGATTTCTCGGTACTACTCTGGAAAAGCTTGGTGTTATACAGTGAATTGATCTGCGAATTAAGCTGGTTGTACTGCTCCTGCGAGCATTCATAAAGCATATGCACACACAGAATAAGAAGCGCTGGTACTTGTGTTATAAATTGAAATTCATTCCGTAAGAACCCCTGTAACCTTACATTTGCAGGTTAGCTCGCTCGCGCGCAGTCACACAGTCATCTTACCTGGAGTTCGAATTGCTTGGTAACCCCCGCTCTCACAGCAGCTGAATGGGCAGATGAATATGAAGGCAAAGTTATCGCCGCAGCTAGTTACAAGTACGTGCTTGCACACTTCTCACTCGTATACCCGTCATCAATCAAACTGACAGCTTGCAAGAGTGCTCACCTTTCTCAATATCTGGTGCTTTATTTTCGTCACCACCTCCAGTTGCGTTGGCACAGACGGTAGACAGGAGTGCCAGAAGGGCAAGGAGGGATAAGTGTGTGCAGTTCATCTTAGCTTGAAAGTTGGGAGTCCTTCCTTTGCCAAATTTTTTCTATTTAATGATAAATTGCGCCTGGTCAAATTTTCAATATTTTGTTCGAAACGAATCGATCAATTTACTTCTATCATCGAGGAAATTCATCCGCTTCCTCAAAATTACTTTATAATTTATCCTGAAATCAGTTTATGCAATGAACTAGTGCACTTTTTGCAGCACATGAGGCGTGTGATATATGCACACACACACTTACACTTACACATACACACACACACACGCACACGCACACGCGCACACGCACACGCACACGCACATGCGCGCACACACACACACACACACACACACACACACACACACACACAAACACACACACACACACACACATAAACACAAAATGCACCTGTAAATGCACTTACAAGCAATATGTATGATGAATTAAGCGTTTCCCCCCTCCCCACATGCAGGACGCACATACAGGAGCACTACTCCTGCCGCTCCCTTCAGCGCTCAGGATCTACCTTCCCCTGCTTTGGATGCCATACACAGCATTCTCATCAGAGACAGAGACGACCCTATACATCAGTTGCATGCAGCAAACATTCAACGGATGGCTGTGTAAACAAATGTAAAGTTCAACAACCTGATATATAACGGATGGACTTCCAACGGATGGCTGTGCAAAATCTTCAAATCCCCAAAACAGCTGAAACTAGGATTGCACCAAAGTGGCTCTATCGTCCTTGCTTCCAGCCATCCAGATGCAGTAGGTAGATGCTTCTGGCACGAAACAAATAATCAGCAAACGGAAAATGGAGGGGGGTGGGTTTGTCAAAGTGCGGGGAAACTGAGGGAGACGGGGAGCTCCTCAGCAGTACCGCCAGCCATCAGCAGATCCTTCCCCAGAGAGCACCGAATTACCGATCTCATCATACTTCAACTTAACATCCACCTCATTGCGATCAAGAATCGTGAGGATACTAGACCTGAGAGCCAGCGCTGAGCACCGCGCAGGAGCAACACAAAGGCCTCTGCTCCATTCTAGAAGGAGCGAGCCTCAGTTACCCTCCACACCATCCTTTTGGGATGGGTGGCGCCATCTACAACATTCACACTTTGGAGCCATATTCGGGAGCCTAACTCGTCACTGCCGCCAATGGGGCAGATAGCCTACGTAAGTGACAACATATCAATCGTCGAGATCAAGTACTGTGAGGACACCAGACCTCAGAACCAGCTGAACGCCAGAATGGAACAGCACAAAGACCTCTGCAACATTCTCCAAGGAGCCTCCATTACTCTCCACATCATCCTTTTGGGTGTGGGCGGTGGGAATGGGTGGCACCATATACAACACCCACACTCTGAAGCCTTTCAAGGAACTGGCTCTTGATTCTAAAAGAGTTAAGAAGCTCGCCTCCAAGCTCCATGTGCACTCTGTGAACCTCGCTGCTAACCTTGTCCATACCAGACGTGCCCTTTCCAGCACTGTTATCAACTCTCATCAGGAGCCAGTTTTAGGCCAAGCCTGCAACCCTCTTGATTTTCCCTATCCTTTTCGCGGTGGAGGAGCTTTACGGTACTCAGTACCAAAGTGGCTCCTTTTCCTTAATTAGTGTGGGAGTGGCTTTCACTGCCTGCATAGTTTCCCTTTTCTTTCCATATAAATTGCACAAAAAAACTCTTCTTAACTTCCGCCTCCGTCGGCCCCCTTTGCTTTGACACACCTAGCGTATCTACCCAGTTGCCCGTTTTAAATGCCTGCATTCGTAGCGCTGTTATGTTTAAAGTGCATACTTAGCATATCTGAAAAATTGCCCGTTCTGAATGCCAGCATTCAGTATATAACAGGCAATTTATACATGCAGCAGTTTAATCAGGAAACAATAACAATTGCTGGAAAAAGTCAAAGCTTTACAGAATAGTTAGACTCTTCTCAACCATATAGGGATGTACAAACCAAATCCAACCACGTCACTTGCAGCGGGGTTTTTGACAAAAGCTCTACAATCTCTGAGGATCTCACTCACTAAAGATTAGATGTTCAGGTCATCCAATAAGTCTGACCGATTTACGATGTTCAATGCAGTCATGATCCCATATAAGTCAGTCATAAAGCATCCTCTAACAAAACCAGACAGCAGACAATCGTTTATGAATCCGCAGGTTGCTGCATCTGGAAATGTGCGTGTTGAGGTGCAAGGTATGGATGTGGGTCCCAGTGAAAAAACATGCCAGTTAAAAAAACATTGAAAAACGTTGGTATGCTTACCAGTAAAACTTCCTTACAGGAATATTTATGATTTAGTAATGGCCAGCATGCATTCCAGTAGGCTTGCATACGTTTCAGAGGAGTGATTCCCCTAGAGGACTCACCGTTCTTTATTAACTAAAGCGTTGGCATTGAGCCGTCTAACATAAGCTTTGATCCTTTTTGTCCGCCCTTGCTGATCCTCTTCGCAGTACTGCAAAGGAAGTTGCAGAGAATTCAATGCAATGTGCAAGCTTGCGCTGCAAAGATCGCAGTCCATCACTGTGACAAATATCTCCCCCTCTGGCCGTGCTGATTACAATCGCACCTCCAAAAGGCAAGCATTAGCATACAAGCATTTCTCAAACAGATAAACCCACCGTGTTTGCATCTGGTATGGCGTCCACAGGCATCATTTCAAAACGATCATATGTCTTCAGAGGCCTGGCCCACTTTGTGGGTTGCCTGCCCTCAAGGTGTGGGTCGATGGTCACCTGGTGGAAAACACGTGATAGGGTGGGTTACTTTCCTACCCTTGAATAGTGCAAATGAATGTAGCGGTACGAACACAACCAAAGTTTGCACTAGAGCCACTACTCTGCTTATGAAAGTTATCACCTTGGTGTGGGGAGGCAGTAGGAGTGGATGCTCATTGTCGTCCAGCTCATCTCTGTCCTGAGTAATTGGGCTCTGCATTACTACATGCTGCAGCCTATCAAAGGAACTCAGATCGTGGAGGGGTGGGTTGAAACTAAAAGGAGGTTCCCCAGATGGCGCATACAGCACCAGGCATTTCAGCTGACTCTTGTCCTGCTGCTGCTTCCCTCTCCTTCAAATTCCCACAATTCCTCATCAAGGGCATCTTCTTCCAGACGTAACACTAGATTGGGCACAGATGGAAGGATTGAGCATGCAGCAACGAGAGTGCTTTTAACGTGTGAGGTTAAAAACATCCAAGCTGACAAA
>Ga0307960_1002746_pt1 | contig 10571 bp, 11 predicted proteins | sample OrgLakmetagen542_FD_201832 | JGI IMG/M metagenome (GOLD analysis project Ga0307960, IMG submission 201832) | Saline water microbial communities from Organic Lake, Antarctica - #542 | ecosystem: Environmental > Aquatic > Non-marine Saline and Alkaline > Saline | place: Antarctica: Organic Lake... | reverse complement strand
CAAAATGCTGAAAGTAGCCGATGGTAGGTCTGTACAAAGAGTTGTAGCACAACCCCCCTTGCTAGGCAAGAGCCTAAGCAAAGTAAATGACAGCCGACAACGGTACCAGGCATACGACACGCTTCTATAATGAAACTTTGCTTTCGCATTCAAGGCTAAATTGCTGGACCATGTGCAGCTGTGCTTCCATACTGACATTTTGCCCTGCTGGCTAGCCAGACCTCCTGTCTGATTAAACAAGGACACCAATCACAACACCGACAACATGATAATGTGAAGCAACATACTAAAATTAAAAACAGTTGCTTGACAAAACTTGTGGGGGCGTCATTGGGGGCATACTCTTAATTACAGGTTTTGACCAAGTTTTGCAAATCTCTGGGTGCATTGCGCCCCTTTCTACCTCACATACACATTTAATTGATAGCATAATATAACACGTTTCTTTGACGGAACTTTGGAGATGTTGGGAACGGGGGCCCATTCTCTGATATCAAATTGTAAATCACACAGTGCACCAATAGTGGAGATGAGGGCACCATCGCAATCAGAAGGAAATTAGCTTTCTGACAGTGCTTTCGGTGTGTGCTGGGAGGGCCTGGGAGGCTCAAAGCTCAATTCTTTCAGTGTGGTGACTCAGCAAGTGGAAGAAAGGTAGGGGGACTACACCCTGTGGGGCTCCGCCCAAAAACGATTTCCTTGAGCAATGGCATGGCCCTTTTCCTTGAAGTGTAATGACCTTTTTCACCCTTAGCTCTGCAGAGGCAAAAGAATCAGTAGCAACATCAAACCCGGTAACCATTCCTGGCCTGCATACCTTGAGCCACTTGATGGCAACAGTGCCATAAGGAAACACTTCAGCACGAGACACCTCCCCAAACGCGCCTTCTCCTATCTTATACGTGACTGACACCTGAGAAGCAAGAGGGCAACAAGCAGAACGACCAATTGGTGAAAAGGGTAAACAGGGAAGATGCTCGTCGTCGCTTGAGCTGATTTTGGAACTTGCTTGACAACAGGTGTTGCCAGGATTGCATCTTGCAGGTCTGCTGGCACGAGGCTAAAGAATAAGAGAAAACGTGTTACAGTGAGCACAAACAAAGGATCAACTGGACAATCGATGAAGTAAGAGTCGAGGGTCTGTTTTGATGATCATTGAACATAGACAACCGTTTCCCTCTCCGACACCTCCAACTCTCTCACGCTTGCTCCTCCGCCTCACCTGGTCCAGGGGCACGTGCGTGACGCCGATCAAGAGGTTTTTAGGCATCAACAGAGGGCTTGCGATGCCTACATCACCACTGCTGCCGTGGCCCAAATTAACTGGAGGTAAGAAAGGAACACAAGGGCAGCTCTGTTGCTTGGCAGGCATTTGCCCGAAACAGCTTGTTTCACATTTGTCAGAGTCCCATGAACACAACCTCTGAGGATGCAACATGAAAGGAAGTCAGCTGGTGTTTGCGTGCGCGAGTGCCAATCCAGAAAAGAAAGAAATGAGCTAGACAAGTCTCTGAAGGCACGTGCAGCGTCGCACCTCCTCCAACCCCTCCCAGGGGCTTCGTCTTCTTGTGCTCCTTGGGTGTCTCCAGAGATGCCAAATGGCCCTCATTTTCTTCACCGGAATCTTGTGTGATGCCTTTGCTACCCAGCTGCAGAGGGCCTGCTAGCGAAGCGGGCCAGGAAATAAAAATGTGCTGTGAATTGCCCGAAACAAGGCTGAAACCCAGGCAACCCAGGTTCCATGCAACAATTTTTTAAGAGAATAGTTTGTTATAAATGCTCATGGACATGACCCAACGCAAAGCACACCTGAGTACCGCTCAGCACCATTCCAGGAAGACTCGGCACAAATACGGTTAGACTGACCATGAACTTGACATGCATTTTATCACAATACTGTTTGTGAAGTGCGCATGCACGTGTTCTGTGTGTGTACATTAGAGTGAGGCAAATTACAATTGCAGTTCAGAGGCTCATACCAAACAACAAGAGAACCTTACAGTGGAAAAAAAGCACTCACTTTCGGCACTGCTAATGTCGATGTCCCCGTACATAAGCTGCAGCCGCTGGCGCTCTGCCTCACGAGCTTCCTCAACATCGCCCATCTGTGGAATTCATGGGTGCAGGCTTTCACTTGAGTCTGTGAATTTCAGCGCGTTGCTGGAGGAGAAGGCAGAAAGCAGGGGGCAAGCAACTCTGGCAAACACACAGGGTTGGCCAGAGCCATATAATATTCGCCGTATTTGACGTGCATTTGATGATTTCCCTGCCAAAAATCCGTGTACATATTTGGTTCTGGCCAACCCTACAAACACACAATACAGAATAAAGATGCAGCATAAGATGCAGCCCCTTCCAACCATCTGTCTGCCAGGGCCTCACCTGCTGCTCCTCCAGGCCCTCCCCAAAAGCACTGATGTGGCTTGGCAGGTCCAGGCCTCCTCCCCCGCCACCTCCCATGGTCCAGCCCCCCACACTCTGCATTTTGCCCCCCACCTTCACACTGCCAGCCCCTCCCTGCATATAGCTGCTGTTGCCCCTGAGCGTGCTGTTCTGCACTCCCGACTTTATGCCATCCTCATAGGAGAGAAGGGTGGAGGGCAGGCGGGCTAGACCTCCCTCTTGACTAGGCTTGTTGCAAGTGTTGGTGAGGGGAACGGCGGGCGTGCGTCCCTTGTTCTCACATACTTCCTCCCTTTTGCTGTTACTGCTGCTGTTCCCATTGTTCCTGGTCGTGGTCGAGTTGAGAGCGTTGCCGGCAGTTGTCTCATCCCTCAGCAAAGCTACTCCTAGCCTACTGCCGCTGTTGTACTTGCGGCCATGCTCTTGCTGCTTGCTGGCGGTGTCATTGTTATGAACAAGGCTGCTGCCGCCGTTCTCGTGCTTGTGGCTGCTGCTGCTCCAGTTATTTTCAATCTTATCATTGCTCTTATTATGTTTGCTGTTGTTGTTGCTGCCTGGGGGGGCGCATCGGTCTCTGCTGGTGTCACCTGCAACCGGCTTTCCGCCTACACCATATGAAGCAGGGGCAACACATGTAAATTAAACGCATCATACGCGACCTACAGGGTGTCCATCAGCTGAGCTCTCTGCATTCCCACTGGGGCACTGCAAACATGCAGTCAGTACTTGTATTTGTCAAACACAAACGTCTGCGTGTTGCTCCTGGTCGTCCCTACGCAAACGTCACCCCAAACAGTGCCAATAAGCTGATCACCCAATTCAAAGCCCCCCATACCTCATCTGAATGCAAGATACTTGTTGTTATATCTAAATCATTAACATTTCCTGGAGGTTCAAAATTCTAGGGGGTTCTGTGGGGCCCGGTGCGTATTTTGCACCCACTTTGGCAGGGAAAAGGTGCATTTCTGAAGTTGCCCCGATCAACCTCTGCTTCAGGATAAAGCATTATAAATGTCTAGGGTTGGCCCAAACCGTAAATGGGATTCCTGTCTACGTATATATACGCCGTATAAACCGTATGTATATACGAGTTTTCCGTATTTTCCGTATAAATTCTGTATATTTGAAGTTTCGACTTTCTCAGATTTTAATTTAGGGGGGTCATTTTGTAGCTCTTGAAGAGCTGTAGAAACGTATCCAATTTAGTTGTGCCAAAAAAACAAAGGTTGGGAAGCTATGTTTGCCCAAAGAGGCCAAAACACACAGGCATACACGGTCACTGTCACAAGACCCCTCTTCTTCCCCCGCCCCATCAAATTACCCTGTTTGTGTATGCACACGTGTGTGTGTATGTGTGTGTGTAAAGAGGTACACGCATGCATGCGTGTTGTTGTGTGTGCGTCTGTATTCACGCCTGCTGGGATTCGTGCATGCTTGCGTGTACTTGTGCGTGTGCGTGCATTTACGCGCGTGCATGCACACATGTGCGTGCGCATGCTTACGTGTGCACAAATATGCCTGTGCGTGTACTTGCTTATGGTTGTATGCATGCGCGCGTGCATGCACACGTGTTCGTGCGCATGCTTACGTGTGCGTGTGTGTGTGTGTGTGCATGCTTACATGTGTGTGTGTGTGTGGTGTGTGTGTGTGCGTGTGCTTGCTTACGTGTGCGCGATTATGCGTGTGCTTGCTTATGGTTGTATGTATGCGTGGGTGCGTGCATGTGCGTATACATTTGCGTGCGTGCTGAGTTGTGTACATGCATGCGTGTATGTGTGCGTGCACGTACATGTGTAAATGCGCGTGCATGTACCTATTCGCAAGTACGTGTGTTTTTGTGTGTGCATCTGTGCACACAGGTTTGCGTGCATGTATGTGTGCGCTTGCATGGGTGCATGAATGCAGATGTGCGCGCATGCGGGGGTGGGTGCATGCACATATGCGTGAAGAGTGTGCGTGTGTCGTTTCTGATCCTGCGTCATCTCCGCCCTGGAAACCTTCAGTGGGGTTGGCTTGCATGCATTCCTTTTGTGCTCCTGGTGCTGCTACTTCTGAACCCCTTGCTGTCGATCCACTGGCTGCTGTTGGACCATCACGGATTCCCTTCCATGAGGGACACGGCTGTTCAATACCACAAAAACAATTGTTAAATATTTCCCGGATACAATGCTTTGGATTTTTGTGGTCTCGAAGGCCATTGGAAGGTCACTTTTCGACCACTCATTCAGACCGTATATATACACGTATCATATGGCGTATATTACGCCGGCTAAAATTCACATAAGGTGTATACGAATACGGGTACGGAGAAAATTTATTTATACATACGTATAAATATACGGTTCATATATATACGGTACATATATATATATACATATATATACGGAGTATATATACTAATACGGTTTGGGCCAACCCTATAAATGTCATATAACAATGCTGCAATGTCGCATTTGGGACAGGGGTACTGGAAATGTCAGCGAGTGGGAGGCACTCGCAGAAGGGGCACAAGGGGAAAAGACAAAAATTGTCGCTCCATGCTTGCTTGCGAGTTTCAGCCCGGTTTTTGTTACCAGAGTTGCGGACCAAAATAAAGAATACAATAAATTTTAAATGAGGCCAATCGATGACCTGGTTGAATTTTGGTGAAAATTTGTGTAGCGTGACATGCAGCAATTTCCGCCTGTGCTTTTCCGGCTCCATTTAAACTCCAATGTTGCACACCAGGGTTGCGGACCGAATTATCAAGTCCTATAAAATTTAAAGGGCGCGGATTTGTGCAGTGTGTGAGCAATGGTGTCTGTTTTTGCAGCGTGAAATGGTTTTGCGAGCCACCCACTGGGTCATTCTGCCTGCTTTCGTTGCTGGCAACTTAAGAAGAAATTAAGCTATCCAACACAACTTTCAGCTCCCAAAACGGTGGAGTGGTTGGGGAGATAAGCCCAATTTAGGGGTATTGGCCAAAATTGCCCGGGGAGGGGAGGGTGTTTGCATGGGGACGACCTCCTGTCACCGATAACTCTGTTATACATGACACACACACCTGCTGCACAAAGAGTGCCAGAGCCGTTGCCACCCCCCCCAAGCAAACTGGCCTCGCCTAGCTGGCGTATGTGGAGGGCCATGTTGGCAGTTGAGCTGTGTGCCTGAGGCAATGGTCTGTTTTTGCTGTTCACGTGCTCGCCTGTGCAGTGGAATGGGTCAAAACTAGGTTTGCGTCCTAGGGGGTTTATACAAGCGCACTAGTGAAGGCCTCAGCTTAAATGGAGGCCGTGCAGAGCATTGGAAGAGCAGACCATTCCTTCCCAGGGCAGCAAAATACAGTTTTCCTGCACCTACGGAGGCACCCAGCATACCTTTCTCAGACATCAAATCCATCCAAAGCTGTTGCTCGCGCTGTTTTTGGTGCGGCAATTGGCAGTCATCGTTATGCTCCCCTTGCAGAGGCTCAGGGCACTCCTGTGCACCAGAGTTAAGACACAAGGTGGAAATTTTTCTTCAAAGCCAGCTCAGCATGCGAGCTTGTTTCGTTATGAACCTCAATGTAGCAATTTGAGAGGAAAAGGCAAGCAGCCAACTGATAAGCACGTCAAGCTAGACAAGTTGGCTCGAGTGAGGTAAGAGATTACCTGCAACAGCACGCAAACTCACATAAATCGAGTCCTCGTGGTATGGGTCATCTAACGTGAAATCATCTGCTGTAAATCCTCTGTGCGGATACCCTGCAAAGTCGTACAGTGAGTGCAGGCGCTGCTGCTGCTGCTCCTGCAGCTGTGAAGTGTCATTGTTTGCTGCTTCTGCTGGTTCCCCCCTCAAATCTGCCCAGGCCCCTCCAAGTGGGCTGCACATGCCCCCTGCTGCAATGCCCGGCGACGCATCATTGTCATCCTCACCAGTGTCCTCCCCACCCCCGCAGCGCAGGAAGTGCCGTGAATGCATAGACTTGGAGATGTTATCTGCAAGTGTGCAGCGTACACGCTTGTTCTGTTGGAGAGCATAATTATAATAGACGTTTAAACCAAGAGCCCCAAAACACCAGAAAAAAACAAGCTGGTCACCGATGCCAACTGTTTGACTGGTATGTAGTTATCTGGATATCTGGAGAATAATTGATGACAAGTAACGCTCTTGCTGCCTAAAGCCATGGTCTTTTCAGCATTTGCGGCAGCAGCAGGGGAAGGCACACTCACCTAATGCATGATGCTCCAAGCGTGGCATCCACGCCCCAGCAGCACGAGGCGTGGGAAGCTGGGTAGGCTGCAAATGGGGTTTGTCAGAGGCTGAGCTTGAATTGAGCAACGAACTAAGACAGGCGTGATGGAAGGTATTCAAGCACGGGTTTAAATGGATCAGGATCAGGATCAGGATCAGAGGTGCAGATGAAACGCACATCTTCATGCTCTAACCCCTAGACTAGCAAACTCAAACAGCCCCAAAGCAGGACACTCACGTCCAGCACAGGAGGCACATTGGTTGTGGGAGGGGTTACTGACAAGTTTGGCAACCTTCCAAGTCCCTCCATCCCAGATTTGCCGGCCTGCTGTGCCGCTGTTGCTGGTGGTAGTGCAGATATGAGTCCACTGGCGTGCTGCTGCTGTAGAAGATGGTCAATTGAAGGCGGTGCCCCCACCAGTCCTGCAACCGCTGGTGCTGCTTGCTGCGGGTATGTGGGATATTGGCCACCTGCTACCATTGTTGTGCCTGGAGGGCGCAGCTGGGCATAGTGCTGGTGGTGGGGGTGATGCAGGGAGGGTTCTCCGAGCTGTGCGCTGGCTAAGTTGCCGGCCTGCTGGTGCAGCGCCTGCAATAAAGAGGCACGAAGGGACAATAGAGCGGAGCTTTGGCAGCTTGAAACTCAGCTCAGGCAGTTCAGACATGTTAAAATCTGGTGCAAGGGAGAGAAGTTGGAAGTAGATTTGTCACATATGTGCTGCTGTTTTTCTCGTTAGAGGCCTAAAGGGAGCAGAATCATAGGCATATTAGGGGGGCATACACACCAACAAAAAGGGCAGGGCTAGAAGGGGGTGCATCTTCATTTGAGCATGCAACACGCAGGGGTGCCTTCGTGTCAGCTCACCTGCAGGAAAGCGTTGTCAGCGGAAGCTTGAAGCTCAGCAGCCATTCCAAACCCACAGGATCGCTGGCTGCTATCAAAACTGTTCGCATCATCACTGCACCAACTGTCAAAGTTGATGCCGCCGCCATCACCCTGGTCGCCAAAGTTGCTGTATGCAGGAAAAGGGAAAGAGGGTTTATTGCTGACGCAATCATGTGGCAAGATATCTGTATGATATCAAGGCCGTGTACCGAATGCTTCAGGGTTGTGTTTGCCGAGACTCATACGGGTAGTGTTGGCCCCACCTGTAAACAAGGATTCCATACCCTGTATACTGTATATGCACCGTACATACGCCGTAATTGTGTACACACCATACAGAGAGAAATTTGGATTCACTCAGAATTATTTTGAAGGCTTTGAGAGGCTGAGCACGCATGACCGATCCTTTGAAGCTCCAAAAATAAAAGGTCAGGGAGCAAGGACGTCAAAAGATTGGTATTTCCTAGTGCGATTAGGACCCAAACTATACCCAATATCATAACTATCTGCTCGATATCAGGGCTGTTAAATCCATCTTTTTGGCAAAAATAATGGCTTTAAGTTTAAAGACGACACGAATGTACAATTTTGGTAACGGCATTTATGGGGTCTGTTCCAATGCGTGAAAGTTTGCAAACCATCAGAACGGCACGAGTCCCAAACTGAATAACCCTGTTCAATGTGTGCCTTTACAAGTAGCAGAAGAAGTGCTAAGTAACAAAAGGAGGGAGAAAAAAGGCCAAAAGAGCAAAAAAGACGTTTTTTGCCGGGATTTGAACCCACACCTGGGGTGTACCACCTGAGTACAGTTCATAATCAGTACAATACAGGTAAATAGGGTCCACAAACATTCTACCAAGTAAGGTTATGCAGATACGGACACATTCTGAAGCTTTCAAGTATGGTGCCGCTTACGCGTCGTATATTCAAAAGTACTGTTTTGGCCAACCCTAAGCATGCACAATGCGTGTGCAGTAAGAACAGCAGAAGCATCTCCATTTCCTGGTCATTGACACTATATTCGTGGTTTGGGTTGATTCAACCTGTCATACACTAGCTAGAAAAATAACAGCATGCACACATGCATTTGTCTCTCTAAAATAGGCATGCACACATGCATTTGCCTCTCTAAAATAGGCAGCTGCGGCACCTACCTGGCATCCACATCCTCCGTCTCTGGGGCAGCGTACATGGTCTCAAATTGCAGGGCTGGAAACACGTACACCTTGACCCTGAACGTCTTCAACGGCGTGCCAGGGCGTCGCAGTGCAGAAAAGTACTCCTCATACAGTTCCTGCAATCACCACAGTGATTCAGGGTGTTTTTTCGGCAATACTGGTCATGTACTTCATTTGCGAAAGCCTATACTTCTTGAACTGTTCAAGGAAATTTGTGTGCAGTTTAGAATGAAAAGCCAGCTGGCTTTCATGGCCGTAACAAAAAGTCAATTCTTGTGTTTTTATTAAAAAGAGGGCTCGAAGTCCAATAGAAATTATGGCACTTTTGGGTTATTCAAGTTGTAGAAGTTACAAGGTGATCTGAACAACCCTGGTTGCACATGGTGCCATACCTGCAAGGCAGTATAGCATGTTCAAAGCACAAGACCAGTAGGGGAGCGTCGCTAGCAACGCTGCAATATCGGCGAAGCCTATAACGCGCTGTCGGTGCAACACATGCATGCATATGCATGTGTGCGCGTGTGTATGCGTCAGGGAACATCATCCTGTGCGGACGCCGCACTTATTCAGCAAATTTTGGATTTGTCCGGAGGGCAGAGCCAAAATTTGAAGGGCCGATTCCGGGCTAACCGGAGAAAAGCCAGGTTCCTTCGGAACTTGACTGCGGGAAGCCTGCATTATATTTAAATTGTACGTCTGGACTGCCCGGAAAAAACTGTGATATCGATGGAGAGAGGCCCAAGGGAATCCAGGGTGCAGGGTGGGGGAGGAGACGCAGTAGAGGCCTCCTTTCGTGCCCGAAGGTAGCAGGAATAGCAGGACCCTGCTATGTGATGCTCACTGCTGGGCACTGAAGAGGCATATGTGGCTGGCACGCGCTCATCTGCGCGTGTGTGGGACTTCTGTATACTATAGAATCACCGGGCACTCAACGAGCATGTGCATGCTTGCTCATGATACCATGGATGGTGCTCAAGTTCCACTGACTGCATGCGTGCGTGTGCATGGCACATGTTTACGTGCACGTGCTTGCAAGGTACGATGAGTGTGTGTGCGATAACATGTGCGATAACGCGCTCATCTGCACTGTGCGTGCACGGCCGCACATATGAATGTGTGTGTGATGATATACGTGCATATGTAGGCTTGATATCTAAGTTCTGCAGCAAGCATGGACTTGCGCTTATGTGTACATGCAATGTGCGTGTCTGCACTATGCATCCACGGCTGCAAAAACTCGTGTGTGTGAGTGTGTGCGCATGAATTAATGATACTGTGTGCTTCAAACGATCCAAAGCCCAGCAGCCCAGGCACATTTTTCCATTACTTAACCGTACATTTTGTGAAGGAATGTGTGACATAGCCTTTACTCTAAAAGGAAGCAGTTGACGGCGTCCCGCAAAAAACGTTTTTTGGGGTGAGGGAAAGCCGGAAGTTTTTCAAACCCCCTGAAGTTCCCTGGTATGGTGTGTATTTGTGCGTGTGCTAAAAAAATTGATGACAGTCATGTGTCAATTTTGGGCCTCTGGCCCAAAGTGACACCCCCCCCCCAAACCCCTTCCTGACCCCACAAACTAATAATAAGAAAAGGTGTCAATCTACTCAAAATTTAAGCAGCTATCTGCCTGCACAGTTCTCATGCCAAATAATGTAATACCTGACGAGCTATAGGGCAAAAACTGATATGCGCACGTTCTTGCATTGACCACCTGTTTAGTGCACAAATCTAGCCAAAACCTAGGCCAAAGCATTTTTTACTTCATGCAACTTGCGCATAATGCAATACGTGAACTGTAAGTTTGGAATTGATTGCTGGTAATTTGTCTGGACACACCCCCACGGCCTACTTGGGGGGCATTCCATGCATTTCTGTGGCCGGGCACCCAGACCCC
>Ga0307960_1002743_pt1 | contig 10573 bp, 8 predicted proteins | sample OrgLakmetagen542_FD_201832 | JGI IMG/M metagenome (GOLD analysis project Ga0307960, IMG submission 201832) | Saline water microbial communities from Organic Lake, Antarctica - #542 | ecosystem: Environmental > Aquatic > Non-marine Saline and Alkaline > Saline | place: Antarctica: Organic Lake... | reverse complement strand
TGTACAGGCATGTGTGTGTGTGTGTACAGGCGTGTGTGTGTGTGTGTGTGTTTGTGTGTACAGGCATGTGTGTGTACAGGCATGTGTCACGCAAGCTGCAATTGTGAGGCAAAAAGGATCCTTGACAATATTGAAGGTATGAATACGTATGTTGTGTGTGGACCTTCCAGTGAAGGTGAGCTTTGAAACGGTGTGTGCGTATGTGTGTGTGTGCGTGTGAATGCGTGTGTATGTGCCCACGTCAAGGTACACAGTCTGGAAGTTTTTGTGTGTGTGTGTGCCCACGTTAAGGTACACAGTCTGGAAGTAGCCTAAGAGCTCCTTGACACAGCAATTTGAGGGTGCATGTTTAAATGTTGCGTATGTAGTCGACCATTGAAATTCAATCTGACTGCACGTTTGCTACTGCCTGGAATGTGGCATATGTGCATATGTGTATGATGAACGCCACAGGCATGGAATCTTGCCATTGAGGTTTGACCTAGCTGGCCTAACATGTGCTCATGCTTGGATGTAACTCACAAGCAATACTAGTGTGTGTGCTGGTGTGTGAGTGTCTCTGTGTGTATCATGTGAGTGAGTGTGTGTGTGTGTGCGTGCGTGTGTGTGCGTGCGTGCGTGTGCTTGCGTGCGTGCGTGCATGCGTGCGTGTGTGCGCGTGCGTGCATGCATGTGTGTGTGCGTGCGTGCGTGTGTGTATAGAAAGGCTCAATTTGCAGCACACACAGCATGTTACTCATTCTTCACACAAAGCCGCAATGGATGTGTAGCACACAAAAATCCCGATGTTTCGACCCTCAGGAGTGTGTGTGGGGGTCTGTTTGGCCGGTTTTACCTCTGAATCGCCAATTTCAGTCTCAGCTTGCACCGCGGCTGATGAAAACACCACTGCCTGAATCAGCACAAAATTTGATCTGTCCTGAGTTTGTGCTATATTCAAATGTAAATCCTTGTAAAGCCTGCATTATAAAGGCACGGACGTGCACACCTATCCTATAGGTGGCCCCGTGCCAACGTAGAACACCACTTTCACAACAGGCACATGGTGCAATATTATTAATATTATAGTAACCTTCTTCGACCGCACACACTGTGCAGGTTCCCATTCCTCCATCACCATCCACCAAGGCAGCAGCTCTTCAAGCCGCCCAAGCAGCGGCAACCGCGTAGTTCCTGCAGGGTATGTCCCTGTCCATAAAGGCCTCACGGACACGTCTTTGGACGGGCAAGCGCCCCCATTCCAGGCCTCAGTCAGCACCGCATGGGCTACTACACTCCCAGGGCAGTCAGCCTTGCAAGGCCTGCCAGAGCCACCCAACATGCAGCTGTACTCCTTGCAAGAGATGCCATCCATGGACTGCTCTCTATCGCAGTCCTTGCCCTCTCCCTCTCCTCCTGCCCTGTCACCTCCAGCCATTAGTACGGAGCCTTCCCCCAGCTCTCCTCTTCTCTCAGAAGCAGGTGCACCTACCCGGTTCCCTTCACCCCCACCCAAACCTGCTCATAATCCTAGTTTTATGTCTGGGCTGTTCAGCCGTCCTGGCACGGCTATTGCGAGCTTCTTTGGGGGAGGGAGCAGGCCTTCAACAGGAGTCGCAGCCCCTCTGCAGCAGCAGCAGCAGCAGCAGCAGCGTGCAGAGCCCAACCTCCCAGGCTCAGCGTTTGCAAATTTCTTTGGAGGCGGGAGCAGGCCAGGTACAGCAGCAGCAACTGCGCAGCAGCAGCAGCAGCAGCAGCAGCAGCAGCAGCAGCAGCGTGCAGAGCCCAACCCCCCAGGCTCAGCGTTTGCAAACTTCTTTGGAGGCGGGAGCAGGCCAGGTACAGCAGCAGCAACTGCGCAGCAGCAGCAGCAGCAGCAGCAGAAGCAGCAGCAGCAGCAGCAGAAGCAGCAGCAGGCAGGACTGGGTGCGACCACACAGCCGCAACCGTCAGTCCCGCCAGTAGCAGTTCCAGCGCAGCAGGGATCGAGCCTTATCAAGTCGCCGAGCCACAAGGAGCTTCAACGGCGTGCCTCTGCCAGGCTCCCTCGCGATAGCAACTCAGAGGGCAGCCCTGTCTCACGCACTCCAAGCATGCAGCGCTCCTCGGTGGAGGGAGCCTCGTCCAGGCAGGAGCCTGGTGCAGAAGGACGTGGGAGTGGAGAAAGAGATGAGGGCCAAGGTCCGAGCGTGGACAGGGGCCCCACTGCTGCCAGGCCTTGGGCAGCCGTAAATGCTGCTGCCAGGATTATCAGGAACAAGCGTGTAATCCCCACCCATGAGACACCTGAGTACAATGTAAGTTGGAGGGGAGCCGCTCCCTACTTTTTGTATTCTTCATACAACATCAATTATTTTTCATGCCGGCAGTGTCGGCAGTGTTCTATGTCTTATCAATTCGTTTATGTATATCTCTAAATAACATTGAGCTCACTCGCGCTCTCGCTCTCTCTCTCTCTCTCTCTCTCTCTCTCTCTCTCTCTCTCTCTCTCTCTCTCTTTATATATATATATATACCTATATATATGTCATAAGGTTGCTGTTGCCCACAGGGAACAAGCGTGAGGAGGAACAGGCGTTCAGCTCATACACCTCGTCAACCGTGGCCCTTGTAGTTTACTTTACTCTCCCGATTCGCTCCTCCTGCTGCTACTGCCCCCAACTTGCAAAAAGAGAATCATTCTGCCCCCGACTTGCAAAAAGATAATCATACTGCCCCCGACTTGCAAAAAGATAATCATACTGCCCCCGACTTGCAAAAAGAGAATCATATCCTTAACTGTCGTGCCCCATGAGAGCATTACGTTCCTGACTGACGCCGTGTATTAAACTGCTGGGTGAAAAGCAAATTCTGTAGGGCTGGCCAGAACCAAATTTACGGCACATGTACAGTATTTTTGGCGGGGAAATCACCTAATGTAAGGTCATATACAGCGTATATACACGGTTCTAGCTATCCTTCAACCTTTGCTATTATCCATTTCCGTGCTCCTTAACTGCATACATCCATACCACTCTTGTGCAGGTGGGCCCGCGCTATCTAGATTACCGCAGCAAACAAGTGGCAGCGCGCGCAGCATCAGTTACTGAACCGCAGCCATCCCCACCCCCACCTCAGAAGAAGGACCCCTTCAGTCTGTACCTCAACCCTCCCAAGAAAGCTAGGCAAAAAGGGAAAGCATCGCGAATATTGCCAGGTCCTGCTGCACCGCCTCGGTAGCCTGTTCTGTGGTGGAGGAATTTTACGGTCCTCGTTATTTAAGCGGCTCCTTTCCTTTGATTCAGGAAAACACGCACGGTAGCTTACAATGCCTGCTTGTTTCTTGTTTTTTTTTCCTGTGACACAGGTGGATGAAGTGGAGTGTTGTGAAGTGTTGCCATGGTGTGGAGTGTCATGAAGTGTTGCCATGGCGCGAGGGTTATGAAGTGGTGTTGCCATGGTGCGTAGTGTGAAAGGTGCAGATGCAATATGCACCTCAAATTGTGCAGTCTGATGCACCTCAGAAGCCCTTTCTGTGGCGGAGGAGTTTTTCGGTACCTGTCACCAAAGTACAGCTGCTTATGCACTTCTGAGCTTGCGGACTGATGCAGTAGTTTTGGAAGTTGCGGTGGATTTTGTTATGCTGTTTGAGAAGGAGCGTGTATGGATCCCTACTGATGGTGCACAACAAAACTATTTTTCATGCTTGAGCAAAACAAAACGGTTTGCAGAGCTGTTGTGAAGTTGGTCTGTTGAAAAAACTTGCATTTTTACCTAATTTATATTTGACATTGAAGCCAAAGCCACGCCAGTTTGTATAATATTCTTACTGCGCTTTTTAGTGTTGTACATATCGTTTTGCTGAAGAATTTGGGGCGTTACTGCAGTTGAATTATCATGCTACCTAGTGGTATGGTTGGTTTTATCTTTCCCCTGGGATTCACAGATCGTGATCTAAAACATGAAGATTTCATAGCTACTATTTTTTATTGGCCCTTGTGACGAAATTGCTCTTTCAGACATCCGTCCCCTCTGGCCGTTGCCTCACAGGTGAGAAAGAGGAACTGCTTAGTTCAGTGTAGCACTTGAACTCCAATTTTGCAGTGAAACAAAGTGATGCCCAGTATCACTCTGCTTTTTGTTTACAATGGTTACAATTAGGGTGACCTTCAGCCAGGTTGTTTGGCTGCACGGCTGCTGACTGGTCTCGTCCAGCCACAAATAAATCCATCAGCTCAGAAAGAAAGAGAAAAAGTCTAGTGTTCCGCTAAGGAAGGATATTGTTAATGAGTAGGTTGTTGACCTTTTGCAGCAAAAAGGTTTGGGTTGTCCTGCGGATGGGTTGTGCTGCGGATGGGTTGTCCTGCGGATGGGTTGTCCTGAGAAGTCCTCAAAGGTGTAAACAAAAAGGAGAAATTCCCTTACCTCACAGAGTTACAGAGCTACAGATAAATCCACCAGTCAATTTTTAGTTTAGTTTGGATTACAAAGGCATTCAACCTGGGATGGCTGCTCAACCTATGAGAACGAGGTAAACCTCAAAACGTGCGACTGCTAGGCTGCGTATGTAAAACGTGTAGAAACTGGGATACTTGTTGTTGTAGCTCCAGACTTGTAGCAACTACAAAAAAAACTGGAAAGGGAAAAAGGCACAACGCTGTTTGTGACAGAAATATTTCCTCAGCTCACAAACCCGATGATCTTGGCAAATTAAAGAGCGTGCGCCTTGTCTTAAATATGTTCACTTAAACAGGGCACTGGTCACATCCGCGAGAACCATCTTCAAGCCACGCTGCTGCCTCCACTTTCAAAGTGTGCACGCACAAGCAGAGCCTACTGACATTGCGCATAACATGTTTGGACAGATCATCTTAAAGATGAAGATACTGTGGTGCAGTAGTCGCTCATCACTAGAAAAAGGGATGGCAAACCAAGAATGATAAGCGGCATTTGTTGTTGTGCTTGTTGGGGTCCACCAACTCAGCGCCTCTACAAACACCTTAAATCTGCAGTAAACTTTTGCATGGGAATAGCACGCCAAGTTTGAACAGCTCAGACATGTGACTCGCACTCGTGCAGTCCTTGAAAAGTGCTCAGCAATTGAGCAGTCCAGCGGCACCTGAACGAGGCTGTGAATTAAGAGCAGCCTGGACCACCCTACGCAGAGTGACGCTATTATGTATTAAGCAAGTAAAAGATAAAGAACGCAGATAGTGTAAATACTACCGGCATGGATTCGGCCTCCGTTACTCTCCACATCATCCTTTTGGGTGTGGGCGGCACCATGGCATCTACAACACTCACACTCTTAAGCCTTTCAAGGAACTGGGTCTCGATTATCATAGAGTTAAGAAGCTTGCCCCCAAGCTCCATGTGCACTCTGTGCTGCTAAGCTTGTCCATACCAGACGTGCCCTTTCCAGTACTGTTATCAACTCTCATCAGGAGCTGGTTTCAGGCCGAGCCTGCAACCCTCCTGATCCCCATTGATTTTCCCCTTCCTTTTGTGGTGGAAGAGCTTTACGGTACTCGGTACCAAAGTGGCTCCTTTTCCTTAATTAATGTGGGGAGTGGCTTTCACTGTCTGCGTAGTTTTTCTTTTCATGGATTGTTGTTTTGTGTTCTGCAACACCCAATGGTTCATGTCCACATTCTTGGAGTGCAGCCCAGTTAGTGGTAGAACGCTTCACACCTAATGTGCCCTTGCTTCAAAAAATGCAATTGAAGCGAAGACAGCGAGCTAGAGAACTCCCTGCCTGCATGAAAAATTCCAGTTCCCCATACTTGATTGACTACCTTACATGCCAGCAGGAATAACATAATAGCATAAGTCTTAGCGAGCCACAAAGAAGTGTGCGGTCTGTCTGCCAAAGCGTGTTCACGCACAAATATATGTTTCCTATAGGCAGAGGCAAGGAAAGGACGGGATGCATGTTCAGCACCTTATTAGCCATGTTCAAGGTCCTGTAGAATACCATGCCCAGATACCTGAAAGAATCTTTGTGAAAAAGGGTGGCACCGCCAACATTAAAAACAGGAACATTTTTACCCGCCAGTTGAAGTGCACAACCTCGGACTCAGAAATGCTGACACTCAGATGTTTATTTCTAGCGTTCATGTTAGGCCATTTGTAGCCTCGTAAGGGCAAAGCCCCCCCCTGCAAACATCCCTGCGTAGGCAATCTCAAACACATGCCTGGCCTGCGAATGGATACGCGACAAAAATCGATTTCAAGCAGATTTCAGGCTGCCTAGTAGTAGAATGTTTTCATATTATATAGAAGAAGGGCAAATTGCAAATTGCATCTCTGCAGCAGGGACATTCCAGCTGACCAATGCAATTTAAAATCAAACAAGGATATATCACCTCTCCATGTGCCACACACCTCTCCATGTGCCACACAGGCTGCCACACACCTCTCCATGTGCCACACAGGCTGCCACACACCTCTCCATGTGCCACACATCTCTTTATGTGCCACACAGGCTGCCACACACCTCTCCATGTGCCACACACCTCTCCATTATGTGCCACACACCTCTCCATGTGCCACACCTCTCCATGTGCCACACACCTCTCCATGTGCCACACACCTCTCCATGTGCCACACAGGCTGCCACACACCTCTCCATGTGCCACACACCTCTCCATGTGCCACACACCTCTCCATGTGCCACACCTCTCCATGTGCCACACACCTCTCTATGTGCCACACACCTCTCCATGTGCCACACACCTCTCCATGTGCCACACACCTCTCCATGTGCCACACCTCTCCATGTGCCACACAGGCTGCAGCTACGAGGGCATGCTTTTATTTAGACCTGCACAGGAGCCTTGCTTGGCCATCAGGCGAGCCAGACAACACAGCCACTTAGAGCCTTGACTGCCATGCTGAGAGCTAGGGGGCGCGATATTTTGCATGCTAGCTAGAACAGGCTTAGAGACTGTAGAAGTGATGCTAAAGCTGTTGATCTCTTCCGTGCAGCCTTTAAAGACTTTGCAGTTCGCCAGGGAGTCTCCAGTTTCTCTGACTCAGGTCAACCTCACCCTTTGTGCTGGCTAGGCCAAACGGCTCCTTGGCTGCCTCACTGCAGCTACCTTCCTAGCAAGCAGGATTGAGTGAAAGCTAAGACATGTCTTAAGACAAGCTTGTCTGGGGTCTGGGGTGGCATATACTCCACCCCTGCTCTCAGTTTCCATTAAAGTAGCCCGCTTCCTATTGCCTAACCCCTTGCTTTTGGCTTATGGTCCTTTATTTTTCTCATAGCTCAGGGGAGAGTAAGTCGTAGACTGCTGCTCTGAGTCCGGGTCTCATATGCCTTGGAATCCTGCTATCCTGCTATGTATTTTTCTCCTCTACGGGTCTTCCGCAAAGCTGTTTTAGCCAGGTTTGCGCATAAGGGTGGAGCCCGTGTTATTATTTAGGGTGGGTAGTGATAGAGCCAGTTTTGGCGCGCCAGTCATTGCTATGGCTTAGTTTGCTCTTATCCTGGCTGGCTCCTAGCTTCTCTTGCCTTTTTGTCTGGGTACCCATTCAATTACGTAGGAACCCAGGCCTCAGTTTTAGACGGTCCCTTTATTGCCCCTATCTTTCTAGCCTTCAGTTAGCGGCACGCAATTTTCAAGTGCTTTTCTTGTTGGGTCCTACATATTTATCTGAACTAGTTTTTCCTGGTCGCCCCTCTTGCCTTCCTTGTTCGCCCAGCCAGGCCCTACTTCTGTATTTTCTGACTTGATGCATGATTTAGAATCCCTGTTATTGCATTAAAGTCCAAAGGCCTGCTATTTTTCTTTCCTCTTTAATGGATGGTACAATACACTGAATACTCCTCACATGGTGAGCACGCAAACATGAAAATTTTTAGTTGCAAGACATAAGCCTGCTGGTCCATTGAAGTTAAAATTTTTGCCCGTAAATTTAGACAGCAACAAACAGCTGGCAATGCAAAACCACCAAATTCCCAAACACTGGAAAAAGTAAAAGTAAAAGTCTACGCCGGAGAGAGCCAGCGTGCATGAAGGAAAGGCTCTCAACTAGTGCTCACACTCGCCAGAGCCCCGCCAAAAATTAAAAAAGAGAAACAACTGAGCCTGATGAGGACTTGGCGGGTTGTCAGCCATGCGATCCGGCCTGCGCCTAGCCCTCCTGAAGCCAGCCGCTTTATCAGTAACCCCCCCATCAGGTCCCCCATTATCACTGTTGTTGTTTAAGTGTATTTTGTGTTTTGTTTTTATGATCTTGTTTAAGCTTTTTATTGCATGGCAGTGTAGTTAAGTAGCTAGTTGGTGCACTTTGTGCGTGGGGATGCCCAAGTTTAGTAAAGGAGTTATGGTGTACTGATTGTAAATTGCGCCCCCGACTCTAAGAAGTATAACATGAAGTGTGACTTTGTTGTTTCGAGAGATGCCTCGGAGGCTCCTTGCTCGTAGACGCTGGATAAGAGGTTGATGTTGGTTGTGCGCTTCTTATAATATCTATTGCGGGTTTGTGTCTGAGCAGAATGTTAAACCTACATGATGTGTGTCCCTTGTTGGAATCTGTTTAAGGCCCAAACACCTGCCCCTTCCTTCAATGGGCATGACTAACACGCCATTTGGACGGCTTTGACGTCTAGCTGGAAAGTTTTGTTGTGTTGGGAAAACCCAGTCGGGAATGTTTCTTTCATTGTCATGTAAGGTCAGATAGCTTTTCACTGTTACAAGCATCCATTGTAAGGATTGCTCAGCCCAGCTTGCCTTTGCTGATCTCTTCACCACAGCGGCAAACTGTGTGGTGGTCTAGGTGGTCTGCACCCTCATTGCCAATAATAACTGGAAAACTTCGAATCAAAACAAATTTACCTCCAGCCATCCAGATGCTGTGCTGGTTGCTCCCCCAAATTGCAGCGCTGCCAGCCACCAACAAAGACACACTTTATAAGCAGCCCAAAACGTTGACAGACTCGACGTGAGATCCACCTCGTTAAGATCAATATTCTGAGAACATTAGACCTCAGAATCAGCTCAACGCTGCAAGGGAAGAGCACAAGCATTTCCGCACCATTCTGCAAGGAGTCTCTGTGCCTTTGCACATCATCCTTTTGGGAATGGGTGGCACCAATACATGAATCACACACTGGAGAACTTGCTTCCAAGAAATTTGCTTCCAAGCTTCATGTTCGATCTATCAACAACGCTGCTACCTTTGTCCATACCAGACATGCCCTTATCAGTACCATTACTCCTCACCAGGAGCCGGTTTCAGGCCAAGCCTGCATCTCCCTGATCCCCAGTTAATTTTTCCATTATAGTTGCGGTGGAGGAGTTTTACGGTTATGGTATAAGAGTGGCGGTCGGTTTTCCATTGCCTGCGTAGTCCATCTTCTTCTAATTGCTTTATAGTTCTAAGCTGTGAAAGAGTGGAAAATGGCATGCAGGTAAGTGAAAGAATAATTGTTTGGTACCAAGCACCAAATGTCGTCCAGCTCGTCCATTAAAAAAAAAATGGAAAAAGTATGGGGATCAGGAAGTTTGCAAGCTTGACCTGAGATCGGATCCTGATGAGAGCTGGGACTAAGGGCACGTCTAACCCCAAAATTTGAAATTACAGGCAAATAGGTTCAACCAAAACTGTTTTCTACCGATAAGCAACAATCCTGCTTATTTAAAAGCTCTTGCAAACTGCAAAGCGAGGTCCACCGCGCCCGCAACAAAACAGTGGTGAGGTGGAACAGCGGGTATGACGGAGTGAGCAAAGGTTGTTATGGAAAGTTATATCTGCAGTAAACCTCTGGCTCGCCGTATACCTAAAAGCACAAGCATGCGACCATGTACACTTCAAATTTGAATGGGTGTTGCTGTGTGAAATTATAATATGCGTGAAAAGTATCTGCACATCAGGTTTGAACGCCGAAACAATTGCCCTGGAATCTCTCGCGCAACATAAATTACTCCGTCCCCTTAAGCTTGTACTTGACACGGGCGTGCCTGGTGAAATTAGCCTTCAAACTCATTGTAAGCTTCAAATGCTCTTAAACGAAATCGCACTTTTCGAAACATGCACCTCGGACGGGTAAATTGTTTAATTAATATTTTAGTGGGAACCCACTTAAATAAAAAATAGATGCTTGCAAATTATCATGTCGGACGCCACGAAACCTCCACCCGTGCGTCTGGACTCAAACATCCTCCAAAGCCTCGTTGATATGGACGGAATTGAGCCACTCCCCCGCTCTGGAGCTGTCAGTCAGGGCGGTGCTTGCTTCTTTGCACCACAACACTTTTTTGCGCCAGCAGCGGCAGCAGGCGGTCTCCCCATTCCACCAGAGTTTTCAAGAGTTGCAGCACCCCCTGCAGCAGCCGCCCCGTCCTCGCGCAAGTACTTTAAATACCACATGCAGCGATTGCAGACTACGGCAAACCATGTATTATTCTATGTGAGCTTTATTTTCTATGATTATACGCAATCAAATGATGAATGACATGGCTGCTATATTCCTGGAGCTGAACAAAACCATTTTTCTAAACATGCAGGTGTGTGATGCAAACATGGACGCAAAATTGGCGATTGTGGTGCGCGTTTTTGTTGTACGTGCAGGGTGCCTTTTTGATCTGTTCGTGTCCAGCGCCTCCAT
>Ga0307960_1002733_pt1:0-7500 | contig 10590 bp, 13 predicted proteins | sample OrgLakmetagen542_FD_201832 | JGI IMG/M metagenome (GOLD analysis project Ga0307960, IMG submission 201832) | Saline water microbial communities from Organic Lake, Antarctica - #542 | ecosystem: Environmental > Aquatic > Non-marine Saline and Alkaline > Saline | place: Antarctica: Organic... | reverse complement strand
ACTGACAGCACCTGTGCGGGTGAAGGCAGTCAAGTGATGGCCGGCAAATCGATTCAAATTGATTCGACAGTGTGGTAGGGCACCCCTGCTCCCTGCAGCAATGCTGGGTGCCTGACAGGAGCATGACTGACAGCACCTGTGCGGGTGAAGGCAGTCTAGTAATGGCTGGCAAATTGATTCAAATTGATTCGACAGTGAGGTAGGGCACCCCTGCTCCCTGCAGCAATGCTGGGTGCCTGACAGAAGTACGACTGACAGCACCTGTGCGGGTCAAGTCAGTCAAGTGATGGCCGGCAAATTGATTCAAATTCATTTGACAGTGAGGTAGGGCACCCCTGCTCCCTGCAGTAATGCTGGGTGCCTGACAGAAGCACGACCGACAGCACCTGTGCGGGTGAAGGCAGTCAAGTGATGGCTGGCAAATTGATTCAAATTGATTCGATAGTGAGGTAGGGCACCCATGCTCCCTGCAGCAATGCTGGGTGCCTGACAGGAGCATGACTGACAGCACCTGTGCGGGTGAAGGCAGTCTAGTGATGGCTGGCAAATAGATTCAAATGAATTCGACAGAGCGGTAGGCCACCCCTGCTCCCTGCAGCAATGCTGGGTGCCTGACACTTCTGTCAACAAGTGCACACATGATCTGCACACATGATCTGCAAACATAGTCTGCACACATAATCTGCACACATAGCACGACTGACAGCACCTGTGCACATGAGGGTGATGCCGGTTGACAATGATTTGACGATCGATTGGCGGAGCTGATTTGCATCTGCAGCAGTGCTGTCTGATTGAGAGAAGCAGTTGTAAAGTCAGGGCATGGGTTTTTTGTACTAGCCAAAAAGTAGCACTAGCCAAGAAGAAGTGTACTAGAAGTGTACTAAAATTGTATTATGAGTCTTACTATAAGTGTACTAGAAGTATTCTACTAGTCTTACTATACGTGTACTATAAGTGAACTATAAGTGTACTAAAAGTGTACTAGAAGTGTTCTACTATTCATACTATAAATGCACTATAAGTGTAGAAGTGTACTAGAAGTACTACTAGCCAAGAAGACGTGATCTACCATAGGGCCCACCAGCGTCACACTGCGATCTACCATAGGGCCCACCAGCGTCACAAGAAGACGTGATCTACCATAGGGCCCACCGGTGTCACACTGCGATCTACCATAGGGCCCACCAGCGTCACACTGCGATCTACCATAGGGCCCACCAGCGTCACCCCGCGATCTACCATAGGGCCCACCAGCGTCACACCGCGATCTACCATAGGGCCCACCAGCGTCACAAGAAGACGTGATGATCCATAGGGCAAGAAGATGCGATTAACCACAGGGTCCTAGAAGACATTATCATCCATGGGCCCACCAGCGTCAAACCAACAAAAAGTTCTACCCACAACAGGGGACAGTAAACCACGACACACACATTATGACCATAATGCCCCTCTCACCAAAGGAATGTGATCAGCCATCAGGCCTGCCAGCAGCCTTAACGGAAACGCAACTCACAACAGGAAACAGCACAAACAACACAACAAACGTGGCTGACTGTCGCACTCACCGAGAAAATGTAGTAGAAGAGCAGGCCCACCAACAGCACATTCATAAGGTCCGGCGTGAGCTTGCGCAGTGCAGTCACCACCATTTGAACGCCCTTGATCTTCGTGGCAACACGCAGCAGACGGATGCCACTGCGCATGGACCATAAACACGCTCAATGGAGTCAAAGCAGCCTTGAGAAGCTTAGGTACGCCTTGCATCCCAAGCCAACTCCCACATTCATCCATCAAGTCAAAGCAGCCGTAAGTGGTTTAGGTATGCCTAATACTCCAACCCAATCAAGCAAGACCCACCGCAGTGCCCGCAGCGCGGTCAGCCAAATAAGGGGTGGTCCCACGTAGTACGCATCCATGATGATGACCACCAGGCTCACCATAACGACGAACAGGTCCACCACATTCCAGCCACTGCGTATGATACGTTCAATTAGGCATGAGGACGTGGCGTTCGGTTAGACATGATACATTTGGTTAGGCCTGATACATTTGGTTAGGCAAGATACATTTGGTTAGGCATTATACATTCGGTTGAGCACGAGGCTGTGGAATGTTGTAGGATGCACCAAGCCTGAGGGTCCTAGGATGAAGATATCTTGGCAACAAGAATTTCGGCAACAAAAACTAATAGAGTGTGGGGTTCATCAGCAGCAACGCAGACAAAACATTTCAGGTGCCAGCCACTGCAAATACGCATGCGTAAAAAGTGGGAGGTGAGGGTCACTTTGTTCCATCAAATAGGGTCATCAAATGCTATTGTAGCACACAAATCAATTATTACTAGTTGTGTAATTGCGAGTGCGTTTGCATGTACGTATGTGTGTGTATGTGTGTGTAGAAGTGTGTGTATGTGTGTGCATGTATGTATGTGTGTGTATGTGTGTGTGTATGTGTGTGTATGTGCACGGATGTGTGTGTATGTACATGTGTGTGTACGTGTTCGCATATATGTGTGTGAAAGTGGGTGTATGTGTGTGTGTGTTTGTGAGTATGTGCATTCGATCTGCATTCCTTCTCACCTGCGGAGGTACGACTTTGATCCGTTGAAAAACATTCCCAGGGCAATGGTTTTCATGATGACCTGCGTTCAAAGTATAAGTGTGTGTTCAAGGTGTGATCGTTTATTCAAGGTTCGAGCGTGTGTTCAAGATGTGATCGTTTAATCAAGGTTCGAGCGTGCGTTCAAAATGTAAGTGTGTGTTCAAGGTGTGATCGTTTATTCAAGATTTGAGCACGCGTTCAAGATGTGAGTGTGTGTGTCAAGATGTAAGTGTGTTTATCCAAGATGTGAGTGTGTCAATATGTGAGTGTGTGTTCAAGATGTGAGTGTGCGTTCAATGTGTGAGTGTGTTTATCCAAGATATAAGTGTCAGGATGTGCGTGTGTGTGTCAAGATGTGAGTGTGCTTCAATATGTGTGTGCATTAAAGTGCACCACACACATGCATAAGCACGTTCACTTAAACAACAGTGCAAACTCGGTAATCACCATACAAGTCGTACGACTTCCTGCTTCATCATGCAATTGCAGTGGACCACACACATTCATGAGAGAGGTTAAAAAACAACAGTGCACCATCGGTGTTTGAGATACATACAAGGGCGAGTTGCATGGCTTACACTGCAATCTCATTAATTGTCGAGCACCACCGGAGCACGTGCTTACGACTCGCAGCTGTGTTCCAAGAGCGGTCCTAAGACACGTTAGGGCTGTACACAGCGCTGCTCACCTCACTCCAAACACATGCACGCATGAACGCGCTCACTAACACTTTCGTCCAAAACTCATTGCGTATCATACATACACAAGCACTGCACACGGCTAAGCGCCATTTTGTGTAACTGTTGGCAATGATCAGAGCACGAGCTAAAAACGTGCGGCTGTGTTCCAAGAGCGGTTTCAAGACGCGTTTGGTTAGGGTTAACCCTAACCCTAACCCTAACCCTATACCCTAAACCCTAAGCCCTGAGCTAAAAACGTGCGGCTGTGTTCCAAGAGCGGTTTCAAGACGCGTTAGGGCTGTATAGAGCGCTGCTCACCTCCACTCCAAAGATGGCAGTGAAAGCGGTGTCAAGGGATCGCACGATGATGCCACGCGTCGAGCTAGGGTCCAAGCTCAGCACATCAAAGCAGAGCAGCACACTGGCAGCAATCACGATGGACAAAATGAAGGCCTCATAGAAGCGGTGGCAGGTGACCTGTGCGCCACATTGGCAGGGTTTGGCAGTCGACAAAACGATGTGCGGCAGGGAACGTGCGTGTGTGCGGCGATGCTAAATATATTGCACGCTGTTACATCACAAATATTAAAAATATGCACACAACAAGAGAAAAGTCCATATGAAGTGGCGGGCAGGAAAGCATTAGTTCTTTAAATGGTCGCAAGCGTCATGTCATGTCAAGTTTTAGCTTTTGTTTACCCAAGTGCATTCCATGTGTGATGAAACACAGAATGGCTGCAATCAATGTTGCACAAGCGCAAAAAGGCAAAGGTCTGTTTCGACAATTCGAACAAAAATTCATAACAGGCACCCCTGACAAATGGAGGCGTACCTACCCTGGCACAAAACACACGCAGCGGATTAGAGGGCCGCAAGAAACCGAGCGCACGTCCCCTGAGGACATCTCGAGTAGCACGCTCCCATTTGCCTAAGCGCTTTGGCTTCATGCTCAGGCTCTCCTGCAGCCAAAAAACACGCGCACAGGGCAGCTTTTTGCTTAGCATGCAATAACAGCAGAGGAAGCATGCTCGACAGTAGTATGCAAGCTCATGCAATAATGTCTTTATTTTAAGGAGCATGCGGTGTGTGATGATTCTCACTAGCATGTGGTGTGTGATGGTTTCCATACGCATGTGTGTGTGTGTGTGCGTGCGTGCGTGCGTGTGTGTGTGTGTGTGAGTGCGCAGTCCGTTGGCATACGTACACCTGCACCCTAATTTGGTGTGCTTCTCATTGTTCACACGCATACCTCGTAACAAATGTCACGGCGTTTGGTGAAACTGAAGAAAAATAACACCTGTCAGGGTTTCACGCTCGGGCTCCATCGTGGGCGAAAAGCACTCACGCAGCACGCGGCAGCACGCTGGGTGAAAACGCAGAGTGCACTCCCTTGATCTTTTGGATCAGGCGCCCCAGATGACTTTTAGTTGAATGGCCTCATATCCACTCCAGAACCCTTCTGAGCAGGGCTCGCCATCTCCCCACACTCATTTTTACACGTTTGCGTTGTTAAGCCCCAAACAGCCACACCCAGCCACACCAAGGTCGAGATCTGAATGCCAAGCAGCGCCCTCATCTCACCTTCCACAGATTCTGCCTCTTTTGCAATGCCAGGCTCGGTGCAGCCATGCCACACATTGAACAAACTAACAAGCAGCGCCCTCATCTCACCTTCCGCAGATCTCGCCTCTCTTGCATTGTGAGGTTTGGTGCAGCCATGCCACACATTGAACAAACTGCCAAGCAGCGCCCTCATCTCACCTTCCGCAAATTTTGCCTATCTTATATTTTGCCTATCTTATAATACCGTTCGTTTACGATCATTTCGTGATCACACTTCCAAATAATTAATTAATTTCCGAAGTAATTGTAAACAAACGGTATACTATAAGGCCCTGCGTTGCCTTTTGCCCTGAACCCACTGCCAAGCGGCACTGTCATCTCACCTTCCGCAGATTCTGCCTCTTTTGCAATGTCAGGCTCGGTGCTACCACGCCCTGACCAGACTCCAGACCTTGTCCCGACCCCAAGACCGAGGTTGCAAATTGGAACTGCTTCGTGCGCTGACCAACGGTGTGAGCGTGAGGGACGTCATTCGCTTCATGGCGACCTGTATTGTATTTGTGAGAGTGTGTCTTGTAGTGCACTTGCTTGAGTGCAATCACAATATGCACTTGCTTGAGTGCAATCACAATATGCACTTGCTTGAGTGCAATCACAATATGCACCTGCTTGAGTGCAATCACAATATGCACGTGCTTGAGCGCAATCATAATATGCACTTGCTTGAGTGCTAGTGACATGAAACTAGTTCCTGGTAAGTGACATGAAACTGGCTTCTAGAACGGAAGTGGCTTCTAGTACGAGACATGAAACTAGTTCCTGGCAAGGGACATGAAACTAGTTCCTGGTGAGTGCCACATGAAACTAGTTTCTGGTAGGTGACATGAAACTGGCTTCTAGGACGTGACATGATACTGGCTTATAGAATGAAACTAGTTCCTGGTTAGTGTAATGAAACTAGTTCCTAGTACGTGACATAAATTCCATCAATAGTCCTAGCCATCAGTAGCTCCTAGCAAAAACACTGTATTGCGTTTATTCATTGTGTGTGCATTTTTCCATGGAAAATGAAGTGTGCATACCTGAACCTGGCATTGAGCTGTGGTCGCTGGATTCACTGCCACTGTCACCAGACCACTCTTCCTCCTGGGAGTGTTCGATCAAACATGCAAAAAAACAGGGATGGGTCATACGGCGTATTCGTATAACACGCCGTATGGTATTTTGTGCGTATTTTACTGTATCAAACAAATTGGGCCGTATTATACGATTGCAAAATTAGCCACTGTCTGCAGACCACTCTTCCTCCTGGGAGTGTTTGTTTAAATATGCTGACTGTCTCTTTAAACTCTGTTTGTTTAATATGCGGGCACGTGAACTGTTCACACACTCGCCTGTTTTCTACGGTAGCACATAATTGCTTACTTTTGCATGGCATGCATTGAACTGATATTATACTGTGCATGGAGCCCCAGGCCTGCATTGTTCACACATCATTTTTCCTGCAAACACATCATTTCCGCATGTTCGATACCTGCTGAATTTGCTTTAAATGTTGAGCGTACAGCTGTTTTCATCTTCAGCACAACAGTTGTACCTACATACCTGATCTCAAAATGCAGAAAACTGAATGAGTGTGAGAATGCCCCCACGTTCACCTTACACCTAGAGATGGAGGAAACAGGTCAGCCCTTGATATACCTCCCGAGAAATGCGGTTTAGACAATGAGTTGATATGTTTGAATACTCGTACTATACTTTTAGTAATATGACGCCTTATTATTGCGAGGTGCCAACTTAAAAAGAATAACTAATTCGCGAGCATCGAGCATTTGCAAGGTTTTCAAAAGTTGGGAAAAATGCGATTTTTTTGAGTGTTACTGGGCTCATCCTCCCTTCTCCTGGGTGCCTCTAGAAGCCTCTACCCCTTGTGCTGCTGCTGGAGGATGGCTGCCTGCTGCATGCAAGCACACTGTGCTCCAAGAGACTGCAGGTGAGGCAGCAGCAGCTCTGCCCTCCAGCTTCTCTCCTGGAGAAGCTTGAACCCCCAAAAAAGGCTGTGCATGGGTCTGTCCAAAGTCCAAATGGGGCAGGGAAGACACTTTCTGGCCAGCCAAGGTGCTTGCGAGCTTGCTCAGCTAGGCAATGTCAGCCTCAAAAGCTCCCAAGGCGGAACCACATTCGCTTTTCAGGGCGCAACTCGCCCATAATGGTTGCCCCTGAAAACGAAGGGGGTCTTTTGCGGAGCCCTGAATTGTCCGCGCTGGAAAGTCGAAGTTTTGCGAGGTCCGCAAAAACTTTACTTTTCCGCCTTACTTGTTGCGAGGGGCATCAATAACTATACATTTATTTGCAAAACAACCAAGCCCAGTACGGTATACAGACATTAGCTTCATGAGCTCTTTCTTTGTTTAACAAGCACGCCCGCTAATTACTTTTTAGACCAGTCTCGCCAGCACACTTGCCTTTCACTCATGCCACTCACACTCCAGCAGCACTAATCCACAACAAGAAACCTATCACCTCACTTTTAAATCATCTAATGACATCTACACCCACACCCACTCACCCCCACCCCCACACCCACCCCCACCCCCACATCCACCCCCACCCCCACACCAACACCCACCCCCACCCCCACACCCACACC
>Ga0307960_1002730_pt1 | contig 10591 bp, 10 predicted proteins | sample OrgLakmetagen542_FD_201832 | JGI IMG/M metagenome (GOLD analysis project Ga0307960, IMG submission 201832) | Saline water microbial communities from Organic Lake, Antarctica - #542 | ecosystem: Environmental > Aquatic > Non-marine Saline and Alkaline > Saline | place: Antarctica: Organic Lake... | reverse complement strand
ATCTGCAAACGAATGCAGGTATGAAGGGCACATTGGCAAGCAAAGGCGCATAAGATGTGATCAGGGGCTGGCCATTATACTCGACACTGTTTCTAGGATAGAAGAAAAGGTAGAGGACTTTTAATTGCGTCCTGATCAAACCCTATTTCGATGCTGCTTTAGGCATTAATAGAAAAGGGCTAGTGTTTGTGTGTGTGCGCACATGCGTGTATACATGTGTGTGTACGTGTGTTTGTTTGTGTGTGTGTGTGTTGTGTGTGCGTGTGTGTGTATGTGTGTGTGTGTGTGTGTGTGTGTGTTTGAGCACGTGCATGGTGAACAACTGCCGCTGGTACGGCCATGTAAGGCCCAAATGATACAAATTGTGCACACTATTTCAGCGTGACGCGTGCACCCTTGTTTTTCACACCTGTTGAGTTGCAAGCGTGCGAACATGTCGAACGAAATAACCCAATACAATTAGTAGCTCATTTGCAAGCCCAAATGTCACGCGCTTATCGCTCTCCCTCCAATTCTTCCGGAGTAAGGTTGGCCATAACCGTATATATATATATATATATATATATGTGTGTGTGTGTGTCCATATGTATGGTGACCTCCTTGCTAAAATAACCGTATACCTATACACATGCCTGGAGGAGGCTGGATGTGGTTGCGGGTGTGGGTGTGGACATGGACGTGGGTGTGGGTGTGGGTGTGGGTGAGGGTGCGGGTGTGGGTGTGGGTGTAGGTGAGGGTGCGGGTGTGGGTGTGGAAGTATACATCGTACATACATATTTATGTTTGGTTCTGGCCAGCCCTATTCCTGAGCTCTTAGCTTATTTCTTATTTAACAGGACCCACCTGAAAAGGGACAGCACTTGGGAGTTTGTCATCTGCAAATGCACACACCCAAACCAAGGAGCATGCACCAATTGCGAGAGCGGCAACTTCTCAGCAGGGGCTGCTGCGTGTGTTGTCGAGGGTTGTGCTTGGGCAGGTGTAGATGCTTGTGTTGCTGCAAGTGCTGCTGCTTTTGCTGCTGCTGCTGTGTACGCTGCCGCAGCGGCTTGCGCTGTTTGCTGAGTTGGGGCAGCTGAGTTTGGTGGAGGTGAAGGTTGCTGCGGAGGTGGTGCTGAAATGAACTGCGAATTGGCTGCTGCTGTAGCTGCTGTTGTATTTGGTGCTGCTGCCTGTGGTGGTACTTGGGGTGCTGTTTGTGGTGGTGCTGCTGACAGGGACAGTGGTGCGGGCGGCGGCTGCCCTGCTGCTGCTAGGGCATTTCCCTCTGTTGCTGCTGGCCGTGCTCTTGCTGCTGCTGCTGCTGCTGCTGCTGACGTCTTAGCAGTGGCTGCTGCTGCTGCTGCTGCTGCTGCTGCTGGCTGGTCTGCTGCTGCTGCTGCTGTGCTAGGAGCTGGTGTACCGTTGCTAGGCCTCGAGGGCAAACCAATAGTAGGGAATGCTGCAGCAGAACCTGAAACACGCTTGCTACTTTGTGACACTGCGGCCTGCGGGGAAGGCCAACACAAACATTATAAAACATAGGCAAGTGGCAGTAACATCAAACGCCAAACATTCACCAAACACAGACACCAAACATTACACACCAAACACCATACACCAAGAATTCCAGGCAACGAGGATATCACCATTGGACAGCATAGTACTCAAATACGCCACCAGGCGGATTTGATCCCACGAGCCTGAGACCCTGGGTCTGGCCAGGCCACAGACTACTAGGCTTTAAAGGAAGCCATTTAACAACTTCTCCGTACGTTTCTGGGTGGCATTCCATACATGTTCTTTGTGGTATTTAATGTGGCATGCTTTATACTCTCCCTGTGGGGTTGGTGCAGCCAGCTACACAGTGATTGTGATCTTGTGCATGTGTGCATGTGGCACGCCTAAGCACAGTTTTTGTAGTCTTATGCGTGGCACGCTACATACTGGAAAAAAATGAGGGTGAGTGTGGCACGCGTAAGCACAGGTTTTGTGATCTTGTGCGTGTGGCACGCTACTTACTTGGAAAAATGAGGGTGAGTGTGGCACGCGTAAGCACAGTTTTTGTGATCTTGTGCGTGTGGCAAGCTACATACTTTAAAAAATGAGGGTGAGTGTGGCACGCGTAAGCACAGTTTTTGTGATCTTGTGCGTGTGGCACGCTACATACTTGAAAAAATGAGGGTGAGTGTGGCACACGTAAGCACTGTGTCTGTGGATTTAGGGATGGCACGGCTGCAATCCTTTGATTTACTTAGGAACGGGTATTGTTGCAACTGCGTGAAGCTTCTCTGCATCTGACCAATGTTTGAGTGGTGCGACGCATGAGCATTAGTGGCTGGGCGTGGCGCTAGCTCAAATGCAGAGAGTTTGGGGTGTGATAAGGCTTTAGTCATACAGACGTGTGTGTGTGTGCGTGTGTGTGTGTGTGTGTGAGGACACAGCTACAGGGACAGTGCCTTGAAGACGCAAGTGCAAAAGGCACGAGCCTTTTTGGCTCAGGTGTTGTGTCCAGACGTAGAGCCAAGTTATGGCTTTAGATATTAGAGGATACAAGGATGATGTACACAGCACATGTGTGAGATCTCTTTGGTTTCAAGCCAGGGAGTGTCCATTGAAGCAAGGACTGAGATCGAAAGCAGAGTATACAGAACAAATAAATCTACATGCGCTAAGTCCGTTGCTGCTGTTGCCACTAACACTGTGGCTTAGTAACAAGGTAACACCTGACGCTAAATTTAATCAACTAACTAGGCAACTGCCGCCACAAACACTGTGACTCCTTAGAAGTGCCGGCATGTGTGCCAGACCCATGCACAATGCTCAATGCGCCGGAAAAGCGTGAGATGAAAGACGTCGGCTCACTTCTATCCCTGCCTACCCACCCACTCACAGCCTCACACACACAATCTCACACATAAATAAACACACACATACCCACCTGGAATGCTGCACCAAAAAGGGACGCCCCTGCTTTTGTTGGCGCGGATGACCTTGACGATAACGCCTGTGCGCATGTGTGTGTATATGTGCGTGCGTGTCTGTGTGTAACAAGCAGTTGATAACTAAAAGCAGTCAGTGATGATAATGCCTGTGTGTGTGTGCGTGTGTGTGCGTGTGTGCGTGTGTGTGCATGTGTGCCTGTGTGTAATAAGCAGTTGATGACTGAGAACAGTCATGATAACGCCTGTGTGTGTGCACGCAATGTCTGTGTATAATGAGCAGTTGATGGCTGAAAGCAGTCAGTGTCAGTATACCAACAAACTGCTGAGTTCAGTGTATAACACACGAGCTCCAGTTTTTTAGTAAAAGTGATAGACAACTTTATCACTCTTGCTTCTTCATCTGTGTTTCTTTTTGGTTTCTCCATTCTTTTATTTCCTCAGTCCTGAGAACTTGCTCTTAACCTAAGCTTGGTTTTTCCTTGCCTTGAGGCCCAGCTATGAAGTTCCGTCAGAAACCCTTGCTCCTCTTCTATGTTGCCACACTGGCCTTCTTTGCTGACACCTCTGTCTTTTCCTTCTTTAATTCTTTTATTTTCTTGGTAATAAATCCCAGAGGGGGCTAACTGAGGCCCAACATGGGCAAGTTTGTATATGCTCTTAGGCTTATACGCCCCCAAATTGGCAAGCTCGTGTCATGTGGGTTACAGCATAAAGACATTCGTATCAGTAAAATTTTGAGCTTGCCAATTTGGGGGCGTGTGCTTAATTTGCTGTGGCGTGGTCTTCATACCAGATCACCCACTGCACCAATCTGGAATATTTTCAATGGTGTAGAATTTTTATTGGAAAAGAATATTATTGCAACAAAAATGAAAGAAAACGGCTGAGTGGTTGGTGTTTTATGAGGATTTGAGCCATTCTCAATTAAATCACCACATTAGGGCTTAAATGCACCATGTGTGCTTAATCCCATCTATCTCAGCACGCAAAGCGACCCACATAAAACTGGGCACATGCTCGGGTAGCTCTTAATGCCAGCTACAATTTGGTACTAAAATGATGTCGATCGGATAAAGTGGCTGTGAGTGGTTGCCTTCTGAATGCAAAAATGCGCATTTTCAGGCATTTCCTCTGTTAGCCCCCCCTGAATAAATCCCCCGTCTACTGCATCTCACGAAGCAAACAAAAAAGAACCGGTGTATCTGATGCCTAGAAAGTACTGCCTTGCAAGGGTACCAACGATTGCATGCAGCAACCTATCGTGTTGCATGAACTCCTACCCCTAGTAAGAGTACCAACGACTAACCATTTCGCTTTGCATGAATTTCTACCCCTAGCAAGGGCACCAACAAATAACCCATCGCATTGCACGAATTCCTACCCCTAGCAAGGGCACCAACAATTAACCTATCGCGTTGCCTAAATCCCTACCATAGCTGTACACATTGCCATGCAGTACTAAGCAGCCAGGAACCATGAAATGGGAGCCTGGCAAGAAACATCGGATCGCACAGCTGGCTGATCTCAAACATCATTGCACACCCACCCTCGACCTTGGATATATCACTCAAATAGCATTGGCCACCCTTAATATATCACTCAAATATACCACGCAATTACCACTGGCCACTCACTCACCCTACTCACCCTCTGTCTTTTTGCTAGGTGACGGTGACGGTGGCTTGCTTCAACACGAGTCTGCACATTGGGTCAGCTTCACACGCGATGCGACTTTTTGGCTCCTTACCATTGTGGCTAGCAACCCCAAGACCACTCAGCACATGACCATTACGGTCTCTCTCTCTCTCTCTCTCTCTCTCTCTCACACACACACACACACACTCTCTCTCTCTCAATCTCTCTCTCTCTCTCTATCTCTCTCTCTCTCTCTCTCTCTCTCTCTCTCACTCTCTCTCTCTCACTCACACACACACACACACACTCTTTCACACACACACACACAGCTTAACACACGCACACAAACATACACGCACAATAACTATATCAGAACTGGTCCCTCACCCCAAAACACATGCTGCCACAAAGAAACCATCTCTCCTCCACACAGTATTTCAGACCTTGTTCCCTTACCCCAAAACACGTGCTGCCACAAAGAAACCATCTCTCCCATACCTTTGGCTGGCCTCCATCGTGGCTGATCCTGTAAGGAGCGCGTGTTGCTGCTGCTGCTGCTGCTGCTGGCATTTGCGCAGGCGGAGACACGGGTGCAGAAGCACTGCCACCCCAGGGAGCTGACTTGAGCGCTAGTGCAGGTGGCCTTGAGGCAGGAGATACAGCTTTAGCAGACGTGGGTGCAGGGGCTAGGATTTTGGGCGCGCGCCCTAATGCTGACACCCCTGGCGTGGCGGCTGAGGTGGAGGGGGGGGAGAGCACTTTGATCCACCGAGGTGCTGTTGCTGCTGTTGCTGCTGCCGGTGCGGTTGTTGTTGTTGGTGGTGGTGCAGCTGCTGCCGGTGCTGTTGTTGTTGGTGGTGGTGATGGTGGTGGTGCTGCTGCTGCTGCTATCGGTGGTGATGCTGTCTCAGCTGCTGGAGCTGCTGGTGGTGGTGGTGGTGGTGGTGCGTCTGCTGTTGGGGCTACTGTTGGTGGTGTGGTCGCTTCTGCTGCTGATGGTGGTGCTGATTGCAGTGGTGCTGATTGCAGTGGTGCTGCTTGCAGTGGTGCTGATTGCAGTGGTGCTGATTGCAGTGGTGCTGAGTTTACAGCCCCAGATGCTGGTTCAGGTGAGGCAGATGGCTCAGCAGCTGCAGCTGTTGGCGTTGCTGCTTCAGTCTCAGCGCGCGCCACCACAGCTGCCGTTGCCGCTGCAGCCAACTTTGCTGCAGCTCCTGCAGCTTTGGCTTCTGGTTCCGTTCGAGAATCAGCTGCACGAGGTGCTGTTGCTGTGTCTGCTGCTGACGTTGCTGCTCCTCTGTCAGCTGTGGCTGTTTGCGTTGCTGCTTCAGTCTCAGCTCGCGCCACTACAGCTGCTTTTGCTTGAGCAGCGACTCTTGCTGCTGCAGCTGCAGCTTCTGCTTCTGCATCTGCTCCTTGTGCGGCAGCCATTGCTGTTGCTGGCTGCGCTTCAAACTCAGCTGGCGCCACCACAGTTGCTGTTGCTGCTGCTGCTATTCTAGCAGCTGCAGCTTCTGCTCCTGCATCAGCTTCTTGTGCGGCAGCCATTGCTGTTGCTGGCTGCGCTTCAAACTCAGCTGGCGCCACCACAGTTGCTGTTGCTGCTATTCTAGCAGCTGCAGCTTCTGCTTCTGCATCAGCTTCTTGTGCGGCAGCCATTGCTGTTGCTGGCTGCGCTTCAGACGCAGCTCGTGCCACCACAGATGCTGTTGCTGCTGCTGCTACTCTAGCTGCTGCAGCTTCTGCTTCTGCATCAGCTTCTTGTGCGGCAGCTATTGCTGTTGCTGGCTGCGCTTCAGACGCAGCTCGTGCCACCACAGATGCTGTTGCTGCTGCTGCTAATCTAGCAGCTGCAGCTTCTGCTTCTGCATCAGCTTCTTGTGCGGCAGCTATTGCTGTTGCTGGCTGCGCTTCAGACGCAGCTCGTGCCACCACAGCTGCTGTTGCTGCTGCTGCTACTCTAGCTGCTGCAGCTTCTGCCTCCACATCAGCTTCTTGTACGGCAGCCAACAGTGCTGCTGACGCTGCTGCTTCAGACGCAGCTCGTGCAACCACAGCTGCCGTTGCTGCTGCTGCTACTCTAGCTGCTGCAGCGTCTGCTTCTGCTTCTAGCTCAATAGCTGCCGTCGCAGGTCCCGCTGTCAGAGGCGTCACTTCTGCAGCAGGATGCGCTCTAGACGCAGCGTGCATGGCCACAGCAGTTGTTGCGTCCCCTGCCAGCCCTGCTGCGGCGGCTCCTGCTTCAGCGTCTGCCGAGGGTGGTGCCTGTGGTAGTGTTTGTGTTGTGTTGCAGTTGAGCCCGTGAGCGTGCAGCTAGGGTGCAGACTTTGGTGAGACTAGACCCGTGCTCACGTCTTGCAGCCTAGTAGTGGCGACTGTCCTTCACACCCTAGCAGTTTGTGGTCAGACCAGACCCGTGCTTACGTCTTGCGGCCTAATAGTGGCGACTGTCCTGCACAACCTTGCAGTTTGCAGTCAGACCAGGTTGCAGCTGCATGTTCGTCCACGTGGTCTTCGGCTCTAGAACAATACGTCCATGACACAATGTAGTCTATCGACCCTTTTAAAGTCATGGGTTTGAATCGCTTGCGTGTAATTTAAGTCGACCAAAACTAAGCATGTTCATGTAAAAATTGGCATGGCTTCCCCAAACAAATGACCACATATGTATTTTGTACTGTGCATTCACAGTCAAGGTCAACCATGTGCAAGACTTACCCTATGGAACAAGCCTCACCTTTGCCGTGTCTGGCTCCGCCACACGCGCTGGTGGTGCTTTGATGAGCTTTGCTGAGGATGGCTGAGGAGACAGCTGGCTGCTGATTGCGATGGACAGCTGGGAAAAGAGCTTGAACCGGAAGGAGGGGGCCAAGCGGATCCACAGCACATCCCTTCCCCCAGTGCCATACTGTACCTCAAAGCTGGTGTCTTCCCTGCAAAGGAATGTGTGTGTATGTGTCTGCATGTGCGTGTGTGTGTGAGTGTGAGAGATGCATGGCAAAGCACACTTATAGATTTATAGATTAGAAGAGCTGGTGTGGATGGCAGCAGCAGCAAAGAGGAGGAAAAATGTGTGTGCGTTTGTGTGTGAGTGTGAGAGGTGCATGGCTAAGCGCACTTATAGATTTATAGATTAGAAGTGCTGGCGTGGATGGCAGCAGCAGCATTTAAATTGTAGCTTAGAAGTTAGATTTGGATTATAGATTAGAAGTGCTGGTGTGGATGGCAGCAGCAGCAAAAATGAGGAAGAGCGGATACAGAGCATGCACCCCGCTTTGCCTGCAAGCAATCCTGCTTAAAAGGGGCCTTGCCCTGCCTTGCCTACTGAAAAGAGGCGTTATTGTTCATTTATAATGCAAGGATGTGATCCAAACGATTTCACACTTTCAAACGTCAGAGCAAGAATGCCTTTGCAAACTTAAACACACCTGAAGGCAAGCGGAAGGTCTCTGTCCAGCTCCAGCTTGATGGCTTTCTTGCTTGTGTCGTGGAGCTTGACCTGCAGGTATAGATGAGGGACAGGTATGAGCTTTATGGATAGGCACAAGTAAGGGTGCTGGTATAAAAGGTCCACGCTGATTTTCCTGCAGACAGGAAAAGTAGGATAAGACCACTTGTGACCGTGTCATGATTTCATGCAAATCAATTCCAATGCCTATGATCAAGTATAATGCCTACCATTTTTGGTCGTCCGGCCTTGAACAGGTGGGTGCAAGCTTGCAACAACGGGCAACAACAGAACCCTAACGTGCACTCATTCAAGCCCCATTCATTTGGATGCCAAATGTATGACAAATAGGGCTATTTCGGCATTTGCAAAGCCGGTTTACACATCTAGAAGGGCTGTAAGCGTGCGCCGACCCACAACCTCACGGATTGCTGGAGACAGATGGCTGTCCTGCGTTTGGGCACCTGCCTGTGGGGCCACCCCACATGGTGTAAAAACACTGCACAACGCAACAAGGGTAGTTTATTCCACCAAACGTTTCTGCCTTTGTCCCATGCATGCCCTCTTCTGGCATTGTATTCTTTAATTTCACGCACCTTGCCCTTCTTCTTTAGCAGAGCTGCAAGCGTTACACCACACAGGGCGTCTTGGTTGGGCCCGCCGAGCTTCTGCTTGGCACCTGCGTGTGCGTTTATGCGTGTGCATGTGTGCGTGTGTATTTGTGCGTGCGTGTGTGTTTGTGCGTGTGTGTGTGCGTGTGCGTATGCGAGCGCATGCATACGTGTGTGGTGTGTTTGCCAAGAAAGCACAACCATAGACGTACATTTGGGGCAGCAGCAGTTTTATACGAACAAAGCATATCAGCACTCCACACAGCAAAAACTAATGACTTCTGAACAGGATTGTTTTTTCACACAAAGTGTGCAGCGGCCTAGAAAACAGCAAAAGCACGGGACTATATCCAGGTTTTGCGCGTGTGGGAAGTCTGGGTCTTTGGGTGTATTAGTTTTAAGTTTGGGTGTGGGTGCTAGGTTTGTGGCAACAGATGTACGAAGAAGAAGAAATTTCTGGCTGCTGGTCACAATGCTAGCCTAAGCCAATGCTAGGACATGGTGTCCAGCGGACAAAAACGAAACAACATTTATGAAGACGTCATCCATCAGCAGCGTTCCCCTTGCAAATTATTGCAGAGCGTTAGCTGCGAGGAACTACCCGTTTTATATTATTTTTCATCTTTTAGTGCAAAAATGTTTCATATTCTGCATGGGCAAGGGCTGACCTTCCAGAAGCACCATTCGCACGGCCACCCGTCTAGTCACAGCAATCCCAGGCGGCTGGTCGCACCACATCTGTGCAGCATCAGGCAAAAACACAGGCTTTTAGACCCTTGGCCAGAACAAATAAGCAGCTGCTGAGTGTATTGAGGCCTGGTACTGGTCACACCACATTTGCAGAACAGGGCTCAAAGGTTGGTAATGGTTGGGCACAAAGGTTGGTAATGGTTGGGCCAATGGTTGGGCACAGAGGTTGGGCACAATGGTTGGGCACATAGGTTGGTAATGGTTGGGCCAATGGTTGGGCACAATGGTTGGGCCAATGGTTGGGCACAATGGTTGGGCACAGAGGTTGGTAATGGTATTGAAAATTCTGCTGAGTTAGGGGGTTGGTCGAGATCAGCTAAAATGAATGCTCATCATTAGAGGCTTATATCGAGATATCGAGATGACGAAGCTAAAGCATTGGTTGGGAAAGTCAGATAAGATAAACGCTAATCATGCAACTTATGTGGCTTTTATCCGTCAGACAATCATGATATTGCAAATTTAAGGCACATTTGCACAAATTAAGACACAGGAAAAGCGCATGAAGCCAACAACATAACTAGTACCTCGTTCATTTCGCTAAGCTTCATGTTCAGAATTCATCGTAGAATAAGAGAGGCCAACAATGTTTCTCTAATTTTTTATGGCAGAAGTTCCCAAAGGTGTGTATAATACCAGAGGGGGTAACTGAGCAATTGTCCTGAAATGAGATTTTTTTGACGCAAATCATGTTTAGATAACATAACTATATGTCCCACAAAGTTTGGGATCAGTTGGACCACCCCAGTGGTCTGGGTGGGATTCCAATTCAAATTTTGGCACCGAGTTTTCACATTTTGGGCCACCACTCCCCAACCAGAGCCTCTCTTCATCCCAAAACAAGATGGAAACACTTACATTATGAAACCAAATTATCCTGGGTTTTGAAAAGCAGATTTGGTGAAGGTTGACTTTCCACACGCACGCACGCACGCACACACGCACAAACGCACGCACGCACACACACACACACACACACACACACACACACACACACACGCACGCTCGCACGCACGCACGCACGCACTCACGCACGCACGCACACACACACACACATCGCTTTACACAAACTAACTTATGAGTTCAGTGTGAAACACTTGAACTCAGGTTCTTGTAGTGTAGCATTAAGTGAGATGTCCTCACTTTCTGGTTTTCTCCGGTTTTTGCTTCCCTTCTCCATTCTTTTTATTCCTTGGAGAACACAACTCTCTCTTTAGCATACT
>Ga0307960_1002719_pt1 | contig 10604 bp, 8 predicted proteins | sample OrgLakmetagen542_FD_201832 | JGI IMG/M metagenome (GOLD analysis project Ga0307960, IMG submission 201832) | Saline water microbial communities from Organic Lake, Antarctica - #542 | ecosystem: Environmental > Aquatic > Non-marine Saline and Alkaline > Saline | place: Antarctica: Organic Lake... | reverse complement strand
ATGCAAAAGAAGGTAATTTATCAAGAGCCCTCATAGACAACAATTGGAAAAAGATTAAGGTAGAATTGGAAGATCTTGGAGACTTGGCTATCAATAAATATGGATACTATATAAGGATTAGCCAAGTAGAATAAGATGAGTCTTTATCCCATCAATCTTTTTAAGGTTTTTTGGCGATGAATTTTACCAGAAGGAGTTTCTTCAAACTTTTCGATGAGATAAACATTTTTAGGCTTTTCGTATTTGTCAAATGCCTTTAAGTTTTTAACGATCTCTTTTAAATCGCTTAAGAACTTTTCGTTTTGGGGAGCTTCTACAAACAAAACCACTTGTTCACCCAAAGAATCATCTGCTAATCCTGCAATAAAAAAACGCTGAGTAATACGTTTTTGCAGTTTTTCTTCTACAGATTCTGGAAATATTTTAACCCCCCCAGAATTGATGACGTTATCTAACCTTCCTTTCCAATAGAATTTTTTAAAGGTTAAAATGTCTACAATATCATTGGTCTGAAGCTCTTCTTCTAAAATTTTCGGAGCTTTTATAATAAGGCAATTCTGCTCGTTTTTTGAAACGCTTACGTTTGGTAAAGCTTTAAAAGGACGCTTTTCTTTATTATCTTTTTTAGGATTTAGCCTTCTGGCTGCAATGTGAGAAATGGTTTCTGTCATCCCATACACTTCAAAAACTTTGGTAGGAATACCTTGAATTGAGCCAATAAGATGTTCAGAAACGGTGCCACCACCAACAATTAATTTTTTAATTAAATGCAACCTCCCTAAAGAATTGTCCATTTGAAAGGGGGTCATAGCACAAAAATCGTAGGTTTTAAAAAGATCATCTAGGGGGTTGGACTTAGGCTCTACAATATCCAAATCCCATCCTAAAATCATTGCTCTAACTATCATCATTCTGCCGCCAATATAATCTGCAGGTAAGCAGAGTAAAGCTGTGGTGCCCTCTTCTACTTTAAAGAATTTACCCGTCGCTAAGGCACTGTTAACCATCTTTTGTTTGTCTATAAAATAGATTTTAGGATCTCCAGTAGACCCGGAAGTTCTTACTTTAATTGTATCATAATCATCATTAAGCCAATCGATTAAAAAATCTCCGATTTTTTCTTCAAAAGCTTCACCTTCTTTTACATAACTATAAGCGACTGAATACAATTCATTTCTATCAAAATGAACCCCATTAATTTTGAAATTAGGATGGATTTCTAAAGGAGTATTAATCATTATAGTTTTGTATTTGTGAAATCAATACTAAATATTATTAAAATAATAATCACTATTAAAATGTTAAATTTACATTATCGTGTTGATTCAGGCAAAATTACCTTTCCGAAAAGCTTCTGTTTCCAGTTTTTCCACTTAAAAACTTTAGCCATTATCAATAAATAAATAGGATAAATGATGAGAACAGGAAAAAAAACATCAAAACCTACCATAGGTTCTTCCGTATAAATCAAAATTGACTCTGTCTGAAAAGCAGTCCAATCTGCTGTAACCAGCAAAGCTGTAACTAAATTATTCCCGGCGTGATAACCAATTGATAGTTCTAAACCTTCATCCATAAGCGCCATAATTCCCAAAAGAAAACCAGTGCCAATATAGCTTACCATAATAATATACCCGAGTTTTCCAACTTCTGGATTTCCAAGATGGAGAAGTCCAAAACCCAGTGAGGTTGCTATAAGAGGTAACCATCGGTTTTTAAAAATAACGCCCAAACCTTGCATAAAATACCCTCTGAAATAAAGCTCTTCAAAAGTGGTTTGAATAGGAACCATTATAATACCTATGATAGCTAGAATGATAAATTGATCCCATTTAAGGTTCCATAAATAATCATCTGGATTAATCACATAGTCCAAAATAGTCATAATTACTATAAAAAAACCAACTATACTAAAGCCGAATACAACGCGCTTCCAGTCAAATCGAGCTCTAGTGGTTAAGAGGTCTTTAAATTTCTGATTATGAAAAAATCTTACTATAAGCCAAACTCCAAAAAAACCAACAGCAAAAGAAAGCAACATCAAGAAAAAAGTAAGGTTGGAGTCTAACGTACCCATTAATACTTCATAATTACCAATTTCAGAAATACCATTTCCTTCACTCGTCAATTTATATGTAACAGCAGCTAAAAAAGGGATCGACCCCACTTGCCAAATCATGAATATTAAAAATGCGCCTACCAGATATCTCCACCATTCGGTATATCCTTTTGATGCTAATGCGATGTAATCTTTCATAAATTGAATTTATTTTCCCAGTCGTATTCTGGTTTGTACATTATGCTTTCCCCCTCTATCGTTAATGGACTTTGCATATTATTTGTATAAAGGCTTCCTGTTCCTAAGCCTTGAGGCATTTCATTGTGTTGCGTAAATGTAAATTGCGAAATCGCATTTAGCCCGATATTGCTTTCTAAGGCGCTAGTCATCCACCATTTTATATGGTGTTTATTTGCCAAATCTATCCATTCCTGTGAGCCCTTAAAGCCACCGATAAGACTAGGTTTAAGAATAATATATTGAGGCTGTATGGTTAGTAAAGCTTTTTCCTTTTTTGTTACATCTTTAAGGCCAATTAATTCTTCGTCTAAAGCAATTGGTAGAGGTGTTTGTCTACATAAGTCTGCCATAGACTCCCATTGTCCTGCGGCAATAGGCTGTTCGATACTATGCAAATTAAATTCGCTGAGTTGCTTTAATTTTTCTAAAGCAGAATCTTTAGAAAATGCACCATTCGCATCTACTCTCAATTCAACTTCTGACGCTGAAAATTCACTTCGGATGTACCTCAACAAGTCTAATTCTGATGTAAAGTCGATAGCACCAATTTTAAGCTTAATACAGCTGAAACCTTGTTTGATTTTCTCTTGAATTTGAGATTTCATAAAGGACTTCTCGCCCATCCAAATCAATCCGTTAATGACCATTCCCTTTTTTCCTTCAGTAAATTCTGAAGGAAAAAGAACATAAGGGTTTGAGGAAGAAAAAGAGTTGAACGCCATTTCTAGACCAAATTGAATAGAAGGGTAATCTGCTAATTTAAGATATAAAACATCTAAGCCTAAATGGATATTTTCACACACCCAATGAAGAGTTGCTTCATACTCTTCTGTAGGATCAATACTCAATCCGTTTAGAAGTCCACACTCACCTATTCCATACTTAACATCGTTCTCAAATTTGATAAACCAAGAGTCTTTTGTTTTTAAAACTCCTCTTGAGGTTCCGCTTGGTTGTTTGAAATTCAATGTATGTTTAAAGTAAGTTGCTTTCATCTTCAAAATTTGCATAAAAATAAAAAAGCCATTGTCTTCACAACGGCTTTTTCATAATAATTAAGAAACCTTAATTAATTGATGATAAGTTTTTTGGTTATCACTTTAGAATTACTTATAACTCTTACGAGATAAACACCAGCACTCAACTCCAATGCTATTCTATCTCCAGAGTTTACTTTAATCTCCACTGCTTTTTTACCTGTCATTGAATACATTTGAATAAGAGAGTCCTTTGAAATTCCTTGAAGCTGAATATAACTTGAAGCAGGGTTAGGATAAATCGATATCTGTTCTGTACTGTTTTGAGTTAGTGAAAGGGATTGATTCCAAACCTCCCCTTGATTATTTCCCCAGATATAACTTGCTAGCTCTGGATAATCTATGAAGGGATTTCTATTGTTTTGCCAAGTATACGCTATATTATTCCTGTTCATTTCAAAATCATCCACAGGATCGTCTAGATGCCATTGCAATAAGGTTTGTAAATCGCCAAGCTGACCAGTACTATCTGGAAATCCATCTACGACCGAAAGATCATTAAAGCGTATAGATAAATAAAATACAGCTCTTGCTACGTCCCCTCTAAAACTGCCTAGAGTTCCTTCAGGCCCTATATATTCTCCAAAATGTTGGTTACCTCTTGAACTATTCTCGTTAGCATCTGTGGCTCTTAGTCCATGAGCATCAGAATTAGCATGTCTTAAGGAATCCGCATTGGTCACCCACCATTCATTAATTCCTGTAGCAATTTCATCATCTTCTATACTAAAAAAACCACCCCTAGACCTAGGATATACGTGCTCTCTGTTCCAAAATCCAGTTCCTGATGAACTAAGTTGATATAGGTATTTGGGTCTAGACTCTTCTCTGTAGGCTAACCAGACTTCGTTGCTATTCATCGGGCTTTGATCAGCAGATTTAAGAATATCAATAATATCTGCATAGGTATGAATTTTAACTACTCCTTCTTCTGCAATGATATCTTGAATAGCCTGACTTAGATTAGGACCAGATTCTCCATTTAAACTTCCGAAATAATGAGTTGGTCCCGTGGGCTCAACTTTATCGAAAGTTGGATCAATAGGAGTCCCCCAACCGGCGATAGTAAAATCATTATCAATGGCAATAACTTGAATAAAGTTACTATTCAAAATATAGGGCTCACCAAGAATATCAACCGCTATGGAGATAAACTCATCGCCTTCGTCGACCTCATCATCAACTAAATTGATAGCTACAGAACCTGAGTTTGTACCTGCTGGAAGAGTGACAGAAGTCTGTCCGGTATAGTCCTCTTCAGTAAACCCTTCGTTAATCAAACTGAAAGTAATCATGACCTCCTCTGTCAATAGTTCTGAAGTTTCAAAATCAATTGTAAAGCTATCACCTTCATTAACGAGATTGGAACTTGGTGTCACGTCTATATAAACAGGAGTTATTCCACTTCCATCGTTAGGTATTCTGGGAGTTGGTGTGCCAACAAACCAAGATCCATCAAAGTTTCTTTGCATAGATTCTGAGTCCGAATTACCATTCACATCTTCGTCTATTTGTTCGGTTTGTGCTAGGAGATTTAATAAATCTTGATCTACTGGATCACTTGTCCCATAAACCAGGGCATCTACAAGATTATCTATAGTGGCGAGAGTTCCCTCTTCAAAATCTTCCACACTGCCCCTATACACAGCAACAGCATCTGCCCCATTTTGAATGAAATTTTTAAACAATAGATAGTTAGGACTTGGAATAAGTTCAGGTCCACCTAGCACAAATAATCCGTTAAAGTCAGTCACAAAACCATCAAGACTCAAAGCAAAGTAACTAGAATCCGCTCCAGAACTGGATCCATTAAAAAGAACGAGAACATACCCATCCAATGGTGACTCTTCAACTTGAGTTCTCAACTCTATAAATTCTTGAGTATCTACGCTAGGCGTATCAGAATCTACTTCGTTTATTATAACTTCTTGAGAAAAGATAAACTGACTCCATAAACAGAATACTAAAAAAGTAATTTTGTTCATCACATGTTTTTAACAAAGATAACTAAGTTTTCCCTTATCATCTGAAATTCAGATAACTATGTGATTAATTTTAAATACAAAAGCTCTCTACAGAATTGTAGAGAGCTTTTGTATTTAAAAAAATAGCTTAATGTTATCTCACCAATTTTTTATACTTAATTCGTTTTGGCATTAAATCACCGCCCAAACGTTTTTTCTTATTTTCCTCATATTCACTAAAGCTACCTTCGAAAAAATAAACTTCAGAATTACCTTCAAAAGCAAGAATATGAGTACAAATTCTATCTAGAAACCATCTGTCGTGAGAAATAACTACGGCACACCCTGCAAAGTTTTCTAAACCTTCTTCCAATGCTCTAAGTGTGTTAACATCTAGATCATTGGTTGGCTCATCCAAAAGCAAAACATTACCTTCTTCTTTCAAGGTCATTGCTAAATGAAGTCTGTTACGTTCTCCACCAGATAATTTGTTGACTTTCTTATTTTGTTCGCTACCATTAAAATTAAAACGGCTTAAATAAGCTCTAGAATTAACTTTCTTACCCCCCATCATGATTAGATCTTGTCCTTCACTAAAGTTTTCCCAGATGGATTTATCTGGATCAATATTAGAGTGAGCTTGATCTACGTAAGCAATTTTAGCAGTTTCACCAACTACAAATTCACCCTTATCAGGTTGAATTTCATCCATGATCATTTTAAAAATAGTTGTTTTACCAGCACCATTGGGGCCAATGACTCCAACAATACCTGCTTGAGGAAGTTTGAAATTTAAGTTGTCATACAATAACTTCTCATCAAACCCTTTGCTTACTCCACTGGCATCAATTACATTGTTACCTAAACGCGGTCCATTAGGAATATAGATTTCAAGTTTTTCATCAAGTTTATCTTGGTCTTGACTCATTAACTTATCATAATTATTCAATCTAGCTTTTTGTTTAGATTGTCTCCCTTTTGGAGCCATTTTAACCCATTCTAACTCACGCTCCAAGGTTTTTTGACGTTTGCTAGCTTGCTTATTTTCTTTAGCCATTCGCTTGGATTTTTGATCTAACCAAGAGGAATAGTTTCCCTTCCAAGGAATTCCTTCTCCTCTATCTAGTTCCAAAATCCAACCTGCTACATTGTCCAGAAAGTATCTATCGTGAGTCACTGCGATGACAGTTCCCTTGTATTGTTGCAAATGATTCTCAAGCCAATGCACAGATTCTGCATCTAAGTGGTTGGTTGGCTCATCGAGAAGGAGAACATCTGGTTCTTGAAGAAGAAGTCGGCATAAAGCTACACGACGTTTTTCTCCACCAGATAAATTTTCGATTTTTTGATCGGAAGGTGGTGTTCTTAAAGCATCCATAGCTACTTCAAGCTTGTTATCGAGTTCCCAAGCATTGGTAGCATCAATTTTATCCTGAAGTGCTGCTTGACGATCCATTAATTTTTGCATCTTATCCGCATCTTCGTATACCTCTGGTAGCCCAAAATCATCGTTGATTTTGTTGTATTCATCTAAGATCGCTACCACTTCAGAAACTCCTTCTTTTACAATCTCCAGCACTGTTTTTTCAGGATCCAGTTCGGGTTCTTGCTCAAGATATCCTACGGAATAGTCTTGGGAAAAAACAACATCACCACGGTAGTTTTTTTCGATTCCCGAAATTATTTTCATCAAAGTAGATTTTCCAGAACCATTAAGACCTAAAATCCCAATTTTTGCACCGTAAAAAAAACTTAGATATATATTTTTTAAAACAGGCTTATCTTCACCTGGATATGTTTTGGATACTCCCGACATGGAGAATATCACTTTTTTATCATCTGCCATTATTTATTTTTTTCTTTATTAAACTCTTCCTTTTAGCGCATTAAATACCCAAGCTATAGCAAAAAACCCAATGCCTACAGAGGCAAAGCCCCATCCTGCAATTTCATTATACCTGAACGCTCCTAAAGCAATTAGTCCTAAGCCTACAATGATCATAATAAAAGTAGCCCAGGCTAAAACAGTATTCTTATTCATACCTTATCTTTTTATAATCCGCTAATTTACAAAAACGATTTTTAATCTTATTTCACAACTCCTAACTATATTGATTATTTCTAAGATAAACACAAAGAATTTTACCTTTACCAATCTAAGTTCTTCTCTAGACATTTATAAAGTGCTCTATTAAGATGTTTAACATGTGCTTCCTCTGCAAATAATTTCTGATTCAATTCTAGTTCTATTCCAAGATATTGTTCTTGAAACTCCTGCCTTAAACTAGTTGTAAAGCCATCTGCTTTGCCAAAATAGGGATAGTTCATTCTTATTCGTTGGTCTGATAAATGCTGATTCAAGTCCTTTTTAAAATGCTTCGCCCATTTTTTTTCTTCAGATCTTCTGGGATCATAGAGCAAACCCACCTCTGCATTTCTTGTGTCTCCACCCAAAACTGGGGTAAAACTGTGTACCGACAGATGTAACACAGACTCTCCCTCTGCAATATAGCTCTGTATTTTCTTCTGAATCTGTTCTCGATATGGCTTATAATAGTCTTCTATAAGTTCTCGCCTTTGTTCTTCACTAAATGATTTTGAAATACTAGAAAAAAGTTGAGAATGCTGAAGTGATCTATTCACTTCTATCAAAAGCCGACTCCAAGGATAATGCGATGAAAATGTAGCTAGAGGTTTGAGGGTTTCAAATGTACTGAACGCTCCAAGATCGTATCCTTGATGTGTTTCTAATCTGTGCTTGAATTCGGAAAAATAAGATCTATATTTTTTTGGCAAAGCATTACTGGCATGCTCACAAGTCAAGACCAATTTCAAGGTAGAAAAAGTTGATTGGTAGATAAACAATTTTCGAGTTGTTTATAGACCCTCAGAATATTGGCCTCGGAATAATCATCTTGTATAGCTTTTAAAATTCTCGTTGACAAACTCCCGTTTGTAAGAATAAGACCAATAGCGTCTTGGTGTCGCTTGCCCATGCGGTGACTCACCCTTTCAAACAAATGAGTCCATATAGCACTAACTTGCATAGACTCCGAATCAATGCCAAGTACCTTTAAATATTTTTCATTGGTTACTGTAGCTTCTTCGGCTTGAGATATGGTGGTTTTCAAAATATCAAATAAGTCATTTTCATGCCATGACTTTTGGTCAATAAGACTAGAATAAACTTCATCGACCAACTCTTTTAAAACCTCTACAATAAAACAGCTGATAGAAATATCTGCCAGTGGGCATTCCTGTAAATCTAAGACCCGAATTTCGATAGCATTCCTATCAAATCTAGCAATGGCTCCTCTTGAATTTAAAAAATGATGCTCCAAGATATGTTCTTTATCGTAAGGAGCTATAGCAGTATTGATAGGGTCGAAAATTTTAATTTGATAATCCTTTTGAGTAAATACTTGCTCTGGGATAACTTTACCTGTCATTTCGGGGATTTCTCGTTGATTGGTCAGATACATCTTCATCCTCGCATCTTTAAAGCCCGTATTCTTTCCATCTAAAATCGGCGAACTTGAGCTTAATGCTGGAAGAATGGGAAGGATAAGTCTTACTGCGGCATGCAGTTTTTCGAATTCCAAATCATCATAAAAAGGGAGGTTGATGTGCATACTTTGCACATTGGACCAGCCATGACCTTTACAGTCAAAAATCCTGTTATAAAGCGCATATACTTCACTGTAAGAATGCTCCCAGAGCTTCATTTCCAAATCTGGATTCATCAAAGGATGAGAAGCCGTTGGCCATAACACCATCTCTTTTAGTTTCAATAACTTATTGATCTCAAGGATGTTTTTATGGAACTCGAGATCTAATTGATTCAAATCTTTGGTCGGTCCATTGGTTTTAAGTTCAATGACATGGGCCGCCAATTCATTACTCCATTCTATAGCTCCATTATCCACATCAGACACCAATTGACCTGTTTTAAGCTTCATCAATTCATCTACTGAAGGTTTAATTTTTCCTGTAGAGCTATCTACAAGCATGTATTCTAGTTCTATCCCGAGGACTTCAAAAAGATGGTATTTCATAGCTCCTGTTTAGAATTAAGACGGTCTTTTAGAGAGGTAAGAATTGTATTGTAAACAAGATCTCCGTATAGGCCATCTTCCACTCCAAAATCTATATTTGGATTGTCGTTTATTTCTATAACCAAAGCCTTTCCTTCGACTTCTTTTACATCTATTCCATAAAGACCTTTGCCCATTATTTTAGCAGATTTTAGAGCAACTTTCATCACCTTTTCAGGAACATCTTCAATGGCGAAACAGTCTGCATTCCCATCTTGATCATCCTTTTTATCGGCAGACCAATTGTAAATTTGCCAGTGTCCTTTCGCCATGAAATAGCGACAAGCATAAAAGGGCTTATCATCTAAAATGCCAATTCTCCAGTCATATTCTGAAAAGGTATACTCTTGTGCGATAACCAAGTCGGAAGTTTTGAACATCTCTGTGATCAAACTTTCAAACTCCTCCTCAGTTTTTGCCTTTTTCACTCCAAAAGAAAAAGTAGAATCCGGTGATTTCAAAACACAAGGTAAGCCGGTTATTTTAAGAACTTCGTGCTTATTGTCTTTATGAACGATGACTGTTTTAGGCGTGGGAATTCCATTTTTTTGAAGCGCTTCCGCCATAAATACTTTGTTGCAACACTTTAAAATTGAATCCGGATAATCAATGATAGCTAAACCATCTTGCAAAGCCTTTCTAGCAAAAGCATAAGCCTCATTATTCACCTCTGTGCTTTGTCTTATGAAAAGAGCGTCAAAAGAAGAAAGTCTGTAGAAATCCTTTGGGGTTATGACTTCCACGTAAAAGTTCATCTTTTCTGCTAGTTCTACAAATTTCTTAAGAGCTTTAGGATTACTTGGTGGCGCAGGGTCGTTGGGTTGGACCAAAATCGCTAAATCGTATTCTGCTTTATTGGCCTTTGGTGTATCGTATCTTTTTTTAGAAAAATACTGGGAAGCAAAATAATACATACTTTCCAGATGCTCTTTTGGAATTTCTGAAATGGAAATTGCCTTAATTGACTTTATATTCCATTTGGTTGAATGTTTGAAGACGACTCTTAAAAATGGAATCTGAAAATGCCTGAAAATAAGAGTACTCAAAGCCTTATACTTTTGAGCTACATTTTGACCAAAGTATATACTGAGCGTAAATTCTTGTGACTTGATGTTTTTTAGACTTTTCTGAATTTCTTCTTCAAATTCTTCTGAAACAATTTTTACGAGCTTTTTCTCTCCTAAATCTACAAGATTATTGATAGTAGGTA
>Ga0307960_1002716_pt1 | contig 10607 bp, 7 predicted proteins | sample OrgLakmetagen542_FD_201832 | JGI IMG/M metagenome (GOLD analysis project Ga0307960, IMG submission 201832) | Saline water microbial communities from Organic Lake, Antarctica - #542 | ecosystem: Environmental > Aquatic > Non-marine Saline and Alkaline > Saline | place: Antarctica: Organic Lake... | reverse complement strand
TACACACACAGAGGCATCACGCTCTACCTGCCACAGGTGCAGGGAGGTGGCCCACTGGTGCAACATACACAAAGGCATACACACACTAACACATACACACACAGAGGCATCACGCTCTACCTGCCACGGGTGCAGGGAGGTGGCCCACTGGTACAGAAGCATGTCCTTGTGCAAGCTGATGCTGCTGCTGCTGCTGCTGCTCCTGCTGCTGCTGCTCCTGCTGCTGCTGAGAGACCCTGTTGCCTTGCTTGACTGGAGTGCTGCCTTGGTGACATTGCATCGATCTTTCCAGCCATTGCTCAAAACCGCTCAGCTGCTGGCTGCCTCCCTGCTGGCTGCCGTTCTGTTGCTGCTGGCTGCCATTTTGTTGCTGCGGGCTGCCATTCTGTTGCTGCAGCTGCTGCTGCAAGCTCAACTGATGGTCACCACTGTCTAGCTGCTGCTCCTGACGCGGCTGGTGCTTTGCTTCAGCCCCTTGCTGCTGCTGCTGCTGCTGCTGCTGGCCGGACTGTTGTTCAAATCTAGCAAGGTTTTGTGAGCTGCTGTGCACCGGCAGAACAGGGAAAGAACAAGCGGGCCCTGAGCCACACCCCTTTATGTCACTTCTTTTGTCGTCCGCCACTGATATCATCACCTAGGCAGTAGCACATGAGTTTGGGGCATGGATAACACTGTTTTTGTCGCCCGCCACAGATAACATCACCTAGGCAACAGCGCATGAGTTTGGGGCATGGTTAACACTGATTTTGTCGCCCGCCACAGATAACATCACCTAGGTAGTAGCACATGAGTTTGGGGCATGGATAACACTGATTTTGTCGCCCGCCACAGATATCATCACCTAGGCAGTAGCACATGAGTTTGGGGCATGGTTAACACTGATTTTGTCGCCCGCCACAGATATCATCACCTAGGCAACAGCACATGAGTTTGGGGCATGGATAACACTGATTTTGTCGCCCGCCACAGATATCATCACCTAGGCAGTAGCACATGAGTTTGGGGCATGGTCAACACTGATTTTGTCGCCCGCCACAGATAACATCACCTAGGCAACAGCGCATGAGTTTGGTGCATGGTTCAACTCGGGAGCAAGAAAGCAAATTGGGGATTGCTATGCTACGCCTTCCTACCCCCCGCTATGGTATGCCTGCCCCGCACAAAGGACTGCAAGAATAACTTATCCCTGAGCTGCGTTAGTAGGAAAGAGAGCTGAAGGCCTAGCATCGTGAGATATGGCTCTCTTCACACACATTGTGCAAGAGAGAGCCCGCATACATGGTACAGCGACTGAAGCGCATGCTTTTGTGAGTAAAAGAAGAGGTCTTTGGGGTAAATGCCGAGCCAATGGTTGTAACAAGTCTAGGCACCTGACTATACGCACTAAAGAACAGCGCACGTGCATGGCAACACTGCTTGTGCATTCTGCTGCTCTCTGCATCAAAGCTGGCACGTTTCCTGGTCTTGTACAACTGCTTTGAGATGAGATGGTGTTGATCACAACTTGACAGGCTATACTGGCTATAACAAAACCAATACTGGCTATAACCAATACTGGCTATACCCATAACAGCTATAACAAAACCAATACTGGCAATAACAAAACCAGATTGCAGGCCATGACATCTCACATTTCTGTCTAGCGCCCAGCGCACGCACTCCAGCATACCAAGCTGTAGATTTGATACGCACAGAAGCCTTTCAGGAGATGCACGTGTAAGAATCTGTCCAAAGTTCAAAGTATGCCTGACCTGCACACTGCGGTTCCAAAGTTGGCCACGCTGATGCCAAAATATTTCTTCCGTACTTTGCATGTCTGTACATTCCTGACAGCGTACGTCTTTGTCAGTGCGCATCTTTGTTTTGTCAGTGGGTGTTAGTGGGTTACATTTTCCCCTACCCTCGTGTTTTGGGACTAGCATGATGCGATGCGCCAAAGTCCTCTGGTTTTTTAGGTTTGTGCTGTTCTCATAAGCTGAGCAGCCTTCCCAGGTATGCCTTTGTAATCCAAAACTTCATCAAGATCTGCACATCTGATTCTTGCTTCAAGCGCACCTGGATTGAATATGCGTCCTTTTTGTTGTCAGGCTCTCTACGGACAAACATTGTGGGGCTAGGCTGGCCCTGACGACTGGTGAGGATATCTCCAGCCTTGCTGTGCCTTCTGCGCGCGCAGAGCACAGATTTCAAAAAGTCTAGTCTAGTTTAAACTAGATGATTGCTTGCTCGGCAGCTGGTAAGGGCATCTTCAGTCTTGCAGTGCCTCCTGGGAGCGTACGACACAAATTTCAAGTGCTTACGACTTGTGCACACCAGCTACTGGTGAAGACACTTCTAGTCTTGCAGTACCTCCTGGAAGCATGACACAATTTCAAAGTACTAACAACTTTTGTATACACAGCAACTTCCAGTCTTGCAGTACCTCCTGGGAGCGTGCGACACAAATTCAATTTATTAATAAGCTTCAATATTGCACTTGGCAGTGAGAAAGGGCATCTCTAACCTTCTAGTGCCTCCAGGGAGCACACGGCTCTGATATAAACTGTGTTGAAATAATCATTGCTCAATTGGCATCTTCAGTCTTGCAGCACCTCTTGCAGGCACACAATTTGAATACATGTTTGCATACAGTAATGCATGCGTTTTATATTGCAGACGGCTATGGAGACTATATTATCCGGCATGCCTGTTGCACTTGTAAAATGCTATTGATTGTCAAAATTGAAGGAGAGTATTGCAGGAGCGCCCTTTCCTTCTTAGGATAGAACCCATTACAGCTCAGAACAGCCTACTAGATGCGAAAGACACTCTTTCAGCACACACACACATACACACACTTGCTGCACGCAAACCCAAAGGAGCACGTGCTCCTACCTTCCCACAAGCATGGTGACGAAGGAAGCCCAGTCGCTGCCCCGTGCTTTGACAGGCTGCAGACGTGAGGAGTGAGACCAAGATCACATAGAGTTATAACTCCACGCAAGGAGTTTGGTAATATTTAGGCCATCATGAATCATGCGAGTAGGTGAGGAGCATGTGAGGAGCTGGACCCAGTCCATCAGTGATTGTACGCACAGCCATGTTGGTGATAACGGTAGGCTAGCAGGAATTAGGGCAGCGCAAATAAGAATGAATAGCTAGAGGAATTAGAGCAGGAGTTAGAGCAGAAGGTTGGCAGGCTAGCAAGAGTTAGGGCAGCGCAAATAAGAATGAACAGCTAGAGGAGCTAGAGTAGAAGTTAGAGCAGAAGGTTGGCAGGCTAGCAAGAAATAGGGCAGCGCAACTAAGAATGAACAGCTAGAGGAGTTAGAGCAGGAGTTAGAGCAGAAGGTTGGCAGGCTAGCAATAATCGGAGCGGCGAAAATAAGCATGAACAGCTGAGGCACTGCTGTGTATCAGGCTCCATTTTTGTTTAATTGCTTACCGCATTTGTGCTTGCTTGCTAGCAAGATTGCTCGAGGATTTTGGCAAATACGATACTTGAGGAGGGCTGGCCAGAACATGCACCGTACTTTTGGAAAATTACTTTAGCATACCGTGTGTAGGAGCTTGTGTGTATTTGTAGGGTAGGCCAGAACCGTACAAATACGTACATTAACACCGTATCTTTGGTGGTTTCCAAGCCGAAAATACCGTATACAACGTGTATATATGTTTCTGGCCAATCCTATGTATTTGATTTTGGCCAATACATAGGGTGTGGGTGTGGGCGTGGGTGTGTGCAATATAAGTGCGGCATGTTGTGCAATACACGTATTGGTAGTGATGTAATGTGAGCAAAACTGAAGCGTGTGCAACACTTATAGACTCACTGCACATGAGCAGCAGCATGGTTACACAACAAATACATGCAAATAAAACAGCATGGAATGAATGTACAAAAGAATCGGCTTTGAACAAAACGTCAGACTTGCCTTGGCATGTGTGAGTGCAGCCGACGATAAGCGAAGGTAGGGTAGTAATTAGCTGCCTGACACACAAGGAATTACTGTGAATTGCATTTGCTCACACAACATGCAAGATGGTTGCAGGCTCTGGCAGCTGAAGGTCCAGTGTTGCAGTGCCGAGGTTCTACTCAACGTGAGACTGAGCAGACCAGATGAGGCGCAGCTACATCACAGTACCTGCACACAAGCGAAAGAAGAGGAAAAGAAGATAATCACCTGGGCTTGAACACCGACCCCATCCCCTCCGCTGCCCCTAGGCGCATTGCTGCAATCGTGCTGCTGGGCCTCATCCCTAGCACGGCCTGACTTGGCCTCCGACCTCTGCTGCACCCCGTCCCACAGGTGCTGGTTCGGCACGGGATTGCTGCCTTTCTCTGTGTCTTTGGATGCCACGCGGTTTGCAGACCAGTCCCAGGCACGTTGAGGAGGAGCTGTAGAGCCTCTGCCTTTCCCTCTGCCCCTTGCCCCCCTTGCCTAGCTGTTGCTGCGGCTGCTGCTGCTGCAGCATTTTCTTAGAAGGCGGCGGTACCCTGCTCGCTGGTAGTTGGGGTTGATGCTGCTGTGGTTGTTGCTGCTGCCCTGAGTAAGTAAGTACAGTTGCATCATCATTTGTTTTGCTTCGGGGGGAGTGGCTGGTTACATGTACAGCTTTTCTCACCGTTAAGAACATAATGCTTGTGCTGCAACATGAAAAAGCCACATACCTTGATCATCCAATCTGTTTCGCCGTTAAGAACATAATGCTTGTGCTGCAACATGAAAAAGCCACATACCTTGATCATCCAATCTGGAAATTTTGTTGCTGCTTTCCTTGAACAGGTCCTCTGCAAATTTGCGAGGGGGTGGGTAATTGTTGTTTTAGTGTCTGGACATTTTGAGAAAGGACGTTATGATAAGCTGTTTACCTTCTGCCTGGTCCCTGTCCCTCTTGTTCTTCGGGTGTGATGCTTTGCCCAGGAGGGTCTGCAGCACGACAACGCGAAGACAGAAACGTGACATGAGACGTGAGGCATACGAAAGGGCAAAATGGCAAAATGGCATTGCATAACAGCATGAGCACGCAGCTGATGTTAACAGCAGAGCGGCCAAAAAGCGAACGGGCTTGACTAGCGAGAGGAGGAGGAGCATTTGAACGGCGCACACGCGCAGTCCTAGGCCACAGTACTAGCTACATGGCATGTCCAATACAACACAGAAGACGTCTACAGGGACACACCTTGAGCGTCCCAACACCTCGCATGCTGCCTACCTACTATACCAATGTCTGTCGAATATCTATCAATTTTCATCAACTTTTCATTTTATTTTTATGTCGCCATCAGATCTACACTCCAACTACCTATAACTAATAAATTCGTGTCAATTCAGTGCTTGTGTCTTGGTTGCCTCTTTCACACTCAGCACCTTAAAGCCCAAGTTAGAAGAAGGTCCACTCTGCTGATACAAAATGGTGGAGGAGAAGGAGGGAATGGACCGGGTGCGCAGTTCTTGCTCCTTTCCTTTGAAACCAGTGTCCAACCTTCCATGCATTTAATCAACAAGCCACATCACAATTGTGGTACAGAGGGTTATGGTGTACCCAAACTACATAGATGCTACGAAGACGGTGGCAGAGGGGCGCATGGTTAGTAAAGCTGAAGGTGAGTGGCAAGAACGCATCATCGTCTCTTCAGTCGTGGAGCGCTCACCCGTCTCCAAACTCTCTCCCGCTCCCAGCCTGTTCAAACCCTAATGTCGTGGAGATGATGGAGGCTTGTGAAGCGTTGAAATTACCAGCCGCGATTGAGGTGAGTTGTGGAGGTGCAGCAAGTATCGCGCACACACACACACACACACACACACACACACACACACACACACACACGAACACACACACACACACACACACACATACACACACACAAACCAAACACACATACGCGTGCATGCGCACATTCACACACACACATACACGTGCACACGCACACATACGTAAACGCGCACTCGCGCATGCACACGCACATACACACACACACACGCACATACACACACAGTCACATACACATGCACACGCGCATAACAAGACACGCACAAGCACAAACAAACAAACACACACATGCACTCATGCATGGACATGCGCGTTACACACATACTCACACAGGCATGTACGCACGCACGCACGCACATGCTACACACATTAACATTCACAAACACATGTGCTTATATAGACACATGATTTCAACGCTCGCAATTAATACTAATTCTAGACACAAAACTGCGCCATGCTCACTTCCTGCTGCAGGACAAACACTATCCTAGGGCATGGTGGATTCGAGCAAGATTACGAGTTCAGATCAAGAACAAGGACGGAACCTTTGTTGACCCAGACATCACCAGCAGTGAGTTCACACTCGTGCTTCCAAGTAGCATCTCGTGGGAAAAGGCTTCTAGCGAAGCACGCAAAACATTTTTGCGGCATAGGGTTTGCTAGTGATTAGGGTTGGCCAAAACTGTACATACGGAAATATGGCGTATCTAGATACGACCTATGACCGTATTCGTTTATGAATATTTCAACTGTATACGGAACCGAACGACCGTACATAAATTTTGGCGTATACCTATACGTATATACGGCGTGCATATACGGTCTAAACCGTATATACATGGACCGTATTTGCAGGTGGTGCAGGTTTCAATACCCAGCAACAGCAGTCGCTTTTGCTCTTTTTGGTCAACTTTTTTTCCCGCGCCTCTTCTTACTGAGCTCTTCTTTTGCTACCCTTTTCTCTAGATGCAAGTTTTTTGCATTGATCAATAGTTGTATTGGTGTTTATGGTAGTCGAACTCCCTTTTGCACTAAAAAAGGCATTTTTTTGGTCTTTTTGGCTCGAAGCAGGCTTAGCTCCCTAACCATTCATTTTTTGGGTATAAAAGATGGGGTCATGCATACTCAGCTCTTCAAGAGCTGCAAAATGACCGCCCTATGAACTAACTCTGAGTGAATCCATTTTCCCTCATATACGGTATATACGGATATACGGCGTATTTACAGTATATGGAAATCCCATGTACGGTTTGGGCCAACCCTACTAGTGAAGCATTGGAGGGTTTAAGCTTGAAGACAAGTTATTCTTTGACCAAATTGCAGTTGGAACAAACACTGCCAGCATACAGTGTCCTTCCTTGTTTTACTTCTGAAGCCAGTGAAGCATCAGAAGCTTTGAAGTTGGAGAAAGGATTTTGAAATAGTGCTGTTCCGTGAACATGTTGTAGTCAGAGCATTACTTCCTAGCGCAGCACACGTGGTTACAGTGTCCATGTTCTTATGGGCTTGGAACATTCATGCTGTTGGATTTTGAGCAGCCAAGTGCTCAAACGGTGCTTGGAGGCACTCCTTTCTTATTTACAATGCAATACCAACGCTTAATTACAGCAAGCATCAGCTGTGGTCGGTCGTCAGATTGGTGCGCATAAGATTTTCACTGCAAATGCCTAGGGTTGGCCAGATCCGTATATATACACCATATATGACCGTGTATTTTGTGAATTCCCTGCCAAAAATACCATATATACACCGTATATGACCGTATATTTCGTGAATTACCTGCCAAAAATACCGTATATACACCGTAAATATGTAGTTCTGGCCAATCCTTCAAATGCCACTCCATGCAGAAAACTTGCTGCTTTTTAGCACCGAAGGATACGGCGACATCCGCGGCACAGGATAATTGAGGCACTCATCTGTTCCTCGTTTGTACGTCGGTCTGCTCCTCTGCAGTTTTTTTCACATACTTCACGTGCCACTATTAGTGGATACGTGGATACTTATAAACACTTGGGGAGCTATCGCTAAAAAGTTCCCAAGTGCTCATCTTCCTCGTTTGTGTGCTACAATGCCCCCTTGTAGAAACTCTTGCTGCCAGTTGGCCAGCGGATCGAATTTTGATGCATGATCGAGTTTCCCACACGCGCACATGCTTGCCTGCAGAGCAAGAGCTTTTGCATCACGGTGAAGCTTGCAAGCAAGGAAAGAGGAAAGAGAAGTGATTGGCGTACGTGTAGGGTTGGCCAGAACCGTACATTTGCACCGTATATGACCGTATGTATGGTAATTTTTCTGCCAAAAATACCGTACATACACCGTATATACCTATAAATGTATGGTTCTGGCAAACCCTACGTACGTGTTCACTATTGTTCACCATTTTCAGTGCCTGCGTGTCACAGGCTCAAAGCAAAAGTGCAAGACCGCACACAAGCAATCAATCTCAGAGCGACAAAACTGGGACAAACATACTTGGTGCCGCTCTGGCGCAGCAAGGATCTTGAATATCTGTACCTCTTATTTGCATGCAACACACATGCCACATGCCTATTTGCAGGATTACACACATGCGCCCAGCAAAGCTAGCACTTACTTGCAAGCCAATACCATACAACTAACAAAGTGGGCGAGGTTTTCTTGTGCAGCAGATGCGCAAGGACATGCTTGTGCCTTCTCACTCGTGAACATCACGTACGCACGCCTGCCCGCCTGCAGAACACAAGCTACTAGTGAAGCTGGCACAGCAAGTGCCACAGACACCGTTCCGACTTAAGAAGGGCCCGTCGCCTATGAACGTGCTGGCCATGCCCCCCTTAGGCCCTGGACAGAGACATGGAGTGGGCGGCGGTGGTGGTGGCGATGCAGACGGGGCAGGTGAGCAGGTTTTTTTTCTTCCGCCGGGCACTACACTTTGGCCAGCTGCACATCGTATCGGTACATCAGTGACGGTGTGATGGTGACGCAGACGGGACAGGCAAGCAGATGCATTGTTCCGTTAAAGGCACCAAGTATGGCCAGCACCGCGTATTGTTGTTGTTGTTGTAGTTGTGAGTGGCAAAGAAAGTACAATGTGACAAAGAATGGTGCTCACTCTCCCTCAACTTCCCCACCCTGCCACTCCCCTTTTCACTTCATTATTTTTGCAATACTTTTTGTGAGGACTCCAAAAACAGAGGTTTGGGCTCCTCAGATGCAGCATGCAGTTCTTAGAAAGTCGGGTTCATGCTGCTGCCAATTAGGCACTTGTTCTGCTATTGGAAGGGTGAAAGCCCAGCTGCTATGAGATCCAAATCCCAATGCTGATTTTCAAAGCTGCCAAGTCATAAGAGACGTACCCTAAGAAATCTTTGCACATTCATTCTGGGCCTCAGACAGCCCTTTTGCAAAAACATACATGGAAGTAAGCACGGCTGTTATTAGATATTAGATAGTTTCCACCACCTCACTCAAAGCCAGGGCTGTATTGCATTTTGTTCAGTGCAATTGCTGTGAAAAAATGGTAAAATGCTTGTCTGGTGTTGAGCAAAAAATAGCAACAGGTACAAAAGTACAGATCAGTGTCCGCCAAAGCGGCGGAAACAATTGTCTGAAAGCCACAAATTCTAACGCAGATTGACGCCCTCATATTTATGGGGGTGTGGGGGCCTTTCAAAGGCCTAATTCCGACTTGCTTTGTGATTTCACTCCAATCGTCATATGCACATTTTTTGCTCAAAGATTTTGCTTTGGTGCTGCTCATTTCTCTTTACTAATATCTGTATTATACATCATCCATCCATTCCATCGTGTTATGACCTATTTATGATGTTTGCACTTGTACAGGTAGCAGCAAAGGATCCTCTGCCCCTGCAGCTGGGTCTGGGGGGAGCAACAAAAAGAAAAAAGGGAGGAAATAGGAGTGAATGATGGATTATCCGGACGGATTTAGTTTCATTATTTCTGCCTCATCTCGCACCCCATTTATTCAGCACTGTTTTTTATGTGTGGGGAGTGACTATCCATTTCAGAGGCATTTGTTTTGTTGGGTGGGTTAGAGTACGTAGAGTAGGCTGAGGGGACGCCAGGCAGGTCCCAGTCCTCCACCATTGGAAAAAGAAAATACCAATGGGGATCAGGAGGGTTGCAGGCTTTACCTGAAACAGTCTCCTGGTGAGAGTTGATAATAGTGGTGCTGCAAAGGGCACGCCTGCCCTTGATTTACAGGATTTACAGATAAAGCCATCAGTCAAAACGTGCGACTGCTAGGCTGCGTAAATGAAACGTGTAGAAACTGTGATAACTGTTGTCGGAGCACCAGACTTGTAGCACCCACTAAAAAAATCTTGGGAAAGGAAATAAGGCACAACGCTGTTTGTGACCTTGCAGCACTGAATAAAACCAGTAAAGACAATCAAGCATCTGCCAGGACCAGCCAACCGCATGAAATCAAAGAGGGGGAATCATCTGTGTGTTTTGGGCACATGAAAAACATGGACTGTCTCATCGAGGGAACCAAGAATGAGGTCCCAGCAAATATTACCACCGGTACAAAACTCACGTACTTCCGGTATCCCGCCCTCAGCGAATATTATTACCGTACATAAACTCATGTATGAGGAGCGCTAGCCGCACATGCATAACGAGAGGGTCTGGAACATCAAAGACAGTCTGGTTAATCACTTTTGCTGCGGGTCCTGCTGCTAGATGAACCCTGAACCAGCACTTGCCTGGCTAAGACTGTAAGATGGGGTATAAAGAGTGAATTTAAAATCAGATATTAAGCAAATTAGCAGGCACTTCCCATCATTGTTTGTCTCCTTTGCAACACCTCACACAGCAAAGCACAATCAGAACCAAGGACTCGTTCCATT
>Ga0307960_1002704_pt1 | contig 10624 bp, 11 predicted proteins | sample OrgLakmetagen542_FD_201832 | JGI IMG/M metagenome (GOLD analysis project Ga0307960, IMG submission 201832) | Saline water microbial communities from Organic Lake, Antarctica - #542 | ecosystem: Environmental > Aquatic > Non-marine Saline and Alkaline > Saline | place: Antarctica: Organic Lake... | reverse complement strand
CGATTCGCTCGTTGGAAGGTTGAATATCAGTGCTCAGCAAATTATGGTAAAAGTTGGGAGTCATGAGGATGTGATCAGGTCTACTTCTATGCCTGCCATGATACCCCACAAAGGTGGCCTGTCCAGATTTCTCCCTTACCTCTGCCAGTAGTGAGCATGTAAGGACCAGCGGCAGCAATGTCAAGGAGCAGTTTACTAGCACGATTTACCGGTTTGCAGCAGGTGAGACGAGCATGTTGTAAGCACTTGAAGTCATCTTGAATGTCATAGTTCTCGTCAGTAAACTCAGAGAGATCACCTATGTGTGCGTTGAAATAACCCATCATAAAGACTTTAGTCAAGTTTAGAGAAGCAGTGGTGGCCTCGTCAAAGAAGTGGTAGACAGCACCCAACGCTACATTACCAGGAACATTGAATACCTGCCCTGCACACTTCAGCCAGCCAAATAGCTTGAATCTGCTCAGAAACGTGCCAAACAGTGACAAAGTCATGAATACTTTGGTCTATGAGAACAGAAACTCCATTGCCTTTACGGCCAATCATGGTTGAAGAGATAGGAATATGATACACATTATACGTTGGAAGTGCAGTAGCAAAAATGGGAACGACGTTGTTTGTTCTAGTCTCCACCAACACTGCAATGTGATGCTGTGCAATATGTTCACAAAGGCGTTCAAGCTTTAAGCCACACACAAGACCATCTACATTGATGAAAGTAGTCTTAACAGCATTGCCAGGCCGGCCTCCTTCCTAGTGCTTAGCACCATTTACTCCCTCTTTGTTTGTAATACTTCTTTGCTTGGCGCCTGGGGTGTCGCCAGAGGGCGATGAACCTCTGGTACGGACTGGAGCAGCGACATTTGTCATGGTGACCTCGTTGTATCGATTGCATGACCTAAATCTCTGAAGGAGATTCCGTGTACCAGCCATAAAAGATGCTGGACCATTTCTTGTGCGATCAATCCTTGTACAAAACAAAAAAGATCTCCTTGCCATTTGAGAAATCATAAGCACACAAAGCCAATTAGCAGCAAAAATCCAAAGAGTGCTGCCTCGGCGGCAAATAAAAGAACAGGAAAGAGTACTTCAAGTGAATTTGGGAGCACGGATTAGTCAGATTGGTAACCAGATTGATGTTTGCTGAACAGAGCATGGTCTTATGAGGTTCTATTCCCGCTAATTATCATGTGTGTTCTTTGGTTCATTTCTCATAGAAGTTGTTAACAAGCTTCTTAAAACAGCCTACAGGAATCTTCTTTTATACTTTCCACCCTGCGCCATCTAAGTTGATATTGGGGTCAAAGGGAAAAATCAGCATTAGTCAGCACTCTTTCTGCAGGTGCTTTGCAGGTGCTTTTTGCAGGTGCCAAGTTGGCTGCGGGTGAATCCCAATTGAAGGCTTCAGGTTAAAACTGCAATTCTATCTCACTTGTGCGGATCAGCTTCTTGTCTCAGCTAATCCCGATTTCAGCTCTGCATGCTCTCTGCATGGCTTCCTACCAGCCGGCTAATTTTGAACTGCCTGCAAAAGCGCCAAAGTGCTGATTTTGGCATCAACAGATGGACATTTCTTTTAGGTCTTGTGGTGGTTGCTACCATGATAAGTTCAAGTTTAGTTTGGTTTACAAAGGCATTCAACCTGGAATGGCTGCTCAACCTACCATGATACCTTCGCAATACGCTTTTGATAAGTTGAGCAACCTAAGGTTAAAAAAAAGTGCATCTATTGTGTCGCTGGTTTACTCCTGGCACCTGCAAAATGATATGTGCAGGCTTCCAACTGCTTGCTTACACTTGGCAGTCCCCTATAGGGCGGCTGGTTGACCCTCTGAGCGGAGTGAATGTGCACAGCCAGATGTGGCGCTTATCTACACAACCATCAGCTATTACCAATATGGTATGGGGCTGACCCTGAGTGCAATTACAAAGGCTTACTACAAGCAACCCAATCAGCTTTCTTCTAAGCATTCACAGCCTCTTGCAGCAATAAAAACCGCGTTTTCTCCGTTGGTGTCTAAGTACCATGTGCCAAAAAGATGGTCTGTTCCACCGCCTAGCTGGCAAGACAGTTATAATATTCGGTTATACTCGCCTTTAAGAAGTTGAGTACTTCTGCTTGCTGCAGAGAAATCAGCAGAATACAACCTCCCAAAAACATCTGAGCAGTCCTCCTGGTAGTGTGCAGGGCTCCTTGAAGTTTCCGAATCCAGATCAATTATTGCTTGAAATTTCCGACGCCTGATCTTTCCGACGCTTAGTTTTTGATTCTCTGCCTACTAGCCATCACTGGCTAATCCTCATCCTTGACAATAATCGCTCGCCTCGTCCGCAACTCCTGGTTTGGGATGTCATGTGGCTTTCCATCCACTGGGAGGAGCAAAGCACAAACGACATCCTTTTCTACCTCCATGAAAAGAAAAAAAACTACGCAGGCAGTGCCACTGTCACGTGAAAGCCACTCCCCACATTAATTAGAAGGAAAAGGAGCCACTTTGGTACCGAGTACCGTAAAGCTCCTCCACCGCGAAAAGGTAAGGAAAAAGGTAAGGAAAAAGGTCAATGGGGATCAGGAAGGGCGCAGGCTTGGCCTGAAACCGGCTCCTGATGAGAGTTGATAACAGTACTGGAAAGGGCACGTCTGGTATGGACAAATTTAGCAGCGAAGTCCACAGGGTGCACATGGAGCTTGGAGGCAAGCTTCTTGACACTTTGAGAATCAAGACCCAGTTCCTTGAAGACTTCAGAGTGTGAGTGTTATAGATGGTGCCGCCCACACCCAAAAGGATGATGTGGAGAGCAACGGAGGCTTCTTGGAGAATGTTGCAAAGGTCTTTGTGCTGCTCCTTTGCGTTCCATGACAACACTGTCTTGTTTATGTTGGAGGGGGATTTTTATGGTATGGAGGGGGATTTTTACACTTGTGCCCAATACCAAGAGAGACACTGAACTAGCTAAAAGAGCCCTCCTAGCAGAGAAACGAGAAAAGCATCTGGGCCGTTGACACCCATATCTGCCAACAAAAACTGAGCTTGCCACACAAAAAGGGGCAGGAGAAACAGACACTATGGAACCACACAAAACAGGAAGGAACAGGCCAAGGGCAGAAGTTGCTGAAGTCAAGGAGAGCAAGGGCTTAAAACTAAGCTGCCAACTATCTAAGGCACAAGCATAAAAAGGATGGTTAGCACAGCGCAAGCTGTGCCAAGAGAGTACTAACTGACGTTCGGTTGCACTCGCCTCCAAGAACTAGAGTACTTCTGCGAGTACTCAGCAGTTCTCTTTTGTTCTTTTCTTAGCTCGTGGAGTGTCTATTCAAATGCATAGAGGCATATCCAATAATTGCCGTATGCCATAGTGCGCAGTGAGTGTGATGCAGTAATCTCTGCCCGACCCTAGATTCATAATGAATTCGTCGAGGAAAAGAAACAATCAAAGAATTTGTTCAGAATCACAACCTTGCTAACAGGCTGCACGCGTACATATCTCAAGACACTATTTTTGCTGGTATGTATGCGAGTCAGATTTGGGCCACTCCTTACTCACAACAAGGCAAAGAGATGGACAGTCCCCTTCAGAAATTGCTGTTGGCAGGTTTGAACAGGATGTTGGGCGGGGGTCAGAGACACCACGCCTTCATGGTGTGTCATGCGCGAGTGTGGATTGGAACCCCTACAGTTCAGTTGGTTTTGCGCGGCAATGCAGCTGTACAATTCTCTGAAGAAATCCAACAGCTACACAATGAATAAGGTCTAACATGCTGACATTCAGCTGAGTACACGATCCAATCATTGCTGGTCAGCCCATATTCTCTCTGCCATGGATGGTCTGACACAATCGTATATCTTCAAATAAAAGTTGCAAAGCTGTGAACCCATTGATCTCAGCCATTTTGTCGTAGACCTCAGGGAGAGACACTTGGAGTACTGGACACCTTATTCTGAAACTCATCTGAGAGAACACAACAGCAGGCGCTCTACTTGTCATCTACGGTGTGCTCTTCCTACAAGAAGGGCTCTGGTCACTCATTTGCCTTACATCCTTCCCAAATACATGTTTCTCTACCTGCCTCGTGATGTCATCCGTAGTACAGCTCGTTTCAGACTTTGTGTTCACACCCTACGTTTTGAGACAGCGACTACATGGGAGCAAAGTAATTCCCCCGCTTGCGGCCTGTGTGATGCTGATGACATCCAAGATGAGCAGCATGCCCTTTTCCACTGCGTCAATCCCTACATGATTTATCTCCGCAGGTCCAACTACGTCCCCCAAAAATTATCGTTTGCTGGCTATTAATGGATGTATCGATAGACTTTTTGCAAACGTGGTAGGGACTTGCTGACAGACTGGGCTCTTGCTGAACATCAAATACCAGACTCTCAAATTGGTTTCTGCCCCACAAGGAACACCAACCAACCCCTCTTTATTCTTCGCCACAGCTAAAAAGGAAAAAATGAAGGTATACACTGCTTTCCTGTACCTCTTTGCTGCCTACGACAGTGTTCCAAGAGAGAAGCTTTGGAGATACTTGCAAAAAAAGAAGACTCCGCGGTATTTGAGAGATATCATTCAAACCATGTACACAGGATGCCGCCCTGTACCTTCTCATTGATGGCGACAACATTTCTGAGGAGGTTGCGCCCAACAGAGGCTTGAAACAGGGCTGCCCTCTGAGTCCCCTCCTGTACTCCCTTCATAACAATGACATGGACAGATTCTTGACTGCACAGAGAGGTGCTGCTACTGCCCTGGATTCAGTTCAAATCCCTCACTGTGATTATGCTGATGACATTGCTCTCACTTCAAATACGGCTGAAAATCTGCAACTCCAACTGAACAAACTCTATGACTATACACGTTTCAAAGGGCTCAAGCTGAACATTGACAAAACAAAAGTCATGGTCTTCTTCAGCAAGGATACTTCTGCGATTCCCACCTGCGATTCCCACCATTACGTACGACGGCACGCCTCTGGAACTTGTCACTGAATTCAAACACCTTGGAATCACTCTTACTCGTGATGGAAGCATGCTCACAGCTGCTAGAAGGTGGCAGACAACTTCAGGTCTGCCATTGCCAGAGTTTATAAAATTGGTGATAGCAAGGGTATCAAGCACAGAAAACTTGCAATGCTATGGCTTTTCCAGGTCTTTGCTTTGACAGCTGGTCTGTACGGTTGTCAAGTATGGGCCACTTCTTCTCTGACATTGTTACCTCAAAAATCACCCCCGCACATGTCCTTCACCTCTAGGCTTCCTGAAAAACCGGGCTTCCTGATTAGACTCCTGAAGGCCTTTGTAAATTTTGTAAACTTTGAAAAGACTCCTGGGTGTCAAGAAAGGTACTGATACTCACTGCATGCTCCGCGAAACAGGTCAGATGCCCATTCTTTTCTATTGGTTCAGATGTATCATACAATTCTGGAACAGTTTACTCTCATCAAACAATCCTCTCCTTGAGAAAGTTGTGCGGGCTGACCTTCTCATTGCAAATAGTGGACTAATCAGGTTCTGCACGAACTTCAAGATTTCCTTGCATCTCAGCAATTTTTGAATGCCATACGATCTCGCGAATCTATCAATCTGAAACAGTTCGAGCTTCCTTTGCGCGAACGTATCATCGGGAGCTGGAGAGAGCTTGACAATTTGACACCACATGATAATCACAATTCCAGCAGAATTATGAGGACTTATCACACACATTCTGGTGTACCTTTGGGGATTGCTCCTGGCTGGTGGGATGACAAAAAAAAATCACAAGCCTATGTTACCTATCTACCTTCGCTTGGATATTTCCAAGAATCTCAGCCGTGCATTTTCTTGCCTTCGACTTTCTGGTCCAAAGAATGCGTCATAACAGGAATAGAAGGCCTTATGAGCTTAGGATATGTGACAAGTGTGACTGACACTCTGTTCAGGATGAGGAACACATTTTGTCATTTTGCCGGACTGTCCGCATTAACATCTCATTAGCATAAGCACACAGCTCCGCCAGATGGTCTTCCCACCCAATATAAAGATAGCCCAACTCGTTTGAGGACTTTTTTGAATCAACCAGATATATATGGTATGGCCTCTTTTGTGGCTGAATGCCTAGCCCTTTTCCCTTGATTTTTTGTAGCATCATTCTGGTTGATTTCAGGCTTTTTCCAAGCTTCCGCTCAGAAGCCCCCCAGAGGCATCATAGCGATGTAACCTTATCTCCGCAAAAAATATGCACCTCTGTTTCCCCCAACAGGAGGTCACGATGTATTACTTTTCTAAGCCAGAACAATCAAGCTTTATTTTTCCTCCTGAATGAACTACTTGCGTTTTATGAGCAGGCTAGCAGTCGCACTTCTTGACTTAAGGCCTTTTTTTGTAAACCTTGTAAACCAAAATGAGTTCGTCGGTACGCCTCTGTAAATTATTATCATAGCAGGAAAAGAAAGGTTGTCCCCACGGCTGGACCTGGGCTCTCCAACCCATTGGGTCTAAAAAAGTATTTAATGCTTTATAAAGAAAGTAGGCCGAAAGACTTAGTGGGTGGCTTCCAAAAGTATCTTCACGCTACAACAGCCAGAAATCTGCTAGACGCGCAACGAGTTCAGTCGTTGACTGACGAGTGGGTGGGGTCTCAGAAAAATAGGAAGAGCAAAGTGCCTGAGGCATGTCGACAGAGCTGCATGTATGCAGAGCTTGAGTGTGAGATGTGCAGCATGCCGCCTTTGTGTATCGTACCACGGTACCGTGCCTGATCTAATCGATGACCATGTCACAGGCAGTGCAGGGCAGTGGCTAAAAAGTCGGTATTCTTAATAGGATGGATGCAGCGGATAGCGATTGTGATAGGGATTTTTCTTAATCGCAGATAGTGTTTGGAGAACCTAGCGTGCCACCAAGTTGCTGGTGACGCTGTAAAGAGGAAAAACACTCCTCTTGCTTGTGGAAGTTCCTTACAAGTAGAACTGTTCTGTTTCTTTTTCATGGTAGAGGGGCTTACAATAGGAACTTCCATTTTTAGGAAAATGGCTCTTTTACTCTATTGTTGAGCAAGAAATTTCACTGCTTGCATATTCTTTCTCTTTCAGAAGGTCATATGAATAAGTAACTTTGCGAGTTTCTTTTTATTACAGAGTTGCCTTTCTGGCAATTCTTTTGCTGCCACTATGCGCACTCTCATTTTTGAACAATGCTTCCTCTTCTATTCTCCCTTACCATCTTATTCTCCGGGTGGGATGTTGTGTGGTCCTGTGGTGCAGGACACAAAACATCCCCCTTTCCTAAACCATGCCGTGTTTCAGATTTGTCCTTTTTCTTTTTCTTTCTTCTTTACTAGGACAGTACATTTTGACAATTCCCACAAGGTCCTTGTGCAGGTAATACGCTGTTTTGTAGTAAAGCAATATCTCTTTCTAGCATCAACATCACTTGGAAAAATGAATTTGATAATGTGCAAGTTGGAGCAACATAGTCCCTGTACCCCTCTTATCACCAAAAATCATGCAGCTGCCTGCAAGGACAAGAGGCGGCAACACACAGAAAACAGCAACCAGCCCCTTCGACAACGTACCCACTCCTGGTATGCAAAGCTATTCCTCTTCCTGTTGATGACCGCTGTCTCTGCGGCGCAGATGATGCGCTGCTGCTGCCTCGTGCTGCTGCTGTAGCCCGCTGTAGTTACCTTCATCATCACCATAACAGCCATCATCATCTGCTGGTATATCTGCTGCATCCCAATCTGCTGCTGCTTGGCGGACTGCTGCGGCTGCTGCTTCCATCCGAGCCAGGGCCGCCTGTGCATGATGTCGCCTTTGCCTTTCCGCGTATACATCTTCTTTGCTGTCCGTCTTTGCTGTCTGCTTGGCCCTTGCCTGTCTCTGCCAGTGTTGCCATGCTGCGGCTGTTCCGCCTCTGACTCAGCCTCCTGGCGTCGCTGTGAGACTGATCTGACCACCCGTCTCAGTCGGTGACTCATTTTAAATGAGTAACCGACCGAGACGGGACAATTTAATTCGCTACAAAACCAGACATTATTAGATCCGCGACCTTTGTATATAGGGCTTGATAATTCATACCACAACTCTAATGTTAATTTGGAGATTTTATATGGAGCTGGAAAAGCACAGGCTGGAAATTGCTGCACAGCTGTCGCGCACACAAATTTGCACCAAAATCCAACCAGGCCAGCGGTTGTCCCCATGTAAATTTTAATATAATCAATCTTCTAGCTCGCAACTTTGGGCGCAAAAACTGGGCTGAAACCCGCAGCAGGTATGGAGCGACAGATTTCTGTCTTTTACCCCAGCCCTTGTGTGAGTGCCTCCCATACGCCGACATTCCCAGTACCCCTGTCCCAAATTTGACATTGCAGCATTGTTAAATGATATTTATAATGCTTATATCCTGAAGCAGAGGTCGATCGGGGCAATTTCAGAAATGTTCCTTTTCCCCAAATTGGGTGCAAAATACGCACCGGGCCCCACACAGCCCCCCAGAATGCCGAATTTCCAGCAAATGTCAATGGTTTAGATGTGACATCAAGTATCTTGCATTCAGGTGAGGTATAGGGGGCTTTGAATAGGGAGGATAGCTGATTGGCACAGCTTGGGTATACCAGCCGTGGGGACGACCGAAAGGTTGACACCATGAATCATGAGGCAAAGGTAGGACAATGAAGCCTGCCAAATTTACGGAAAAAGGTTGACACCATGAATCATGAGGCAAGAAGCAGGGCTCAATGCCTCGAAGAGAGTACTCACTAGTGCCATCAACTCACTAGTGCCATCAAATCCACAAACCACTGCAAAAAAGCTAGCAAGCATACGTGTGGGCATCCACATACAAGGCAGAAACAACAAGCAAACAAGCATCCTGCAACTACTAAAAAGACACAAGTACAAGTCTTTCCGAGTAAGCACCCCTGCTAAGTTTGCACTGAGCACTCAGCACAAGTCATTATATACATTTCTGACCGCAAAATGATGAAACACCCATTCGCCACGCATAGATATCATAAAGCGGAAACAACCAACAACCATGTATTCTCATTCTTACGCAATCAGCAAAGGACTTCCATGTGTGCACACCAATCATATTTATTGTTTTTCTTGGATAGTGACAGCACAAAAGTACAAAAGCAAGCACCAATTGCAAAGCCGGAAAAGGCTGCACAAGATCTGGCAGGAGCCGAGCCTTTACATAGGAAGGAACAAGTTCATAGCGCCTCGGTCAATCCTGAGCATGCGATCCTCTGTGCACCATCACGACCAGGCAGCTCAGATTATATGGCAGCACAGGTGATATGGGCGGAGACAGGGTCAAACGAAAAGCCGCTGGTGGCAAATATTTGTGACTCCAAGAACCCCTTCACGTCTGTGATCTCGTGCTCTCGTGCCTTGTCCTCCAGCTTCCTGTGAAGACAGCGGCGCAAGGAACGCACATGATGATTGAGCATAATAAAAGAAGTCATCCGTGTAATTAGAACGTGCATCCACATACGCTGCTATAAGGCATGTGTGCTACTGAAAGAGACATGCAATGCCCACTGTCTATGACAGAGCCCCCCTGCCACACACGAGCAGGCTCTTAGATGCAGTAGCTAAGACACCAAAATCATGGTTGCCAATAACATGACACTGAACACTGAATCACACAAACACTAGTAACGTAAAACTTGTGCCAGCTCAACTTTGCCCCTCACTTCATCCTGTATCACAAGTAACCAATCCCTCAGTAGCTGAATGGTCCTTTGCCCTACACACATGCTCGCATACTCCAACAAATACCCCTTATCCTTTCACTTAGTTCCTTAATGTTCAAGCAGCTGTACGAGGCAGAATGTACGGGGACACATGATCAATGATCATGCATCACGTTTGTTGACAGTAGTACTATTAGCAGGAAGGTTTTTGCTCTTTTGTTGCATGGATCTTTTTATACCACGATAGCAACCTTCCTACTGCTGGAATTCCTGGGTACACCTACCTGACGTTAATGACATACTCCTCTGGGAGCCTCTGAGACGCTCTTGCTACTCTTTGAGCATCTCGGAGAAGCCCCTTCAGCAAGCTGAGCAGCAGGTGGTAGAAATCAGAGCCTGCATGTGAGGTGTGTAGGTGAATGTGTGTATGTGTGTGTATGTGTGTATGTGTGTTTGTGTGTGTATGTGTGTGTGTGTTTGTGCAAAGATGTGTGGATGCACCTGTGAGGCATCCAGGCGAGAACCTAAGAAAGCAGCATGTGACGAGGAACAGTGCTAGAGATATGCAAGCTAACAAACATGCCGTACACTCATCACAGCATGGAGGAAACAATGCAAAAGGGTGTGTTTTAAGGGTCGTTGTCACGACCCTCAACCGGGCTCACTTGCTTGATGAGGCTTATTGCCCTTAAACGAACAAGCCAGGTCGATCAACAGAAATAAGCCGGGCAAACAGGCTGATAAACACACCGTGTGTGAGGTACTGCCTGAAGCGACGTTCCAGGGTCTTGTGCATGCTGTACTTCTGGGTCTGGATGAAGCTCCCCACCAGCTGCCTGAGAAGAGAAGGAGGGAACAGGAACGTGGTTCAGCGCGCAGAAGTTAATAAATTATTGTTTTGTTTAGGGAGAGGGAGAGGGAGAGGGAGAGGGAGAGGGAGAGGGAG
>Ga0307960_1002699_pt1 | contig 10631 bp, 7 predicted proteins | sample OrgLakmetagen542_FD_201832 | JGI IMG/M metagenome (GOLD analysis project Ga0307960, IMG submission 201832) | Saline water microbial communities from Organic Lake, Antarctica - #542 | ecosystem: Environmental > Aquatic > Non-marine Saline and Alkaline > Saline | place: Antarctica: Organic Lake... | reverse complement strand
GTACCATCCTCGTATTGATCCCTGACAGCCCATCAGAAACACACAAGTACAAATTCATACACGCCCACACCCACGCAGACAAGCACGCACCATCCTTGTCTTGATCCCTGGCAGCCCACCATAACGTGGAGTAGCCTCCTACAAAACCAGCATCGCCTCCGTCCTTTTCGTGGCTGCTTTGGCTGTATCCATATTGCTGCGCAAAACAAAACAAAAAATGTTGAGTTTAGGTATCCTCCTACAAAACCAGCATCGCCTCCGTCCTTTTCGTGGCTGCTTTGGCTGTATCCATATTGCTGCGCAAAACATAACAAAAAATGTTTAGGTAGCCTCCTACAAAACCAGCATCGCCTCCGTCCTTTTCGTGGCTGCTTTGGCTGTATGCATATCGCTGCGCAAAACAAAACAAAAAAGTGTTGAGTATAGGTAGCCTCGTACAAAACCAGCATCGCCTCCGTCCTGTTTGTGGCTGCTTTGACTGTATCCATATCGCTGCGCAAGGCAACGCAAAATAAAAGTGTTGAGTATAGGTAGCATGCTGCTGCCCAACAAAGGTGGACAAAGTAAACTTTCTAATATTCACTGTGCTGAGGGTGCTGGCGTAACTATGCGTGCCTGAGCTGCATACATATCATACTTATGCACAATGCACATAGAGATGCATCTGTACATGTGGTACATGAGTGGACGGCATCCTCCAGGATTATTTAGGCAAACGAAAGTTGGCAAGGTATTTCCTTCACATAACAAGTCTCATTATTTATTTGTTAAATAAGATTATTCTCCGTAAGTCCTTCACGTTTTTGACACCCTTGTTCAACCTGTCAAGAAGGCAATTACAGTTTACAGTACACGTCACCAATTGGCTTCGTTATTGCAAAAATCTCAGATCACGGGAGCAATTTGAAACTACAGGGCACATCACTGCTTTTTCTTAGCATCATTTTGTTGCAAGCAGTCTTTACCGAACATACCTCAAGAGCTGTGGCCAAAGGCATGGCGGGTTGTCGGTCTTCCCAGTTCCGGGCAAAGAGAAGGACAGCCTCAAACGAATGGGCGGCACGGATTGTCAGTGATAGCCTGCACAGGCATATGTTAAATTCTTTGATGAGCAAATGCAATGCATTGGGTGGTTTGCAACACCCTCCGAAACTACAAAGGACTCCAAAACCGTCACAAAGACCCAAGTTACTCACCCTTCCATTGATCTGAGTCACAAGCGGCCATTTGGATTTTCCATTGTTCATGAAACAACCGACTCACCCCTCAATTATCTCAGGATCTACAGGGAGCTCCAAATTGCCATCTGCGCTGTCTGACGATGGCTGCAGCAGCTGCGTCTCCAAAAAGATAAGGCACGAGATCGTGGGGCCGTCCAGCACAAACCCTCTGCAAAACAAGCATTTGAGAGGACAAACTAGTAATTCCGGGAATCCTAATTTTAATCAATAGGCATGCAATCGTGGGGCTGTTCAGCTCAATCCCTCTGCATGAGAAAGAGTTTCGATTGTGGGTACAGTTGCAGTTTAAAGCACCTATATATGATCTTAAGCTTAGGCCAGGCACTTAATCGTGGGGCCGTCCAACACAGACCCTCAGCAAAACAAGGTCACGCGTGTTGTTGAAAGCGCGTCTGAGTGGAACTTGTTGTCACTTGTCGGCAAGATAATACAAAATGAAGCACTGACTTGTATCACCTGAAGCACTAATCACCTGAATCACCTGACGCACTAATCACCTGAAGCACTAATCTCTTGAAGCACTAACCACCTGAAGCACTAACTTGTATCAACTGAATCACTAATTACCTGAATCACCTGAAGCACTAACCACCTGAAGCACTAATCACCTGAAGCACTAATCTCCTGAATCACTAATCACCTGAAGCACCAATCACCTGAATCACTAATCACCTGAAGCACCAATCACCTGAAGCACCAATCACCTGAAGCACTAATCACCTGAAGCATTAACTTGTATCACCTGAAGCACTAATCACCTGAAGCACTAACTTGTATCACCTGAAGCACTAACCACCTGAAGCACTAATCACCTGAAGCACTAATCACCTGAAGCACCAATCACCTGAAGCACCAATCACCTGAAGCACTAATCACCTGAAGCACCAATCACCTGAATCACTAATCCCTGAAGCACTAATTTGTATCACCAGGCTCGTCCTTTTCAGGTAGGTGACCAACTGCGCTTGGCTTACCCATGCGAGGCAGGGAGCACAGGCACCAAAGCAATAAAAGTGCTACTATATTTGAGAGATCACTGCATTCTTATTAGTCACAACCTCTCAGTATCACGAGCACTGCCCGTGCTATTAAAATGAAGAGATCGCTGATTGTTCTACAGACACACCCTCCCGGTGCCACCATCGCTGACCGTGCTATTAAAATGAAGAGATCGCTGATTGTTCTACAGTCACACCCTCCCAGTGCCACCATCGCTGACCGTGCTATTAAAATGAAGAGATTGCTGATCGTTCTACAGTCACACTCTCCCAGGTTCACAAGAAGGCCAGATATCAAAGGTGGCCAGAAACTTTGTCAAAGCATATGTACGGTGCAATTTGAGAGGAACCTTTCACTCATGTGATAATATACAGTGTATATATATATATTATATACAAAGGTGGCCAGAGACTTTGTCAAAGCATATGTACGGTGTTATCTGAGAGGAACCTTTCACTCATGTGGTAATATACAGTGTATATACATATATATTTCAACATTTTGAATTACGTATGTTCATCGCCCGATCCCGGATTATATGTTAAGAGCAAGGCAAGACTTTCCGTCAAGGCAGCTACCTAACTCCCTTTGCTGTGTCATAAGGCCTGCCGCTCTTTGTAAGCACTGAGAAGCACACAATCATTAAGATTGAGGTGGCTGCACACACACACACACACACGCACGCACACACACACCAACTCATTCCAGGAGCAGGTCAAATCAACCTGCCCTTTCCAGCCTTCAGCAGTACAAAAAAACGCTCATTAAGGTTGAGGTGACTGCACACAAACACACAAGCACACACCAACTCCCCTTTTCAGCCATCAGCAATTCAAAACAAAGAGAAAAGGAAGTGGGAAAGCAACCCACCCTTTCCAGCGCTGCATGAGGGCTTGCAGTTCACCAAAGGCCTCCTCCAAGCCACCTGCCAGTTCTTGCACGCTCACTCCTGCCTGTGCGGGTGATCGGCCAAGGAATTGAAAAAAATGGCCAAGCGCAAACCAAGGGGGTACAACTGCTTTGCTAGCTGTTCAAAGGTGGGGCAGCACGATCAGTCTAGGAGTAAGTCTAGCTGTTTGATGGAGAGGCAGCACGATCAGCCTAGGAGTGAGTCTAGCTGTTCAAAGGTGGGGCAGCACGATCAGTCCAGGAATAAGTCTAGCTGTTTGATGGAGAGGCAGCACCATCAGTCTAGGAGTAAGTCTAGCTGTTCGAAGGTGGGGCAGCATGGTCAGTCTAGGAGTGAGTCTAGCTGTTTGAAGGTTGGGCAGCATGGTCAGTCTAGGAGTGAGTCTAGCTGTTTGATGGAGAGGCAGCACCACCAGTCCAGGAATGAGTCTAGTTGTTTGAAGGTGGGGCAGCACGATCAGTTTAGGAGTAAGTCTAGCTGCTTGAAGGTTGGCAGCACGATCAGTCTAGAAGTAAGTCTAAAAGTAGTACAAACCAAAAGAGAGACCTAAAGGTTCCTAGACCTGCTGCAAATATGAGGTCATGAACTGCAGCGTTGACAACATCCATGGCTATAAACGACACCCAAAGGCTATAAACGACATCCATGGCTATAAATGACATCCATTGCTATAAACGACATCCATTGCTATAAACGACATCCAAAGGCTATAAACGACATCCATGGCTATAAACGACACCCAAAGGCTATAAACAGCATCCATGGCTATACACAACATCCATGGCTATAAACAATATCCACGTTTTGCCTGGCAACAAGGCCATTTAGAGAGAAAGAGCTGTTACGGCAAGGAAGGCCCACATTCTACAGCGGTGCTGTTGGTCATTGGTATTTGCAAGCTTGGCAAGGATCGTGCAAATAATCGTTCCAACAAGGAAGGCACATACAGCATTCTTGGCAGGGAAGTCTCCAGCCGTGTACTGTGTACGCTGTTGTGTATAGTACGAACAATTCGGGCCAACCTTACAGGCTTTGCCAAACTCAACCACACGCCAAACTCAACCTCACAGGCTTTGCCAAACTCAGCCTCACGCCAAACCAGCCTTACAGGCTTTGTCAAACTCAACCACACGCCAAACTCAACCTCACAGGCTTTGCCAACCTCAGCCTCACCTGCGCCAGGGCTTCATGGTCCTTGAGCTGAGATGCGTAGTTGAGGTAGGAAGTAATACTGCGAGTAAGCGTAAAGGTGAGTGTCTGTGCACAAATGATGAGGTAAGCTGCCACACAGTGTGCAAGTGTACAGGAGAATGCATGAAGTAAGGTAGGAGGCCACACTGGCTGTACGCGTGTCGTAGTCGGGTGTGTGTGTATGCTAGTTCAGTTAGAAGGCCACACTTCATGTATTGTACTGGTGAGTGTGTGCATGCACCAAATAAATGAGGCAGGCAGACAGATTGTACGTGTGTGTGTGTGTGTTGAGTCTGTGCACCATATGAGTGTAAATGTGGGTTACCAAGGTTAGACATGAGCTCGAAACTGAACATCGTGGGAAGAGCAGGCGACAACCTTTGTTTTGCACAGCATTTTGAAGTACTGTGTAGTAAATGTTGTTGATGTACTGTGCAATATAGGTACTACCTTTGTATTACCTTTGCTTTGCACAGCATTTTGATGCACTGTGTAATACATGTACTGTGTAATAGGTACATGTTCTTGATGAATTGTTTGATACATGTTTATACATTGATGTACTGTGCAACACACACACATACACACACTGTATACATGTACTAACTCTGTACTACCTATAGTTTGCATAGCATTTTTTATGTACTGTGTAATGCATGGTAGTTGCTTCTTTGCGCTCTCTTTCAGAGAGGCGATAAGCAAACAGACATCACTGGCTCATCTCAATCGACAGCAAACTCATATAGATGACAACGGTTCACCTCAATCAACAGCAAACTCACACAGACAACACTGGCTCGTCTCAATCGACTGCAAACTCATACAGATGACAATGGCTCATCTCAGTCGACAGCAAAAGCATGCAGGTGACTCTGGTTCATCTTATTCGACAGCAACAAAAGGACACTGGCTCACCTCAATCGACAGAAAACCCAAACAGACGACACTGGCTCATCTCAATCATTAATAAACTCACACAGACGACACTGGCTCATCTCAATCGACAGCAACTCATACAGGTGACAATGGTTCACCTCAATCGACAGCAAACTCACACAGACGACAATGGCCCGTCTCAATCGACAGCAAACTCAAACAGACGACACTGGTCGTCTCAATCGACAGCAAACTCAAACAGACGACACTGGTCGTCTCAATCGACAGCAAACTCATACAGGTGACAGCAAACTCATACATGAACAAAAGCATGCAGACGACACCGGTTCATCTTAACCGATAGCAACAAAGCTGATCCTCACAGCGTGTCAATTTCAAAGGTTTAGCATAATGTGTTACGCGCAAGGTATCACAAATTACAAGCAATGCATATATTCAACAGACACCCTTTTGAAACTCCCTCGCTTCATACCGCTGGCATGTCCAGCTACTACACGGCTTGTACCAGCAAAACCAACTCTACCTTCCAGCAACCCATTAAACCAATGTTAACAGCTGCCACCCGTCAAAACTTGGCTGCGTCATCATTATGCATTGCATGTCAGCAGACCCTAGCTGCGTTTTTACGCACTCACATTTTCAAGGCGTTGCATGTCAGCAGACCTTAGCTGCGTCATACACTCCCTTTTCAGGGCATAGCATGTCAGCAGACCCTATCTGCAAATAAGCCCATTCACTTTCCAAGGCGTTGCATGTCAGCAGACCCAAGCTGCACTTTTACTAGCTGCACTTTCACCCACTCACTTTTCAAGGCATTGCATGTCAGCAGACCCAAGCTGCACCGTCTCTAGCTGCACTTTCACCCACTCACTTTTCAAGGCATTGCATGTCAGCAGACCCTATCTACAAATAAGCCCACTCACTTTCCAAAGCGTTGCATGTCAGCAGAACCAAGCTGCACATTCACTAGCTGCACTTCCACCCACTCACTTTTCAAGGCATTGCATGTCAGCAGACCCTAGGTAGCCATCCTCCCTCCAGCCAGGCCCGTCCTCTTGATTGTATCGCCGGTACGTGTGCTCCAGCCTGGAGTTGCGAGGAAGGAACGAGCAGACAGGAAATGTTTTGTGAAACGGAACATAAACTTTGCTGTCCGTACCTATGCCCCAAATTAACATTGCAAGAAATAAGAATCACAGGAAGAGCGTTGTGTGGATTATTTTGAACACGCGCCGCAGGTACGCGTGGTCCTGACAATAATTAAATGGCCCCAAATTACTTGGATGAGGTCGATGGTGTCTTGACACATTGCGCAGATTAAACAATGAATATGTTTTTTCACATAGTCTCCCACAGGAATTTGAGCGATGCGTAGATTCAATTTCACACGACTCCCACAAATTCAACTGAGCCAAATCGCGATATTGATTTTTACCATTTCCCATGTAATGATTCTTGGCTTAGACCAGTCTGTTACAAGGCTTATTTATGAAATAAGGCTGTCCGTGGCTACAAGTAAATACTTTATATCACTGCAATAAATACAAGGCTTAGGCAAATACAGGGCTTATTTATTGTAAGGCAATACAATCACTGCAATAATAATACAAGGCTTAGGCGTATTAAGGCTTATGTTTAAAATAATTAACGACCTCCAAGTTAATTTCAACATACCACAGGGGCATTCATTCAGCTCTTCTCACTGCACCATGTACAGCAACAACATGTCGCTCTGGAGCTCAGCAAAGCGCACACACACACACACACACACAGCGAATCGGGAAGACACCTCACAATCCCCAATTGACGTCACACTTGTGCCCGTTGACAATGTGCACGTCCGTGCAGCTGTCTGGGGTAGATACTTGTCGTACGAAGGAAGAGGTGTGTTTAGCTGTTTGGGGGGCCGCTCTCATCTTACAAATGACCCTTTAAAATCCAAGCACTGGCAATTACTGACCTCAAAAAAGCAATAAAAGCAATATCTTACAAATGACCCTTTAAAATCCAAGCACTGGCATTTACTGACCTCAAAAAAGCAATAAAAGCAGTACTCCTCTCTTTAATGCTCTCATCTTACAAATGACCCTTTAAAATCCAAGCACTGGCAATTACTGACCGCAAAAAAGCAATAAAAGCAGTATCGTACAAATGACCCTTTAACATCCAAGCACTGGCAATTACTGACCTCAAAAAAGCAATAAAAGCAGTATCTTACAAATGACCCGTTAAAATCCAAGCACTGGCAATTACTGACCTCAAAAAAGCAATAAAAGGAGTACTCCTCTCTTTAATGCTCTCATCTCACAAATGACCCTTTAAAATCCAAGCACTGGCAATTACTGACCTCAAAAAAGCAATAAAAGCAGTACTCCTCTCTTTAATGCTACAGCTCCTTATATCACAGGCCCGATAACTCCTGATTTAATTAACGCAGCAAGCATACCAAAATCTCTTAACTCTTAAAATTTCCTACATATTATTGTATCCCTTCCAGGCAGGAATGGAGCAACAGCAACTACTCACCTGTCAGGTAAAGGAAGGCCCACCGAATAGAGGTGGCCAGCCACGCACACAAGTGCTTTAGCAATGATATGTTTATAACAATTGACAATACAGCCCAGCACTTTCTTCTCGCGCACCTGCCCCCCCAAATAAATTTTATATACCTGCACCTGGCCCCCATAAAAAAAAGGTATATACATATATGCGCACCTGCCCACTACCGTTGCCATTTCACCGGACAGCCCTGCCGCCATGGCTGCCTCCCTCACCGCATTTTCATTGCTCTGACTCACGCTCTCTCCTCCTTCCCTTCTACCCCCGCTACCTCCTGCATGCCCTCCGTCCTCTGCTGTGTGTCTATCCCTGCTCCTTGCACCACTGCTACCACTACTGCTGGTACTACTCCTGCTTGCCTCCTCCCCTCTATTTCTCCCCACCCCCTCCCCTGTATCGTTCCATGTACCCCTTTCTTCACTACCCCCGTTTAAACTCCTTTCTTCACTGCCTCCATATAAACCAAAAGTGTCCTCACTGCTGCTGCTGCTGCTGCTGCTGCTACTGCCGTGCACCCCATGACTGCTGCCAGTGCTGCCAATGCTGCTAGTATCGACAACAGCATCCACACCCCCTGTTCTCGCCATGCGTGCCTGCTTCCTAGCTGCGCTTCTTGCGGCAGCCTTACTGAGACGTGTAGATCCTTTTTTGCCCCTACTGCTGCCGCTACCGCTGCTGCTCGCCTCCCTTGTCCTGTCTCTTTGTACTGAGTCAAGTTCGTCGTCTTTATCGTCAGAGCTGTCACCTTCAGATGGGTTATAGCCTTCTGTGGGGTCCGGCAGCCCCTTTTCCCGAGCAAGCCTTTGGAGCCTGAGCAATGTGTAGGGTCGGCCAGAATCATATGTGTACACACGTTTTTATTTTGGCAGGAAGCGTATCTATACAAGGTACATTGAACCAAAATTATGTGTAGGTCGGCCAGAATCATGTGAATACACACGTTTTTATTTTGGCAGGAAGCGTATCTATACAAGGTACACTGAACCAAAAGTATGTGTTTGTGTACAAACCAAGTGTGTGCATGTGCGCAAACCAAGTATGTATGTGTATGCGCACAAATCAAGTATGTCAATGCCCACAAAATCTATCGCTGCATTCTTGCAGTGGCGGGGGTAGGTTTGAATCTGCGGCCACATAAGGTACACATGTGTACGTACGACTCTGGCCAGCTCTAGCAGTGTAATTGTGACAAATTGTCAGCAGCAAAAACGATTTCAAAAGCACACTCTCATGTATGGTGTAGACGTTTGGTGCTGGCCGGCTTCAGCAGCGTAGTGCATATAACATGCATGACAAATTGTCAGCAGCAATTGACCATTTCGAAAACATATTCTCATGCATTTGACCAGTTCGAAAACATATTCTCATGCATTCTCATGTACTGTGTAAACGTATGGTTTTTACAAGCTCTGACAATGTGCCATGGTCAAACCACTCGGCAGTTACACCTTAAATGCAAAAGGCACTGATCAGTGGTGTGGGCTGTCGTGCCCATGGCTCGCTTAAACCAAGTGGCAGCTAGACTTGCGTGGCACAAACACTCGTGCTATATTTGACGCGTTAAGGGACACATATAAAGGGACGAATATTAAATGTGAATGGCAAATTGAGACTTGTGTGGCGCAAACGCTCGTGCTGTTTTTGCCGCATAAATGGACGGATGTTAAATGTGAGTGGCATCTAGACTTGCGTGGCACAAACAATTGTGCTGTATCAGCCCGCCAGAGGGACACATGTTAGATGCGATTGGCAAATTGAGACTTGTGTGGCGCAAACGCTTGTGCTGTATTTGCCGCGTAAAGAGACGGATGTTGAATGTGAGTGGCAAGAAGACTTGCATGGGCACACACTCGTGCTGTATTTGCCGCCTTAAGAGACACACGTTAAAATGTTTGGGGCCACTAGACTTGGGATGAATGAGCACATGAGCTGAACTACAGCCGCCAAAAAGTACGGATATCAAATGTCAGCGGCAGCTGATGTGAGAAGCTACAAACGAGCTTCTCCACACACACACACACACACACACACACACACACACTCCTTCTAGAACAACCTGTACTGTCAGGCACCAAGCACCAAAGTCCGCGCACCTAGACACCTGGCCAGCCCACCTTTCTTTTCGTTTTAGCTTACACCTTCAAAAGCTTTCTGGCTTTTGTACTGTGCTCCTGACGACACAAAAATGCAACTGACTCCCTTCCCCTCTCGAGCCTCCTCCGTTGTACTAGTCAATGCTTCATTGCTAATTTTGAAAGGGCCCCTGCAACCCTTGCCGACCGGTGGATGTCTCACAAGCTGCCTAAAGAGGTCCTCTGAGGCTTGGCCAGTGTCTTGAGTCAGCTTGTGAGACGTCCATCGGTCTCCTGAGGTTTGGCCAGCCCCACACTCAGCAAGTCCTGGCAATAGCACGACCGCAAATCTTGCCGATAGCACGACCCACCCTTCATCAACAGTGAACATGAATACTGCGTGCCCACCTTATTTGCCCCACTTTCTTAGCTTTCCTCTCTGCTGCTTCTTCAGCATCCACAATGTGGCCCATCCTGTCATATGCAGCCTGCCAGTCCTCTAGCTCTGCAAACAGCTGAAAGGTAACGTGGGAGCAAGGGGAGGACGGAGCTGTCCATTTAAGTCCAAATTTTATCGGTACACATCTTGAGAAAGAATAAAGTGTGATATATCATAGACAACTTGCCAGTCCTCTAGCTCTGTGTACAGCCATATATATATATATATATATATATATATATATATAGAGAGAGAGAGAGAGAGAGAGAGAGAGAGAGCGAGAGAGAGAGAGAGAGAGAGAGAGAGAGGGAGAGAGAGGGAGA
>Ga0307960_1002697_pt1 | contig 10637 bp, 15 predicted proteins | sample OrgLakmetagen542_FD_201832 | JGI IMG/M metagenome (GOLD analysis project Ga0307960, IMG submission 201832) | Saline water microbial communities from Organic Lake, Antarctica - #542 | ecosystem: Environmental > Aquatic > Non-marine Saline and Alkaline > Saline | place: Antarctica: Organic Lake... | reverse complement strand
GTGTGTGTGTGTGTGTGTGTGTGTGTGTGTGTGTGCGTGTGTGTGTGTGTGTGTGTGTGTGTGTGTGTGTGTGTGTGTGTGTGTGTGTGTGTGTGTGTGTTTGTACAGTAAAAGCCCGGTTTGTGCATGCACAAAATGGCAGTTAGGTTCACATTTCTCACCCTTGAGCAAGCCAAGCTCATCAGACACGGCTAGCCGTGCAGCCATGCAATTGCTCGCGACTTAGCCGCCAAAAATTGTAGAGTTAAGGGGGCGTGATAAATAATTCAACACTCCCCTGCTAAAAACGGCGCTGCCTCGCTCGCGTCTCTAGAAACCAGAAGCGAAGGATCGAGGATGAGGGTGTAGTTTTTAGAATTATTTTGCCAAGATAAAAAAGTGTTCCCAATCGTAATTTACGTTGGATTTTTAGGCTTAAACAATTATATTTTAATAGATTTGCTGGTATCAGCAAATCCGTTCGTCATTCGGATCGTGGCACACACACACATGTATCCTGACACCCGGTGACCACAAACACGATGGGAAACCAGCACAGCGCCACCTCCTCTTCCTCTTCCTCCAAGCTGTTCAAAGGAAAAAGTAAAAAGGGGCAACAGATCGCTGCGCGGGATACAGGCCTGGCTCCTTCCAGCTTTCACTGCCCTCCTGCTGAGGCCCTGGACACGCTAGACATTTTCAGCCTCATCCTGCATGCATCGGCTCACTACGGATCACGCCTGGCCGTGGTGGACTGTGGTGCCAACCCAGCGTGTGCACGTACATACTCCTACTCACAATTGGTGAGCACAACTGCTACAGATCTGGCATTCCTGGCATTCCCAGCACCTTAATTTCGTGCACACTTTGTCAGTGTGACCAGGTAGGCAAGACAACGTGCCTGCTAGCACTATTTTGCACGTTAGTCCCATCCAAGACTGCAATTCAAAAGTGTCCTAACTCCTTCAGGCTGGAAGGGTTGCTCAGCTAGGACTGGTGCTATCTGAGGCCACTGCTGCCTCAACAGCCAGACACCACCAGCCCGCTCGTGTGGCACTGCTATCGCGGAACTGCAGCGAGGCAATTGAGGTGAGGTACCTCCTGCTGCAGCTTGTACTTCAATATCAAACCAGATCAAGCATCATTCTCAGGGTTGGCCAGAACCATAGGTATATACGGTGTATATACGGTGTTTTCGGCAGGGAAATCACCATACATACGGTCATATACGGTGTGTATATACAGTTCTGGCCAACCCTAATCATTCTGCATTACAGCACACCTCATCATCATTCCGTCGTACAGTCGCCCACCTCATGTAAATATGACGAAGCGCACACTGAAGCAATCATGTTTGCTCTGCAGGTCCACTATGCTGTAGCTGCTGTTCGGGCGCAGCTGGTGAATTGCAACACAGGCCTGGCAGCTCCAGAGCTTCTCCACATGCTCAGGGATTCAGGCACGGAGGTGCTGGTGAGTGTCTTGCGTGCAGCTCCAAGCAGTGTGAAAAATACCCCTGCCTGCTTGAGCAACCAGGACTCCTAGGTACAATCTCAGATATCATCAAAAACATGCAGTCAAAAACCCCTCGCCTGGATCAAACACTTGTGATAAAAACGAAAACCGTACAATCGCTCTCACTAAGTTAAATTGTTCTTTGTTTTATGATTAAGACAAGGCAACTGCACGTAGATCTCCAATACATTCCAATGTTTTGCCTTGCAGGTGGCTGACCTTGAGTTTGCTCCTGTACTGGCAGATCTGTGGCAGCATGCTATCAACGAGCATGGCGCTGCCCCCCTCACCATCTCCACCGTCGTCTGGACAGATCATGCTCATGCTCTTCCACACAGCATGCAAGATGGTAGTCTGGCGACACCTCCTGCCAGCGCCCCCCCTGCTGTTCCAGGAGGCATTAAAAGCTACTGGTACCACGGTACGTGCTCTGTAACTCTTAGCACTTTAGCCTGGCTTGTCGCAGTCCGTGAATGTGTGCCATATGTGGAAGAACAAACACAGGTGGCGGGGGCCTGATTTACCTGCTTGCATTTTATGGTAAGACCATGGCCTGAAATTTTGGCAAAAGAGGCTTCTGTTTCCATATGTGATATGACACAGAAAAATAGTCGTCTACATTGCTTCCCTGTAACCTACTTCGAGCTGCTGCCAAACTACAGGGCCCTGGTTTGATGAGGCTACTGGTGAGACAGACCTGGCACGCTTGCATGATCTGAGGCGTGCCCAACAAGCTGCTTCTAGTAAGGCAGGAACACCTTGGCAGCCAGACGACGGATACCACGTGTACTACACGAGGTGTGTGTGATACATGTATGCCATGTATGCTGTTTATGCTGTGTGTGTGATGCATGTGGGGATGTACTGTGTATGCTGTGTGTGATGCATGATGCGCAAACGGTTGGGTTAAGAGTATCATCCACAAATACTTGAGCCCCAGTCCATTCCTACAGGCAGGAACACTCCACTGCTATAAATGTTTCCTAGATGTTTGGTGCCGTTCAAGAAGGACGTTCCCAGTACAGAACATTACAACACAAATAGGTTGAGTTTTAAGAGGATGCATATGTAACAAATTCATGTGCAGTGGCACGACTGGCAAGTCCAAGGGAGTGGTATTGAGCCACCGCACGGTTATGCTCCATGCAATTGGCACCATTTTAGGTGAGTTATCACACGCAGCTGATTTTAATGCACCTTTCAGGACTCAAGAACAAGCCGCTTGGTGCTAATCGATACTAGCTTTTCCTGAATCATATGAAGTGGACTAGATTGAAATGATAGACTTGGCTAGTATAATTAGGTTGATGGCTCCCCTTCTTGTTAAAAAAACCACACGTGCATCATGCAAATGCAGAGATGCGCCTGCATGGTGGAGACATTTGGGGTCATTTTGCCCCATTGTTCCATCTTGTGGACGCGTTTGCTGTGTACGCAATCACCCTTGTTGGAGGTCGCCACGTCACCATGCCCACCTTCACCCCGTTGGCAGCACTCCTGGCCATTGGTGCGTGTTTGCTATATCCTATTCTGCATAATTCACATTGCTATGTTTCCTTGTGCCCAACTCTGTGCGGACTGGTTTTTGCACTCTAGCATACTTCAAAGCTTCCTCTGCATTGATGCAAGTCGCCGTTGTGATGAACGCAGTCGGTTCAAAAACCATCCAATTTGTTTAGGTACTCATATCCATTGCATCAACCTCACTAGCATACAAACACACCTGAGCGAACATACATGCGCTCGTTCCTTAATAATCGCACAGAGCGTGAGCGTATCAGCGTCACCAACATAGCGTCCACTATGGCTGCAATGGTGTCTTCCCAGCCCCTTCTGCCTGCCCTAGACCTGTCCAGCCTCAGGATTGCTTCCTGCGGGGGATCCCCACAGCCACCAGTGGTGGTCAGGTGTGCCACATTTATACGCTGGCAAAGAAAAGATCCCCATATTAGTTACGGAAAAGGAGCCACCTGTGGTGGTCAGGTGTGCAACATTTTATACGCAGGCAGTGAAAAACACTCCCCTCATTAATTAAGGAAAAGGAACTACCAGTGGTGGTCAGGTGTGCAACATTTAAAAACTGTGAGTGCAGTGAAATGGCATCAAGGAAATTGACTTTGACACCTAGCGGCAGACTGCTTGTTTTTATAGAGATAAGAGTGTGCATTGTTAGCACTCGCACAAGCATTTTGATAATACCATGGTTCTTTTTGCCAGGTGCTACACAAAGATGACCATATTTCCTGGTTTCCTCCCACTCTTGCTTTTTCTGGTATCCTCTGCATGATCACACTTAATACTGGATTTATTGATGCACTCAGCATGAGCGCAGTCCCCTGCATGATCACAATCCTGTTCATAATCATAATTTTCTTAGCTTAATCAGAGTCCTCTGCATGACCAAAGCTCTCTCAGCACATTCATATCCTGTATGATCATGGTCAACACTCAACTTTATCGACGCACTCTGGTTATGCTCAACACCGCTTTCCCCGACAGGCGCATTGTGGCCCACCTGGGCTGTGAGTTCTTCAACAGCTACGGCATGACTGAGTGCTGTGGCAAGATCAGCATGAGCCTCCTCCCAGCGCACTGGCCCAGCCGCATTCAAGGTCTGCCAGAGGGCCAATTTGATGCACAGGTATGAGGTTCCAGGCACAAGCCTTCAGCTCTCCCAATAATACCTGAGAACAGGTTGTGCATGCACTCGTTCAGAGTGATGCAATAGTCCAGAAATCGAATGAAGGCACCTGATATTCTGATCCTAACATAATATCTCACGTGACTGCGCGCGGGTGCAAAGTACTCTCGGCTTAGCAAAAATAAGCTAGGCATAAAACGCCAATAGTCATGTTAAAAGTATCGCCAGGGTTACAATAGCTATTGCAGGAGCTGTCGCTCTACTGTACAATGAACCAACTTGCAATCTGTGACAATAAAGAAAGCAGCCATTTAAAACAACGTGCGGCGCTGCTGGAAGGTAACATAGTTGCTAAGTCCACAATGTTTTATTGTTTTATTCATGTAGTGCGCCCAGCTCATGGACTTGGTATGCACCAGCGGCCGCCCCTTTGTGCTTATCCAAGTCAGAGTGGTTGACACATCATTGCTTTCATCAGAGGAGAGTCCTTCCAAGACTGGGACTGAGGCTGACCCAGAAGGTGGGGACGTTTGAAATGTCTTCCTTCCATTTTATTTGCAAAGTTAATATATGCAAAAGTTTACTTTGATATAGATGCTTGCCAGCACAATATAGTTTTAATTAATTCTTATCGCGTCTTTTTTTGTTCTTCTGCTTTCAACCGCCTGAATAGCGTTAATTTGCATGGCTTGTCATAATAAGGGTATTTTTCATCCACGTGCAGGTACACATGATGTTGTGCCAGGATCGGGTGAAGTTGGCGAGGTGTGGTGCCGGGGACCTACGGTCTTTGGAGGTGAGGTCTCTTTGCAACTGCCACACAGTGGTTGCCACATAGTGGTTGCAACTTGCAACGTAGCAAGGTATACATTATCTCTCATACTCCTGCATTCCTATTGGCTATGTGTTGCATTGAACCGGTCTGACGTGTATGTGCTCCACAGCATATATAGGCAATTCATCTCGTTAGTATTGTCTGCCACTCCTCAGCACCCATTTTCATCAATGATGTTTAGGTCTCGCACAGGATACCTTTCAGGCTACATCTTCACGTCTTTTGTCGTACGTAACAATCAACACACAGTCCACACAAAAACACCGTGACAGGCTATTTGGGCAATTTGGCAGCAACACGCTCTGCCATCACACCGGAGGGGTGGTTCAAGACAGGAGATCTTGCCAAAGTGGAAGCAAATGGCTATGTCCAGATTGTGGACCGCTGCAAGGACATGGTAAGGGGCAAGGGTAATGCAAAATAGGGCAATTACACTTTAAGCAAGGACCTATGACAAGATTGAGGGCCACTGAAATATTTCAAACCCAGAGGAGTAACAGGTTGCGTGCTTTCTTCATTCTGGGCTCAGCACTAATTTCTGTAAAGTAAGAAAAGACAAGACAAGAAAACCACGCGGGCAGTAAAACCCCCACGTTAATCAAGGGGAAAAGGCCACTTTGATACCGGGTACTGTATAACTCTCTGTCACGAAGGAATACAATGGGATCACGAGGATTGCAGCCAAGCGACCAGATGTGGCTTGGACATGCTCGTTCATTTTATTACTGATATCAACACAAGGAAAACTGCCTAATTTTGTTACACACACTTGTGCTATGCCCCCTGCACTGCAGATCCTATGTGGAGGTGAAAATGTGTACTGTACCGAGGTGGGTGCCCTATGCAATTCAGGTTTGCTTGGGTGCTTGCTGGCTCTTAAGCCCCTTCAGTACACTGCATGCACCTGGTGATACCTGCAATTTAAATGTGCCGACACCAGGAGATATACCCATGACAATTTTCCTAGGTCGAATCGGTGCTTGTCGCCCATCCTGAGGTGTCATCAGCCTCAGTGTTTGGATTGCCCAGCCCACTGATGGGGGAGATGGTGGCTGCTGCGATAACTCTACAGGCAGGGGTAGAGCAGTGTATCCCTGAGGGCAGAAGGATGCAGGAGCTGCAGGCATGGTGCAGGCAGCGACTGGCAGAGTACAAAGTGCCGTCAACGGTGGGTGCACATGCATGTAGTGTGTAAGGACCCTGTGGGACAGTGGCGTGGAATATTGATGCAGCTTTGTAGAATGCATTCAAGGAAATGTGTGTTGATGTAAATTGATCAATCTGGATTTTACACATGGGACTGGGGAATTTGGGTAATTGTTTCATCTTAACAAAAGACGTGGTGGAAAACAGGAGTTATTTCCTTGACCTCTCCCCCTGGTGGCTCCGCTACAGCTTCTTCCCTGCAACAGCTCAGCCGTTTGAAAATTAGTCTAAAATATTTGTTCCCACGTCTGCCATTCAGCTGAAACACCAAATGCCTACCTCGACACTGCTGCCACCTTGCCTGCAACTTCACCTCAGATCACCATCCTTGATCGCCTCCCCACCAATGCCTCCGGCAAAGTGCTCAAAACCACTCTGCGGGAGATGGTGGCTGCTGCTCAGCCCCTGCGCCCTGCCACACAATCTAATGCCCCAGCATTATCAGCACCAGCACCGGTGCCTCAACACCGCCAGAATTACCAGCAGCAGCAGGTGCAGCGCCGTCACACACCCATTCGAAAAACAGCCACTCCACCGCCTCTGCTTCCCCCCCCCGTGAGCGTTCAAGACATCCTGCGCTGCGTGCTGGTGGCCATGCCTCACTTGGCTGTTGTGGAGGCACACCCTGAGGCTCAGGTGATAAGAAACATAGGAGTATTTGAGGCAGCTGACTCCCTATTGACTGCGTTTTTGGGGTTATTATGTGGCTACGTTTACAAGCCTCTTCAACAACAAACGTTGCTTGCATGAGGAATATCATGAAAGGAACTGTGCAGAGCTTTGCTGAGCTCAAAACCAGGCAGAAGTTTCACTTATATTGAACTGAGTTGTTAATGCCTTGACACTTTTTTACGGGTTGCTCCAAAATTGCTCCAAAAGTAAAGTTGCTGATAAAGGTTCTTGACTTGTAGCGGCACTTCTTTTTAATACAATTCACATGGAGGCATACGTTTGAGCCTGGGGCATGCTTCACATGCACTTTTACATGCGCTCTGTGAATTCACCAAAGAAGCCATGCTGTGTGCTTCCAAAGAATGGGCAAGAGGGTACGTAAACAAGCGTGATGAACTGTACGTGATGACGTTAATGTTGCTGCAAGACGAGAAAAAGACAGAGGCAGTATATGGAGGTCCCTGAAATGTAATGGCTTGTCTCAATTGCAGAAGCGTAAGCCTGCCTGTATGCAACAGAAAGTGTTCCAACAACCAATTTTTTGCAGTATAGGCACCACACAAATGCGCGTGCCACGTCAGCAATCTAAGAATGCCCTTCATGGAAACGCTCATGCTCACAGGCGCACACAGAAATGTACACTTCTCCTAAAAGCTACCGACCCTTTGTACTTCGCAAACACAACTTAACAGGTGGCAGGAGCAGCACGGCGCGTACGCCTAGACCCAAACCTCACAACCCTCGTGCTCGCACACCTCCCCATGCACAAGCCGGAATATGCACACGCCTCTGTGTGCGCGGCCGTGGCACGCGCCCTGGATGCAAATGCTGGGGCTGTGGTGGTAGTGTCTTGTGTGGAAGACGAAAAAACGACCACAGCAGCACAGCAGCATGCAATGGTAGGTTTTGGATGGTGCATGTGCATGGGTACAGCAGTAAGAATGATGCGCACGTCCGTGCATATGCCCTGCGCATGATTTCACGTAACCTTATACATAAGCAATCATGCACAATTTTTTGGTGATTAATAGATGTAGACCTTTGGTGTGCAAGTTTGCATACGTGTTTGACAAGAAGACATTGGTGCAATCAAGCAGTTTCACTGGCTTCCAGCATTAGCGACACGAGTCCAGTCCAGTCTTGCCTTAGCGAGTCATTAATCAGAACATGTTTCCCTAACTTTTCCTTTACAGTTGGGAAGCATGCAGCAGAATCTTGATTCTTTGCTGGATGGCCACAACAGCAGACGCAGCGATGGAGGGAGAAGCAGTGTGAACATGGTAGGGCACAATGCAGTTTTGAGTGTCTGGGTTGGGCACTGATGTAATTTTGTTTGCTATAACAAAATAGAAACTGCCAATCAAAGCTGTGCATTTCCTTCAAACAGCCTTCTCTGACGCAATTTGCCCTGAAGCTGGGGGCTTGAGCATTACATAGTGGCGAGTGGCGTATCTTTTTGTTCAGGTGATGGTCACACGTGGGATGATGGTGGATGCCAACTATATGCTGAAGGCCTTGCTGCTAGGGCGCAAAGGATTGCCACCACTGGGATGCATCATGCCTGGTGGGTTAACCCTCTCTGGGTAGTCCTGTGCGTCTGTTAGTATGCATTATACACCAGCATTGCAGATTATGTAGTCCAGTGTTTACAGGTATAAAGTTGTTAAGGTATGAGTGATTTAGTATTAGGTTGGCGTTGCAAATGCACCACATTCCTCAGAACAGGCTTTTAAAATCCTGGGACATGAAAGTTTTCAGGTACACAGTTCATATATTAATAGCAGGTGCTTATTAAATAGGGAGGTGCATGAATTTCTCCCCATTTCTTCACACAGGTCTGTATTTCTTCAAATGCTGCCTTGCAGGACCTCCCCCTCTGTCACCCCCCCACACCGCTGTTGGTCCAGCAGGCACAAATCTCCCCCAAACCCTGGCCCAACACGTGCTATCCGCGGTCAGCCTCACTGGATTCACCCCCATATCTGCACCAGTCATCCCCACGTGCCTCACAACCATCATTGCTGGCACACCAACATCAGTGGTGGGGCAACTTGAGGTGCTGCAGGTATGTGCTGGATTCTAGCTTTTGCCGCATGTCATTTCTTTTCCAGTTATCTGTGAAAGATCATTTAGGTCTTAGGCAATCCCTATGGGTGACCTGAAAGCTGAAACTCAAGTGCTACGTCAACTTTGTGTGGCCGCCTTTTTTAATTTGGAGCTGGATGATGTAGAACACCTCATCAGTGGAACTGAGAGAGAGTCCCGTGTAGCAATGCATCCTAGGCTATTTGAGGTAGACTGCTGCACCTGCTAAGGAGAACAAGTCTTCTAAAATCCTAATGCTGCGTAGAAGCTTGTGTAAGCTAATATGGAAAAGCAGGGGATGGATCTTATCAAAGTTTATTGAGATATTATCCTCCTTTGTTTAAAATTTGTGAAGATATCTGGCATTGTAGCTTTTGTTATAGCCTCACATAAATTTCACGTAATTCGCAAAAACAGTATGATTCTAGCTCTGCACAACAAAGACACGTAGCACTTACAATCACGTTTCGACAATTGTTTTGCCTGCAGATGCTGCGGAACGCCCCATTTGTGTTGTGCGTGGTGGTTGAGGAGGAGCTTGAGGAGAAGTCAGCTGCAGCTGCCGCTGCCTCTGCTGTGCAAGAAGCAGTGCAGGTGGGGTAGTAAAATGCGTGCACCCTTGTCAAAGGGGGTCTGGTTGATTGAAATCATACATCTGGTCACCAAGGCTTGAACACATTGTTTATGTTACTGGGTGTCCTGGAGTTAGTTCAGATAGCCTTGGACTTGCACTCATCTCGTTTGTGCTTTGCGGCAAGCTGGTTAATTGCTGTGCTCTCATCCATGATGCTGTTGCACCTGTAATCTTGTGCAGGCTTTATCTGCCACTGGCGCCGCTGTACACTGCGCCTGGCTCAGTGCTCCTATGGTTATGTCTGCCGAAAGGTATGTAATGCTTGGAAGGTATAGGATGCCAAAGTTTTCGTGCCGCCTTCGCCCAATTCAGATCTCAAAAGGTCAGAAATCTGGTTTAGTTCCTGTTGTAAGAGATGAATTGTAATTTGCGATGCAAGAGAGTTGCAGCTATATTAGGTACTTGGATACCCAACCAGTGCGGAAGTTCGAACCATAGCACCTGTGTTTGAGAAATTGTCTTCAGAAGCATCTTGAACAAGGAGCACTTTGGTCATCTCATTGAACTGTCTGCAGTATTGTTTCCTTTCTTTTGCTGAATCCCGTATCCTGACCACGACTTCAACTGACTGCATGCCCCAAATAGCAGGGGTTCTTCCATGGTGCAGCTCGTGATCTTGAGTGCCAGAAGAGCGTGTGCGCTCCCTCCCATTGGCTGTGTAATTCAGCCTCCCCCACAATCCTGCACGCATCCTTGCGTTCGGAAGCCCTCAGACGTGACTGGTAAGCTTTTACAGCACACCCTCCATATCAGGTACTTTGCTTAATTGTTCCCAGCAGCTACAACACATGATTATAGTTTTGCCAAAACAATTAACTGCTTGTAGTTGCATGCTACAGTGCGTTGCGTTGCCTGATCACTGCTCACTTCTTTTGAAGATAGCCGGCACTTGTGTCTCTTTGGCGCATTGCAGGGAGGCATCACGGGACAGGTTCATATGCTGTTGGGCTGGGCCAGCCTGTTCAACAAGATGCGACAGCTGTGGAACTCCTCCAGCGAGGGTATGGTACCTCATCCTTTGTTCCTGATTCAGCAGCAGCATCTGTGGAGTCAGCAGTGCAGTCTGCTGT
>Ga0307960_1002693_pt1 | contig 10648 bp, 10 predicted proteins | sample OrgLakmetagen542_FD_201832 | JGI IMG/M metagenome (GOLD analysis project Ga0307960, IMG submission 201832) | Saline water microbial communities from Organic Lake, Antarctica - #542 | ecosystem: Environmental > Aquatic > Non-marine Saline and Alkaline > Saline | place: Antarctica: Organic Lake... | reverse complement strand
ACAAACGCAAGCACTACGTACACACCCCACAGGATGAGCAAACTCTTCAGAAGACCGTCAGGGGTGTTGAGAAAAAGCCCCTGCCCCACCTGTTGGCCACCACCAACATGGTGCTGCACGGTATTGAGGTGCCAGACCAGATAAAACGCGACAATACCCTGGCCCGGCCGTTGATTGATTGGGGCCCCAGGCAGCGCGTAAACGTCATCGTCGCCAACCCGCCTTTCGGTGGCATGGAAGAAGACGGCATTGAAACCAACTTTCCCAGCGCCTTCCGCACCCGAGAAACCGCCGACCTGTTCATGACCTTGTTCATCCACTTGCTCAAAGACGGTGGCCGCGCCGCCGTGGTACTGCCGGACGGCTTCCTGTTCGGCGAAGGCATGAAAACCCGCCTCAAGGAAAAGCTGCTGGAAGAGTGCAACCTACACACCATCGTGCGCCTGCCCAACGGCGTGTTCAGCCCCTACACCGGCATCAAAACCAACCTGCTGTTCTTCACCAAGGGCAAGCCCACCGAAAACGTGTGGTACTACGAACACCCCTATCCGCCGGGGGCCAAAAACTACAACAAAACCAAACCCATGCGGTTTGAGGAATTTCAGACGGAAATCGACTGGTGGGGCAGCGAAGCCGACGGCTTTACCAGCCGCGAGGAAACCGAGCAGGCGTGGAAGGTGTCCATCGACGACATCAAGGCTCGTAATTACAACCTGGATATCAAAAACCCGCACCAAGGCGAACTGATCAACCATGACCCGGACGAATTGCTGGCTAAGTACGAACAGCAACAGGTTGAGATTCAGGGGATTCGTGACCAATTGCGGGATATCTTGGCCGACTCATTAGGTGACAAGAACTCCAGAGGTGAAGCGTGAGTGCCCGTGAACTGATTACCGAGCATTTAGACTTGTGGACTGGCGCAGTAACTCAGAAATCCACCCGTGGTCGGGGAAGTAACAGCAAAATTGAGCTGACCGGAAATAAAAGGCTGCGGGAGTTGATTCTAGAGTTGGCTGTTCGAGGGAAGCTCATTGAGCAAAACTCTGGTGATGACCCCGCTTCATCTTTAATAGCTGAGGTACGCAATCAACGATGTGCATTAGTTGGTGAGAGACAGCTTGGAAAACAAACAGAACTATCTGAAGTAACCAACACCGAAGTTCCTTATCAGTTGCCCAAAGGCTGGGGATGGTGCCGACTCGGCGATTTGGCCGAAATTATTCGCGGCGTGACCTATAAGAAGCATCAAGTATTGGATCAAGCAACGGATAATCACATCGTCCTGCTACGCGCCAACAATATTCAAGAAACCATCACAGATGACGCACTAATTTACGTGCCCTTGGAGCTTGTAAACGATAGACAGCTGATTACGAAGGGTGACATTCTAATAGCGATGTCTAGCGGTTCTGCAAATCTTGTTGGGAAAGCAGCTCAAACCAACCGTGACCTACAAGCTACATTCGGTGCATTCTGTGGCGCAGTGCGACCGCTGAAACAAAAAATTAGTTCATATTTAGGTTTATATATGACCACCCCCCTCTACCGTGATCAAGCGCAAGCATCCGGGAAAGGGATTGGAATAAACAACCTAAATAAGAAAGCCCTTAACAATATGCTTGTTCCAGTTCCGCCGGAGAAAGAGCAACACCGCATCGTCCAAAAAGTCGATGAACTCATGGCCCTCTGCGACCGGCTGGAGCAGCAAACCAGCGACCAGCTCGAAGCCCACGAAACCCTCGTGGACACCCTGCTCGACACCCTCACCCAATCCAAAAACGCCACCGAACTGGCCGAAAACTGGGCCCGCCTCGCCGCCCACTTCGACACCCTGTTCACCACCGAAAAGAGCATCGACAAGCTCAAGCAGACTATTTTGCAGTTGGCGGTGATGGGGCGGTTGGTGGATCAGGATGCGGAGGATGAGCCTGCCACCAGTATCGTCTCAAGAGCGAGCAGAATAAAAGCTCAGCTGCTTGCCGATAAGCTCATCAAGAAACAAAAAGAGCTTCCAGGCATAACGGAGGCAGAAAAACCGTCTTCAATCCCATCTCACTGGACATATGCACGCCTTGATGATGTTTGTACCGAGATTACATCGGGCTCTACCCCACCAAAATCGGAATTTAATGAGGCCTTCGGAGTTCCCTACTTAAAGGTTTACAACATTCGCTCACAACGCATTAACTTTAAATATAAACCTCAGTTTATTACCGGTGAGTATCATCAGACCAGCCTAAAGCGGTCAAAACTTTTACCAGGTGACGTGGTGATGAACATCGTTGGCCCACCACTAGGAAAAACAGCTGTAATCCCGGCGGATTACCCCGAGTGGAACTGTAATCAGGCCATTGTGCGATTCCGACCAATAGAAATCGAACTCAACCATTTTATACACCTCTATCTCAAGGCTGGTATCTTTCTAGACACGATGGAGCTCATCGGGACGGCAGGCCAAGATAATATTTCCGTGACAAAAAGTAGAAGCATCGTTATACCGTTGCCTCCAAAAGCAGAACAACACCGCATCGTCCAAAAAGTCGATGAACTCATAGCCCTCTGCGACCAACTCAAGGAACGCCTGTCGCAGGCTAACGAAACTCGCAGTCAGTTGGCCGGGGCCGTGGTCGAGGGAGCACTGCGAACATGACTGTTTTCAATATCTATTGCGATGAAAGTCGCCACACTTCCGACAAAGGCGACCGCTATGCCGTCATAGGGGCCCTCTTATGCCCCAGGGATGAAAAAAAAGCCCTGGTACACCGGGTCCACAGTTTGCAGGCTCTGTACAATACTCACGGGGAACTGGGCTGGAAGCGACTTTCACCTAATCGGTCGAGATTTTACAACGAGCTACTGGATATCTTTCTGGAAACGCCGTTCCTGAATTTCCGCTGCATCGTCGTAGACCGCCATAACCTGGACCACGAACGTTACAACGACGGCAGTCCGGAGCTCGGCTTCTACAAACTTTACTACCAGATGTTGGTCCATTGGCTGGAACCCTCTCACGAGTACCGGCTCTATCTCGACTGGCAGCAGAACGCCGCAAGCAACAGATTCCAGGATCTGAAAACCATTCTGACTCGAAAGCTATCTGGCCGCGCCCATGTCCTGAGCCTTGAGCCCGTATGGTCTGACAACCAACCCATGGTGCAGCTGGCCGACTTACTGATTGGCGCTGTGGGCTATGCCTGGAACAGGCGGGACCAGAGGCAGGGTGCCAGCGAAACCAAGGTTGCCTTCCTGCGCAAGCTTGAGGCTGGACTGGGGCGCGCTTCGTTGGCCAGCGGCACACCCAAAGGCGAGAAAAAGTTCAATATCTTCGACTGGCAAGGCCGTCTCTGATGTGCGAATCACTGTGGCCGCAGCTTCGTCTTAAAGCCGATTCAGAAGGTGAATTGATAGCGGAGTACCGGCAGGTTTACCACGAAACCTACGTTTGGGACGAAAATGGTGAACGACGAGTATTTACTGACTGGGCTCGATGCCAGTATCAGTTCTCAGAGCGCGCATTCAATCACGCGTTTTCGGAGGCAAAAAACTATCGAACCAGCTCAGGCATTCATGACAAAGGATGGTCCCGCGAGCGTCTTCGCCGAATCCTGTGGATCAAAGAAGTATTGAACCTCAGCGCAGGTACTATTCAGCGATATGCGCAAACCCGAAAAACTGACCGGGGCCGGCAAGCCAAAAGGCGAACGCTGGTTGTCGTGGAGGAGCGCTATGTCGTTGTGTTTGACGATCCCAAAGACAAAGGCAAAGGCAAACCGCACCAGTTCGTGACGGCATTCCCGGCAGACCAAAGTTACATGGAGCAAATCAAGCGGACGAGCTTTTTGGTGGAAACCAAAGTCGGGGCGAAAAAACAGGGGGACTAAAAAAAGAAAAGCCCCAGTCTTATCGGCGACTGAGGCGCTGCCACGATCCAAAACCTTGGGTAAAGGACCAACCGGCCGTTTTCGACCTGCAGACGATAATACTCATCTGGTGCTTTTCAATCAACGAGCTGCCTAGATCATTTATGAATAAGGTCACGGCGGGAATGATAAAAGCTCACATGGAGTCCAACATAAGCGGAGCAAGCGATGGCAATCGAACAAGGCATCTGGCGCATTGGCGACCAGCCGAAGAAACTAAAACCCGCAGCCCTGGCAGACGAAGCGTTGCTGGAAGACCAGGTGATGAAGGATATCTCAATCCTGAATTCCGATTGGCTTCTGATTGGCCGTCAGGTACGCACCAGCTACGACAAGCTCATCGACCTGCTGGCCATGGATGCCAACGGCTCCATCATCGTTGTTGAGCTCAAGCGAAACAAGACACCTCGCGATGTGGTTGCGCAGACCATCGACTATGCCTCCTGGATAGCCAACCTCTCCGACTCGGACATCGTGGACATTTACCTCAACTTCGCAAAAACCTACCAGCTTAAACACCAAACGCTGGATGAAGCCTTCGCCGCTAAGTTCCGAACGTCTCTCTCGGACATCACCATCAACGACAGTCACCAGATGGTTGTCGTCGCGACCTCGCTGGATGCGAGCACCGAGCGAATCATCAACTACCTGAACGATTACGCCCAGATATCCATCAACGCACTCTTTTTCGCAGCCTTCGAGGACAACGGCCAGCAGTATCTGAGCCGCGCCTGGATGATTGACCCGGATGAGAACCAGGAACGGGCAGTTACCAAAGGTAAAAAGGAACCCTGGAACGGCGAGTTCTATGTCTCTTTTGGTGATAACCGCCCATGGGAGCTTGCAAGGAAGCTTGGTTTCGTCGCCGGCGGTGGTGCCAACTGGTACTCCAAAACTTTATCGATGCTCTCAGAGGGCGACCGAGTGTGGGCAAACATCCCAAAGACCGGCTACGTTGGCGTGGGCATAGTCACCGGCGAGCGTGAACGAGCGGATCAATTCGAGTTCACCACCCCCGATGGCCCGCTCACCCTTCAACAAATGGAAAACACTGGGATCTATAGTCACCTGGATGGAGAGGCTGACGATGAAACGGCAGAATATCTCGTCCCGGTGCGCTGGCTGCATACCGTTCCGAAAGACCGAGCCTTTAGTGAAGTTGGGCTCTTTGGCAACCAGAATACGGTCTGCAAACCGACAACGCCGAAGTGGAGTCATACCACTAACCGACTTAAGCAGGCTTGGAATATCCAGTGAGCAAAGAGGTCGTTGCATGGGATCAAACAATTAAAGCCTCGCTATCAGCCCCAAAGACATAGCCGATGAAGACGAGCAACGGAACTATGATTTGTAACTGTTCAGCTTAATGCCTTTTAATCCGGCAGTGCACCAGCGCTGCCAGCGTTCTACATACAATCCCAGAGAAAGGGTTACCTCATTCGAGGTGGTCTTAACAACGCAGTAAAACGCAGGCCCCGGCATCGCTCCGGGGCAATCCAACCTGCCTAGTGGTAGTTTAGTCAGCAGTAGTAGCGTGTTCCCAAGGCTTCACAACGAAAATTTGTGCTCATGCCCGCGCCGTCTCCCAGCAAAAGCGCCTCTGCATCAAGCATACGGCTACGCATATCTTCCATTTTTGCAGCATAAGAATTGGTAATCGTCACATCTCCGTCATTGTTTAGGGAAATGCAGCGCGTGATTTTGTGGGTACTTTCGTGGGTACCGGAAACACTGTCCGTTAAACTCTGTAAATAAAAACATAGCTTTACGTCAATGTTTCGGCTCCTGCCGGGGGCACCACAACAGCATCCAAACCGCCCCACGAAACACCCTGTAACCCACGCATTGCGACACTTCAAGGCCGATACTGGCACCACTGTACTTAACTGCACAATACTGTACGTACCCACAATCTGCGGGTACTATTGCGGGTACTGGTCAATTGTTGACTGAAGGTACCCACAAATCAGCGCAGGTAATGTATGTCCAGGGGAACGAACAGACTCACTGACAGCATGGTTAAAGCAGCGAAGCCTGAAGGGCAGGCCCGGCGCAAGCTGGCGGATGGTGGCGGCCTAACGCTGATTATCAAACCTGACGCAAAGGTTTGGTGGTTCAGGTATCGGTTCGGCGGCAAAGAGAGAACTTACAGCCTGGGTAGTTATCCAGAGGTCACGCTCAAGCAAGCCAGAGATGGACGCGACGAAGCCCGCAAGTTGCTCGCAGAGAAGAAAGACCCCGTAACCTATCGCCGCTCAGAGGGCGCCAAGAATCTTTCAGCAGCCTCCAATACTCTCAGAGCCGTGGCTGAAGACTGGATTACCCTGCAGAAAGGCCAGCTTGGCACCAGCACCATTGAAGTTACCCGCAACCGCATGACCAAGTGGATCTTTCCACACCTTGGGAATCTGCCGATAACGGATATCGAGCCGCCTCTGGTTCTACAGGTATTGCGCAAGATCGAAGCCAAGGGTAAGCACGAAACCGCACACCGGATGCGCCAGAGAATCAGCCAGATATACCGGTTCGCCGTTTCCGAGGGCAGAGCCACCCGCGACCCTGCCGCCGACTTGCGGGGCCTCCTGAAGACGGTACCCGCAAAGAGCAGATCCGCCATTGTAAAACCTGACGAGCTGGGACGCCTTCTGAGAGCCATAGAGGCCTATGCAGGGCAACCCGTTACATGTGCCGCCCTGCAACTTGCGCCTATGCTGTTTCTTCGCCCTGGTGAGCTGAGAAACGCCGTATGGTCTGAGATCGACTTGAAAGCCGGTATGTGGATTGTTCCCGGCGACCGGATGAAAGGGACCATGAAGGCGAAACGTGCAGGCCAGGTACCTGACCACAAGATACCCCTGCCCCACCAAGCCGTTGAGATCCTGCGACCATTGAAGCAATTGACCGGCCACAGGCCGTATGTTTTCGAGTCGATCAAACCGGGCCGGCCACTATCCGAGAACACCATAAACTCTGCCCTCAGAAGTATGGGCTACGATGGTGAAATGATGGTTGGTCATGGATTCCGTGCGACCGCTTCAACCCTCCTGCATGAGATGGGATGGCAGCCAGAGGTGATTGAGCTGCAACTGGCACACCGGCAGCGCAACCAGGTGGCAGCAGCCTACAACCGATCCGCCAGAATGAACGAAAGGAAAGCCATGATGCAGCAGTGGGCGGATTACCTGGAGACATTGGGAAAAAGCGGTTCAGTGGTCCCCCTCAAGACCAAAGTGGGGACATAACAGCGTGACAAAAAAAACCAAAAGACCTTATGTGGACTCAAGGGAAGCTGTCAGGAGATTGCGTCACGGAGATGTCGAAACACTGGCCAATCAAGTTGAGACCAGCAACATAATTACCCTCGGAGGGCTGAGCCGGGAAGAAAGGGCTCGATTCGCGAGAACCATTCGAACCGGCTCACCGCTTACCAGAGGTGAAAAGCGAGAAAACACAGAGGTATGCCGGCATCGTGACATTGTGCTGACCAAAAGTGTTTTCTATTGGCTTGGATTTGGTCTTCCAGGTTTTTCCAACACGTCGGAAAATACGGCGTTTCACGCCGCAGTGAGAGATTACGAGTCTGAAGTAATCAAAGGGGCTCCAGCTAGAACTGCAGAGAGTCTTTATAGGCATGTATGGAGGCCATATCTCATGAGGGTTGAGCTTAACGACTACACCGATGACGACGAACACAAGACCAATTCTTTGCGAGAATTCAGGTACGGAATTAACGATTCAAAACCTGAACCGATAGAGCTCCAACGGAGACTTGAATGGTTTGAGCATTACCTTTTGAGGCCAGGAGCGAGCTTTCTTCTCCTCGACTTTGAGATGATTTCATTTCGCGATCTTTTAATATCAGCAAACATTTCTACCACCCGCTGGTGCAAGTATTTAAGCATTGCCTTTGGGAGAAATTACATGCTAGATGAAGTCTTCCACGATTAGTGGACGAGTAACCACGAACTAACCGTCCATTATTTAGAATCACTTCCGCTGATTAACTAGCCACTGTGTACAACAGTGACCGAGGTTAACCAGCAATGACTCGAGACAAGCATCCTACCCGACAGAACGACCGACTTTTGCGTTATCGCGAAGTGGAGCAGAGAACTGGCTTTCGCCGTTCAACGCTTTACTTCTGGATGGGCAAAGGCCTGTTCCCCAAACCCTTAAAGATTGGCCGTGCCGTAGCCTGGCGCGAGCGCGACATTCAGCAATGGATGGATGAGCGAGTGGGGGCCTCCGCATGAAAGCCCCACAACCACACAAGCACAGCGCTGGCTGGTTCTTCAGCAGCAATCACCAATACCTCGCCCTCTCACAATTCCCTCAGGCGCTCAGCATGGCCGCTTCAGACATTACTGATGCAGTTCGCAGGGGTGAGCTTGAAATAGTGCGTATAAGCGGCTGTAAGGCCGTAGCGCTCACGGAGCTTTATCGATTCATCGATGAGAGAGGGGAGCAGAAATGAAAACGACGCCCGCCACCAAAGCAAAGCGCCTTCATTCACCCCACCAGTATAGAGCACTCAGGGAACTAATGTCCGGCCCTCGCACCGTTCGCCAGCTATTCGACCAAATTGGCTGCAATGGCGTCCCTCAGCTCATCTCATCGCTACGAGTCAAAGGTCTGCAGATCGACACAAACTACAGGAAGGGCCAGGACCGGGACGGAAGGCCCTCGACCTACTGCGTTTATATTTTGTCTGAAGAATCACGCCGCCAGGCTTTCAGGCTGCTGGCCGATTACGCGGGGTAGCCCATGGCAAGACACAGGAGAAATGGCCAGGGCCTGCCCTTTGACAAGCAGGGAGGCGTCATAGCCATCCAGAGACGCTTGATTCAGTCGAGAGCGTTTCTGGGGCTCTCACCACAGGCAAAGGCGTTAATTATGTTGATGCAGTCTCACTGGTCCGCAGCAGGGCCTATTGGCTACGGAGTGCGGGAGGCTGAAGCCAAGATCCCCTGTTCTCGGAAAAGCGCCATGAAGGCCTTTAGCGAACTTCAGGAAGCCGGTTTCATCGTGAAGATCGACGAAAGTCTGTTCAGTTCTCGGGTTCAATCAAAGACGCGTACATGGCGCCTTACCTGGATGCCCTGCTGGAGAAATCGAGCACCAACCAACGATTGGGAGCGGAGTTCAGATGAACAGAATCAGGCCGCATAAAAAAGTTACCGGTGTAAAAACGATACCGCTGGCACCTCCACAGGTGTCGCTTTTACACCATTGGGGAAGAATAAAGGCCTTTTTTGGGGCCACAGGTGTCGTTTTTGATACCTGTAGACCTGTTTTTCTGATGCCACAGGTGTCATTTTTACACCACACCTACTTAAGCCACCCACAGAAGTTATTCTTCAGGCGCTAAGCATGAGCATTGAACTCATTACGCCGGTCGATGACGCCCGCAATGACACCTTGTTGCCTCTGGATGAAATTAGCGAAAGTAATCCCAAGGAAATCGGCAGCATTATTTATGCTCTTGCCAATAGTCACGGAAAACAGCGAGCCGCCCGGACTGGCGAGTCATGGCCCTATCCAGCGGGGAACGCAGCCTCGCCGCCCACATGCACGAATCAGAACAGCGAACGAAGGCCGGCCAAGAAGCCCGGATGCTGGACATTCCTGCCACCAGCCGAAAGTACGGCAGTTCTGACGACCTGCATGAGCGGGGAAACGGCGCCGCCTTTTCCAATGCCTTGAAGGAAGCCACCAGCGCTCATTATGGCCTGGCTGGGCCGCCGTTTATTGAACGGCTACTGGCTGATTATGATGATTTGCCAGCGCTGTATTCTGACACTTGCAATCTGCCGGACCTGGCGGGATCGGACGGTTTAGAATCCCGGGCCGCTGGCACCTTTGCCTTGATAAGCATGGCGGGAGAGAAGGCCACCGAATACGGGCTCACCGGATGGCCAGAGCGGGGGGCACTAGAGGTCTGTATTGACGCTTTTCACCAGTGGCGCAACTTCAGGCGCCGGGGCAGCACGGAAACGCGGCAGATACTAGACAGCGTGCGGGACTTTATCGCCCGGCATGGAGATAGCCGATCCTCTGAATTGAAATCCGCCAGCCCCAAACAGCCAGTTAGGGACCGAGCCAGCTACTGGGAGGACAAGGACACGGGCCGGATGTTCCTTTTCAACAGCCCCGCATTGACGGAGGCCGGGCAAGGCTCTGACATGAGGCGGGTGCTGGACGCGCTCTATCAGAGACTGGAGGACGGCCTTGCCAACGTTGAGGCGGAGGGCGTTAGCCAGAACGATTTGAGCAAGCGCCAGCGCTTCACTTGTCATTCCCTACCTGCGCAAGCAGCTCAGCCACCCTTTCATCCAGCTGCTCATTGCTCATGTGCTTGAAGGCCAGGCTGCCATCACCGTTCGAGTGATCGACCTTATCGGTAAATATTTTTAGGTGCCGACCCAGTAGCTCGTAGCCTCGCAGCGCATTGGTGGCGTCGTACTTGTAAGACGGCGCCAGATCCCCGTCCGGAGTCTCCAAAAAGATAGGTTGGCCCATACTGTTCACGACCTTGGCTGACTGCTCGGCCCGCTCGATGTTCTTCACGATGCCTGCAATGACGTAATCCGAATCGACCTGGGTGCGTTGGCTGCGGGCATTCATGCGCTCCTGAACGGCATCGCCAATGCTTACTATTGCTAATAGCTGGGCGCCTTTAGAGTTCGCTCCCTTTGCGCTGTACCCAGGTCGATTCGGATTACGTC
>Ga0307960_1002690_pt1 | contig 10652 bp, 16 predicted proteins | sample OrgLakmetagen542_FD_201832 | JGI IMG/M metagenome (GOLD analysis project Ga0307960, IMG submission 201832) | Saline water microbial communities from Organic Lake, Antarctica - #542 | ecosystem: Environmental > Aquatic > Non-marine Saline and Alkaline > Saline | place: Antarctica: Organic Lake... | reverse complement strand
GTGTGCGTGTGTGCGCATGCGTGTGCGCGCGTGCATGCATGTGTGTGTTTGCGTATGTGTGTTTGTGTGTGTGTGCACGTGCGCATGCGTGTGCGCGTGCATGCGTGTGTGTTGTGTGTGTGTGTGCGCGCGCATGCGTTTGCGTGCGTGCGTGCAAGCACTGCAGGTGTGTATGCCAGCACTTGTGTGCAAGTGCAGGCATGTCTGTGCATTTGTTCCTTGTGGTGCTCAAGATATCTTGGCTGGTACATTACTGGTGCTCATAATCCCCTGTGGTGGTCCTCCCATTGTATGTGGTGCCTACAGACTCCAAAGGGTACGTGTTTGTGTTCTATGGACGCCCAAGGACGAATTCGAGCCGAGTTCGAAGCGTGGGCATGAGCCGTATCAAAGCGAATCGGATATTCCAATAGTAGCACGCGCTATATTTGAAAGTTATGCTGTATAGCGCTATAAGCAAACGCCGATCCCTAAACATATGTGTGAAAGTATGTGTATGCGTATGTGCATGCGTGCATTTGCGCATGTGTACGTGTGTTTGTGCGTGTGCGTGTTTGGTCGTTTGTGGGTCTGTGCAATTGCGGAGAATGCATTTGTGAAGCTGTTGTGCTCTATGTATCCCCAAACCCAAGACCCCTAACAATCGATTACTGGCATTGTTTTGCAGGTGAAGACAGATACGTGTGGGGCCTGGCTGTGCGTGACAAGGTGCCCATGACGCAGCGCTTCTTGACCGTCACTACCGCCCTTGCCTTGCTATCCTATGTTGTATATGAGTTGTTGATCTAGGGTCTGTATTTGGAATGATATGAGCGAGAGCAGAAGAGTAAAGAAGGAGCGATCGGTGTAGTTCGCAACAGCGTTGCTGAGTGGCTGGGTGTCATGAGCGTGTAATTTACTAGGACTTCTTTGTAGGATATGAGAAGATTGCCTTGACATGCAAATGTGTGGTCATGTGTGTAGTTGGGTGAAGAAAGCTTTGCTTGTCGTCGAAGGGCAAGTGTGTTGCTGACTCGTCAAATCGTAACTGATTCTAAACCTTCCTTCTGATTGATCTGAAGCATTTTTTCTTGTTTTATTCCCTGGTCCTTTTTGTATTTTGTAGCCAAATTCTTGTGTACTGCCTAATACATTACCAAGCAAGGTATTGTTAGACGTCTTTTATTCTTTCAGTAACTTGCTTTGAGTGTTCTCACCTTGCATACTCTACATCACGAATGATTTTGTTTGCATTTTGCCAGCAGCAGTAAATTTCTATCATATTACATGGGGTGACCTTCAGCCAAATTGTTTAGCTGATCGGGCTGTGACTGGTCCTCGCGAGTCAACGATAAATCCATCATTATAAAAAGCAGTGTTGCAAAGAGGAAAGTATAAACCATCTGGGCACTGGCTTATTGTCGCAAATAAGGTTGCTCTATCTAGATATCATCTAATATTTGACTGAACAGGAAAGCAAACTTTCTCCTTAAAGCATTAACTTTCACGTCTCTACACATCAAAAGGGCATGCGCTTCATCTTAAATCTGCTCACAAGCACAACGGTCATATAAAAGAGAGCTTTCATGCTGCCAGGATGCTGTCTCCGCCTGATGGTGTGCGCCCTCAGCCTAAAACGACTTACATTTCGTAAGACTTGTTGAGACAGATCTAAATGCAAATGTCACGCACATTGAGATCAAAAGGCACTGCAAAAAGAGTTTGATATGTTGCCAACTTGCTATTTGTGTCTTCAAGTTGCGGGTTCAATCCCTCAACATCTCTCCACACTGTCCGCAATCTGTGCCTGAGATCATCAGTGAACTCTTGAGCAGGAATGGAAGTACCATGCCGCAGTGCCTGTACAAATGAATCGCAACCCCACAACCCTTGAAAAGCATCTAAAAAAAATAAAAATAAAAGCAGTTCAGCAGAAGGGGTCACGTGAATGTATGCTCAGGTCCGCTTTCAGCACCCTGCTTAATATCTCACTGTTTGATTTGAGCATGCTATTCTTATACAACTTGACGACAGACCTGAATAGTAGAACTGCAGTGGCTCTCGTCCACACTCCCTCAATACAGCCATTTGTGGTGGTACGCTTAACATCCAGCGTGCCCTTCAAAAATTTCACGTGTCGCACTTGCAAATCACTTGTGAAAACCTTCCTGTTCAATTAACTGAGTGCCCCACACCTGGCCAACATACATACCGGCTGGGAGCACACATGTCTTCCCAAGCCACAGAGACACATATGGCATATTTCACAATACACAAACCCGAAAAACAGATGCCATAAAGCAAAGGATCTGCTGCGTGCTTATAGGACTTAATCATGATCATGCGCCTGTAAAACATCATACCCAGATCTTAAAATAATCTTTGTGTGCAAGCAAAACTTTCCCAACGTTGAACGCAGGCACATTTGAACCAGATAAATTGAAATGAACCACCTCAGAGTTCGCAGTATTGGTAATAAGGTGCCGCACTTTATTATGCATCAATACTGCGATGTCTGAGGATACCAGTGCAAACGGTTGAGCATGATCTGCATCGCATCAAGATCGTCAGCAAGCATCAGAGTCAAATCATCAGCATACAACATGTGCGTCACAAAGGAACCAGTTGTGCCTGTGACAGCGCCGTAAACACCCTTTGCAATCTCATCAATGTCATTAATATACGAAGAGAAAAGCAAAGGGGACAAATGGCAGCCCTGCTCCACACCTGTGTTAGGGTACACTCGAGCAGTCTTCTCTCTATCCTTCAAAAAGGTCTTGAATAATGGACAAAAAAGAAGCTGGTATGCGTGTGCGCTGCAGGGGTTGCCAGAGTTCCTGTTCACTAGGGATGGTGTCATATGCTTGTTTGAAATCAATGAACGCAGTGTGCATGCGGCCAGATCCACCTGGCTTGAGTGTGTGCCGCGTCGTGCAGCATGCTGGAGGTTCCGTAAAACAAAATTGGCTGGAGCGTGTTACGATGGAAACCAAACTGTGTGTCGGGAATCTTTTCAAAGCCATGCACCAGTCTGTGACAAGAGAGCGAATCGCATTTGCATACATGTGGTACATTGTGCCACTTACAGCCAGCATGCGGTAACTGTTGGGGTCAAGAAGGTGCCCTTTCTTGTACAAAGGAGTCAGCTAGGCATGCAACCATCTCGGGTATTTAAAAAGCCGGCCAATGTACGACACCAGAACATTCACTCGCTGAGTGCCACGGCCATTGGCCCAAGGGCGCACTACGACAGTATATTTGATGAACAGAGGAGCCACACAGTCAAAACCAGGAGAGGCACTCCCATTCATTTTCTTGAACTGCTCAGCCACCAGCCCTTGCATCGCAACCTCAAAAGGCGCAGAAACCACATCAGGTTCAGGCACCCAATCATTTTGTGCATCCTGTCTCAAAAGGGCCCCCACATCCCGCCTGTGACCCAAAAGGACAGTCATATCTCTAGCAGACAAAGCCACACTCCCACGCGCCAGCTGAACTGCCTCTCGGGGCGGAAGGTGCGCAGTCAAGTAAGCATCCCACATTAGCTGTGCCAGAGGCGTAGGCTGATTACACTTAGACCGCCTCAACACAGCATGCACATCAGAGACTTTAGAAAAACATCCCTCTGTTTTTGTGCATGTGCATGCTTTGACCACCAAACCTGAATCTTGTACTGCTGCCGCAAAAATTCACGAGCATGTAAAGGCTGACCAGATCGGAGAGCCCCATAAACAAACAACGTGATTCTCTACTCGCTGTATCGTAAATAGACTCGGAGCGTTCGTAAGGGATTTTCGTGTCAAACCAAGGAGGACTGTGTACTCCCTTCCGCCTGGCACGCAAAGGCCCATACACACGAACTTGGGAGGCCATGTTCACCCTGATTCCTGTAGCAGCTTGCACAAGCATAGAACGGAAGCAATGACAGGCAGCCTCATGGTTTCCATCAGCCATGGCTTGCTCAAACTGAGCCTGCATCTCCGTATTCTCAGCCAGCACCTCTGCATACATTTTGCCAGCAGCAGTAAGATTTCATTTATTGAAATCTTCACCAGGATCGTTAAGCAGCTGAAGGAGGATGTAATGATACAAGATCTGCAGAATTGCGCGCGGGCCATAACAAGAATCAATACCCTGCCCTGTGGCGGAAACGACTCTCTATGAAACTGGCTGGCTTTTCCGACTTATCGGACCAGACCTGTTTGCCAGCCGCCCCAACTGAAATTGACAATGAGAGCTTGCTGGTTGATTTGTAGATCTCGCCAATATTACAAGATGCCATACTGAAAAGAGAAAGATAAAAGCGTACCGGACAGCACAATATTTTTTGTCAACAAATTAACCAACAATGATGCCTGTGGTAAGGCCTGCACAGTGCTATATTTTAAATCTGCGCTGGGCAGATCTCACTTCTCGTTGCTATTGAGCCTTGTATAGCAAGCGCTCAGATGTTGCTTCTCTTCGTTGCTCATGTGAGGCAACCGACCAGCCACAGCACTGACCTGCGTGGTGTGCATAGCAAAGGTAAGGAGTGTGAGCACACGTGCATCAGTTAATAGTTATATATGCAATGAATTGCATGTATATACGGATTGTGTCTAAGCACTTAGGATGTTTCAAGCCGAGATCAAAATCCAGCAACTTGACTGCCAAGGATAAAGACACAGGGAAATTTGTTGATCAATCACTGGAATTACATAGTGGGCCAATTGATGAAGGAAATGTGAATTAAGGCAAACACAGTGCAACTCATGAATGCTTATGTGTGTGCATGTGTGTGTGTGTGTGAGTGTGTGCGCATGTGTGTGCGTGTGTGTGAGTGTGTGTGCGCATGTGTGTGCGTGTGTGTGCATGTGTGTGTATGTATGTGTGTGCGTTCGTGTATGTGTGTATGTGTGTGTGTTTGTGTGTGTGTTCCTGACACATTGACAGCGCACAGCATTATAATGAAAATCCACAATCTCAAAGGCATTCCACAAGGTTTTACGACGGGGCTTCATCCCAAAGGCCATCAAATCTGTCCAACAACACTCTTGTGATTCATGCTCACATGTGCCATCAGGAAGCTCCGCCCAGGGTACAGTCGCAGCTCCACCAGCGTCGAGGCCACGGAGCACAAGTGACGGCTGTGCAGTTGTGGGAGTCTACGCGACAGCACGCTCAATATGGGGCCCACCACACTGGGTGGCAGCAACGTAGCGATAGCCTCGGCCTGGTCCTTCCTGCTCCTGGCAGCAGCAGCGGCCCTGCGTTCCCTGTCTAGGCCTTTGTCAAGGGCTCTGCCTAAGCCCTGCGGGGAGCCCCCGGACTTATCCTCGACACCAGACCCAGCATACACAGGCCTTTTCATGGTTGCAGGAGCGGACGGTGTGTCGTGGCTATTCATCCCTTGCAAACCACTGCTGGTGTCATAGCTGCTGACGCTGGTGCTTGAATTGCTGGTGCTAGGATTGGTGGTACTGCCATGAATAGAGTTGGCCAGAGAGGCCAGGATTCCTGGGCTGCCCTCGTCTCCTACGCCCACACTGCCATCCCCATTTGTAACCGCCACGCTGCCTGCTGTGCCTGCCGACAGCTGCTGCGGGTCGTAGCAGCTCAACAGGTAGGGCAGGGAAGCAAAGGCGTTGGCCAGGGCAGCAGCTATGAGCTTAGTACTCAGATTAGGCCCCTCCCCGGTCTTACTGCCTGCCATGTTGCTGCTGCTGTTTTTGTGACTGGAAGTTAGCTTGCTGCTCCCCACCTGGCTGCTGTGCTGAATTCCAGCCTGCTCATTTTGATAAACCAGGCTCTCTGACCCTAGCACCTACACCGAAAGGAGGAGAAGGGCGAGCAGGAGTCACACCTGAAACCGTTGTTAATGTGATGCACCACGATTGTCTCACCACCCATTGCAGCTTCTCATTGTTTCCATGAACCAATGACAAGCCCCCAAAACAAGCATTGTTTAAGCCGCCTTCACTTCATCAGCTTTCTCAGCTCCAGTACGCAGACCATTTGCAGGCTTTGTCACCTCCCCAACCCCCCACCCCGATTATAATACCTGGATATTTCATATTGTACACCCCTATTCAGACGCAGGTTTTGCGAGCTGCTGCACAAGCTCAACTCCAAATGTCTTGCAATGCAAGATCTCATCCAAATAATCCAGCAGTTGGCCGTGATAAAGGAGGAGCACCAGAAACAATAATCATAACCCCAAAAGGAAAAGAAAGAAACTAAATCCTCTGTGTCTTTGGCCTGCAGCAAAGGGCACTACTCACTGTCCAACTAATAATAGACTATGCAAGCGGCTTGCAAAATGGCCGGACAGAAACCCAACGCCATCTCACCTGCAGCAACTCTTTCAGGACCTGGCGAGGAGGGGCTAGCCGCAGCCTGGACAGCGCGCACAGCACGCGAGTGGCAAAGTACGGGGGGAAGTTTCCTTGGCGTGCCTGTGCTAATGAGAGCTCAAATAAATCCTGTAATGTAAGGACAGGTGTGTTGGCCGTTTCGCCTACACGTCTGGGCAAACCCAGCGCAGGGATCTTGCTGGAGGATAGCGTTGCATGCATCTGGCTAGGACACCACCTAACAAACCTAGCTTTGCAAAAAGTGCATTACTGCTACACACATGTACACAAATACACACACACCTTATGAAGACTCATACACAAATACCCTTAACACACAACTTTCAAAAGCACATACAAAAATACCCTTCACACAAACACGTACACACACAGCTTTCAAAGACACACAAACACCCTTCACACACAAACACACATATAAACACACAAACACACACCTGCGTAAGGTCGCGCGGAGGCTTAATCCTCCATGTGGCAAAGCATGCAAAGGTGTTGGCCGTCTCTTCAGCCTGGAAACCACGCACCTGCCTGCATGTTGTATGCATGTATATGTACGTGCGAGAATGTGTGAGTCCAGTTAAAACACGTGCCTGGTGTGGATGCAAGCATGGGTCATTCCAGCCCGTATGTTGTTTCGCTTGCCCACTCGTGTATCCCCACCTGCCCATCCTCATTCATCCACACCCGCACCTGCACATACACTTACACCCACAACCATACCCACACCCACACACATACACACATGCAACCACATGAACAGTCCCTCTCCCCCTCCCTCTCCCACACACACTTGCACAATTTCACGCACCTGCGTGCAGCCGCTACCCAGTCAGCCAGCCATGCTCGTGTGGGCAGGAAGTGGAGACGAGCGAGCGACTTGAGGGAAATGGCGAGCTCTGATGAGGAGGCTGATGCTAACTTGGGCTGCATGGCTCCCACGTACGCCGCCATGCTGTTCTGGTCCGGCATGTACTTAAGGGAGGCAAAAGCAGCGAGCACCTGATTGAGCACAGCCATGAGCAGGTTCAGTGGGCGATGCCAGGATGCGTACACACTTTTACATCGGTTGAACCTCATTGGTTCAAACCGAGCAAGTTCTTGAGCGAGTGAAAAGGACGCTCGCTTCAGCTCTTCGTGAATTGGTGTTGATCACAACAGGAGATGCTGAAGCTTGCAAACCATGGAGGTTGGTTGCCATGCTGTTTTGGTTGGGCACGCTTCAAGGGAGCAAGCACGTGCCTGGGCACGTCAGGGGTAGCTTAGGTACAGTATTTGGCGCCTTTATACACATTTGCAGATGCACCCACACCCACATCCGCCCATCCACCGACTCCACATCCCTGCTATTAGCCTCACAGCCACATACCTCGCAGTCCTGCTTCAGTGTGGTGCTAGGCGCAACCTTTACCAGCCGTGCCACCACTGCTGCCATCCACGCCAGTGGTAGAGTTCGACTTATGGTTTGCAGCGAGCGCAGAGAAGAGGCCAGGCAAGAGGTGGGCAGGCTGCGCAGGTTGGCAAGTACCGCACTGCATGCGGCTTCCTGCCACTCCGTACCTGTAACAAGGAGTGTGATGGACAAACAGATTGTTTGAGGGAGGAGACAAAAGCGCATCACGCGTGAGTAAGGAATTATGGTTTGCAGGAAGCAGGGAGTTGGTAAGACAGGCAAGGGGTGGGCAGGCCGTGCAGGCTGGTGGGCGCCCCGCTGCTTGCAGCCTCTTGCCACTTGACGCCTATACCTGGACATTCAGTACAGGTACGTTCGCAATGAGTTGGGGCGCTGGACATTCAGTTCGGCGCATTTGCAAGGAGTTGGGGGAAATGATCTGCAGGGAGTGAAGGCATCAGGCAAGGGATGCTGTACAGGTTCTTACACACTGAGTGCAGCCTTAATCCACCTGGGTACTTACAAAGTGAGGAGTGCACAGGCAACTAAAGTTTGAAATCCGTGGGTATACCAGGGAAGGAGGCAAGGGGAGGTGAGCAGGCATGGTGGTGACAAAGTTATAGGCTTGAGCTAGCTGTCTTCAGCCAACAGCACCTACAATAAGACAGGGAGGGGGTTATCACTGCCCACAAATTCAACCTTAAATTCTTGTTCTCATCTTTCAAAGAGTGGCAGCCTACTGCCCAGCCAAGATTGCACTGCCAGTAATATTGTGAAACAAAGTCCTGGTCCAGCGAATTTATGCCTCAATACTTCCCAGCAATACAAACTCGAGCATGGAAGCTCCAAAAGTGCAAACAGAAAGTAAGAATTGTCGTCTTAGGTCACACACTGTAAATTGGCGCAGCACATAGACACAGCCTCATGCAGCGAGTCTGTGTATAAATATAATTGATCTACTGCCCGGATCTGTACGAGTCACCGCGTGGAAAAGACGTGTGAGGAGCTCTGTGTCTATATTGCTCATTTGTATAGTTAAAAAATCTCTGGCTTACCAAAGAAATTAGCTGTTCTTACGCAAGTCTGAGTAGCTGAGTTTGCGACAGCTTTCCACATCCAGGACAAATGACCTCCTTCAGAATCTAATGATCTCCTTCAGAACATCTTATAGTAATGTCATGCAATGTCCTGGAGCAGATGGAATAAGTTTCCTTGCCCCAGCTATTTGCTCCAATAGCAACAAAGGGAAGGACGGTCCGTCCTTCCCTTTGTTTGCTATGCTTCACAACGAGCCCAAGCTTTTGTCAATTGCACAAGTTTATTACAGGCAACCATACAACACACACATAAACAATAATACCCATCCACATTCAAATACATGGACACACACACCTAAGTCTGCTTGCCATCGCGCCACAGCCCACAAGGTGTTGGACAGCTGCCGTGGCTTCATGGATGCCAGCTTTGGAGCAGAGTGCGAGGCAAAGCAGGACAGCCAGAATTCGTCAGGCGCAAAGCCCTGCCTTCCTAGGGCGTGGGCCACAAAGCCAAGCTGCATGCGGTCCATCAGCATCATCTTGCTGAGCACAACCTGTGTGTGAGGTAGGTAGGTGAAGGGATGTGTGCATGTGTGCGCGTGTATGTGTGTGCAGGTCATGGTATGTGCAAAGGACTGCTTGAGGCGAACAGCCCTAAGCAAATCTATCTGCGTTCCACTGTGCTGCTGTCATCTAAAGCTGAGTGAAGTTACAAGTTCCTTTCACATATACACACACGCACACACACGCTCTAGCACACATGTTCACTGTTCATACTCTTCAATTATGGCATCTTATCCCAGGTTACACCATTCCTTCCTTGCAGCTGCTGGTACACACAACTTCTTCTCCTTTTAAGACCTTTCCGTCCTGACATTCTCCTTTGAGTATACAGGCCCTGAATTCCGCTTGGACAGGCCTTAGACGCTGCTTAAAATTGCTCTTGATCAGTAAGCATGTGCTCTTCATCAGTAGCATGAGCAACGCAAACCCTGCGTCACCGGCCTCCTGAACCCTATCAGCGAGCCCTCTGAAGGACCAGCATGGCCATAGCACAGTACACTCTGCTTCCAATCACTCCCCCCCAACTAAGTGCACTCTGCGTCCATTACCCCCAAGGCACTGCCTCACCTTACTGTACTCCCCCAGCCAGCCCTCTGGAGGCACCATTTGCATAAAGCACAGGCCTTGCGCAAGCTGGGACAGCTGCTGGGGGGATGCCACAAACAGGTGTGGGCGTACAAGGCCAAGCAGCACCTGCACTGCCCTTTGCTCCGACGCACTCAGGGATAAGCTCCCTTCCATCACCGTGCCAAGGCTCTGCATGGCTATGGCCACGCTGGGCAGGGTCACCTGCGTCGCGACAATGGTGGCGCGCACAGTATGTTGTATGTTCTGTATGATCGTGTTGTTTTTCTGTTGCTCTCGTCATGGCTGCTTTCTTAAAATTTACAAGGCATTTCCTACCATGAAGGTTGCTCTAATGTACTTGTTTCTGGGCAAGGCTAGGCTCTTCACAGGCCGTTAAAGCCTCTGTCTTGCCCTCGCTTGGCAGAATGAACAATGGAAACATGACCCCCACACGCCTACAAGCAATATTGCACATTGCTGGGGGTGATGCAAGGTGCGCATGATCAAGAACGATTACCAAGCTTGCGCCAAGGCAAGTTCATCAATTTTGTTATTCAGAGTAGGAAGGCGGAGCTCCTCAAGGACAACAGTGCAAATAAGGCTGCTTAGCAGCTTGGCTCCTAGCAAAGGATCAAGCGTACGGGATGGTGCGCAGTGCGTGCGTGTTATTTGCACGACGAGGGGCAACGTGCGTGTTTGCACGAGGGGCAAAACAAACATGGTGGTCAAAATTGTTGGACGAAGGAGGGCTCCACCGTTGAACAG
>Ga0307960_1002687_pt1 | contig 10659 bp, 11 predicted proteins | sample OrgLakmetagen542_FD_201832 | JGI IMG/M metagenome (GOLD analysis project Ga0307960, IMG submission 201832) | Saline water microbial communities from Organic Lake, Antarctica - #542 | ecosystem: Environmental > Aquatic > Non-marine Saline and Alkaline > Saline | place: Antarctica: Organic Lake... | reverse complement strand
AGAGAAGCCCGTGAGCCCCCCCACCCCACCCCTAGGTAAGAGAGGAACGTATACAAGCAAGAGGAATCTGTGCTGGTGGTGAGGTCACACCAGCGTGATGACATCACCTGTTAGAGACTAGGCACAAAGGAACTACCTAAGCTTAGTGATGAGCACAAAGGAGCCCATTTAGTGCTGCCTGGCCTTCCAATTACCCACAGGTAAGTTATGAGGAAACAGACTTATGAGGAAAGAGACTTTCCTGACAAAATGTTCTAATCTGCAACCATATTTGGCAGCTGCAACTCGGCCTTGTAGAACAACTTGTAGACTTGGGTGATGCAAACACCAGCTGCAGCTTGCCTATTAATTGAGACAAGGCCATCATCATCATCATCAGCAACAGCAGCAGCAGCAGTAGCAGTACCCTCATCACCAGGGTTGGCCAGAATTGCTTATATACACTGTACATTATACTTGTTAATTTCCCTGCCAAAAATACCGTACGTACACTGTATATGGTTCTGGTCAACCCTAATGTAATGCACCTTTATGACGCCCATGTTGAGCTCAGAGCATGCATTCCGTACATATGCTGTTGCCTACGATTTGAGATGGTGTTTGTGTATGTGCGTACGTACTTACGTACGTATGTGTGATGTATGTTTGTATGATCCGGACTAGTTTTAGTAATAGTACGTATGTATGAATGCGTGTATGTATGGTGGCGTATGTATGTATGATCTGGGTTGGCGTTTGTGTATGTGCTTTACATTTGCAGCGTGTGCTGGTAGCACTTGCCCATGACTAGGATGGAACCATTTGCTCACATGCTGCACGATTGCTGCACATTTGCTCACATTGCACATGCACATTTGCTCACATTGCTCACATTGCTCACATTTGCCCCCATTTGCAGCACATGCACATTTGCTCACATTGCTCACATTGCACACATTGCTCACATTTGCTGCACATGCACATTTGCTCACATTTCACATGCACATTTGCTCACATGCTGCACAAGGACACTGTACACACAAACGCACTGGCATCTGGTCCCCCCCTCTAAGGGTACGGTCATGTACGGCCTATAAATATAAATATACAACACATAGATAAATAAACAGACGCAAAAGCAGGGGCTACTGTTGCCTCTACTGCATCTCGAAGGGAAATGTCTTGTGTACGGCACCTGCATAGAGATTTCCAGGACAGAATATCTACAGCGCATATGGTAATGTAATGTCCTGCTAAAAACGCCGTGTGTTCACCGTGTGTTTGTATATATCTATAATTTTGTCGAGCCCCACACACATGTCTATGCATATAGCAGTGTTGGCCAACCCTACCCATGATGCAAATGCAGGGGCCAGCAGTGCCTCTGTAGCTTCAGGGAAGCACGGCCTGTCTGAGGGATTATCAAACGGGACCGTGTTAGTCACCTCTTTGTTGCTGCCGCTGCCCCAGGTGCGTGTTTGCTGTGTGCCTTCCTCCTTCATATAACCCGTCCCTTAGTGCGCTCTTTTTGTGTGTGTGTGTGTAAATGTGTGTGTGTGTGTTTGTGTATGTGTGGGTGTGGGTGTGGGGGGGTGTATGTGCGGGTGTATGTGTGTGTATGTGTGTGTGTGTGTGCGCTTCTTTTTGGTGCGTCACTGCCTTGGTGCTGCTTTTGTTTTGTGCGAGGCGTTTGCTATATGGCTTCATCATTCAAAGTATTAGCAGACACACATACACACACACACATACACACACACACACACACACACACACACACAAAAACTCTGCTTGGAGAAATTTCTAGGTTTTATTACAGCTCGTTGAAGGCAGGGAGAATTACAGGGCGGGGAAGGGGCATCAAGACCAAAAATTGAAGGGGAATTCAGGAAGAAAACACAGAAAACTGCTAGACCATTTTAAGAGGCGAGCTCTAATAGACACGCACTTCAGTCTGCGGGCGCAAGCTTAGCGCAAAAAACGAAAACAAAGAAAAATAAGCGGGCTAGACACTAGGGGCAACGGAAACGAAGAGGGAAAAGAGAGAACTTTGCAGGAAGCAGCAAAAAGCAAGGCTGAAAGGCTGAGGGCAACGGAGCAAACTAAACTTAAATGCCCCTTAAAACGCACAGATAAAAGAAAGATGGTACAGAAAGGGGAGCAGTGCACTTTGTGCAAAAGTGCATCACACATGTCACTCGCCTACAAGAACTCGAGTTCTTCTGCATGCTGCAGAGAACTCAATAGTTTCCTCTCTAAATGCTCAAACGCTGCTACCAGTATAAAATGCAGCAACCCCATTGAACTCCCTTTGATCTAGACGCGTCTGACACACGCTGAACCGCATTTCATCAGCCGTCAGTGGAGAAGTGTGAATGCAAACGCTGATAAATTGTCAGGTTGAGAATGGCTGGTTTGAAGCTGATACAACGTTTCCGTTCATATGCTCAAAGGTTCTCTTGCTGTATAGCTCATTTCGTTGTACATGTCTCAGGCCAGTCTCAGTTCTGAGTCAATGCTGCAAGGACAAGCGCACTTCCCTCTCCTTTTATCCTCACACTCAGGGCCCGTCAGAAGCACGCTTCTGGTCTTCACGTGTGGCAGAGCGTTGGGTCAATGCCGCAAGCGCTATCAATGCATCATTCTCACTATACCCCTCTGCTTCTGGAACCTCCATTGCCCAAGTGGCATTCGGGATGGACTTGGGCACTGCACTAGGTGCGTATTTCATAGAATAGTAGTAGTAGGAGGAGTAGGAGAAGCAGCAGCAGTAGTAGTGGTAGTTGTAGTAGTTGGTAGTAGTAGTAGGCACAATTTAGCAGGAGCGTTTGAGAATTGGTTTGATGACTTTAGGAGGCTTTAAAATGCAGGAGTAGGAGCGTAAGCAGGAGCGTTTGAGGATTGGTTTGATGGCTTTAGGAGGCTTTAAGATGTAAGTGTAGGAGACTTTGATATGTAGGTGTAGGAGCTAAGAGTGTCTGTGTTGCTTTGTTTCTGGCGCATTGATATCTGCTTGGAAAGTATTAGCCACAAACAGGGAAGGTAATGCTTTTCTGACGGCTTTAATTTTTTTACTTGGGTTTAGCTTTACCAACAATCAGGCTGCTCCTTGCTAGTCTTAACTCTTCCGTACATACCACTGGCTGCAACAGGTTAAAAAAAAGCAAAACCATACCCCTTGTCCCTGGCCTTAGCAAAATGTATTGCTTACTTGCAGGCAAACATGACTGGCGAGTGGTTAAGTGCCCACGCGTAGAAGCAGTACTTCAAGAGCAGGTGTGTATGCACGTTGGTATGTTTTTGTAGGGTTGGCCAGAACTGTGTATCTGCACCGTATATGACCATATGTATGGTGATTTCCCTAAGTAATTGCGCAAAAAAAGTGTATGTTTACATTATGTGTTTGTTTGCACCTACCTAGGTGTATACCCGTGTCAATAAATCAGTATGTCTTATATGTGCCTTCAGCTTTGTATGCATGAGCCGCAGATGTTTGTCCCATTGTAATCCGTGTGAAGCAAAACTCACAATATGTGCACATCAGCGGCTCCGTGCCTTCAACTCATTTTTCACACAAGCTCATTGCACGCTTGCATTGTAAGTGAGATTAGGTACAAATTAGCAGTTCCAAGTCTGTAACTTCTTCTCTCCGCAGGCTGACATTGCAAGCTCGCATTGTCAGTGGCAATATGTGCACATCATCATTCCTTCAACTTCTTCTCTCACGCAGGCTGACGTTGCAAGCTTGACCCCAGTGACTACCATTGCTCCGAGCGCCTTGGCGGCTCTGGCCCAGGATTTGTCAATACTGTACAGCAGGGGCGGCAGTGACAGGTGAGGAGTTTCATGGCAGGCCTACTGGAACACGCAGTTACAGGTGAGGAGTTTCAAACATGCAGTGACAGGTGAGGAGTTTCAATCACGCAGTGACAGGTGAGGAGTTCCGTGGCAAGTTTACGTACAACACGCACACACGCACATATTTGAGCACCTCGCGCAATCTCACACATTTTCACACGCACACATTTGCGCACGCAAACACACGCATACGCACACACACACACACATTTGCACACACAAACACATGCAAACACACACAGCAGCAGCAACAGTCGCAGCAGCAGCCGTGCCAACAGCAGCGACAGCTGCAGCGCTGGCCACAGCGTTGGGGAGACTGACAGCTGCACTGCCGCCACTGTCAATGCCAGCGTGGATGGCAGCAAATCAAACGAAGGTGTTGCTCCTGCAAACGGCCTCAGCAATGGTGGAGCTGCAGGTGTGTGCGTGTGTATAAGGTGTTGTCTGCTTGTGTTGCAGGGCAAGTGCATGTGTAATTCATTCTGAAGAGCATATTTTTGCATCACCGCTTCTGTGAATTGGTTGCAAATATGCTCTTGCACATTAAGGATCATTCCAGTACACTCCAGCAGGTTGTGTTTAAGCCACTGCAATCGGACATTGAAATTGTGTTGTGTGTGGGAGTGTACATTATCCCAATGCCAATGCTCATTCCTACGTAGTAGGGTTTCACCCTGCTGTGCAAGGCACACTTTCACCCTGCGGTGCAAGGCACACTAACACTCTACCTGCATACTATCTTTTGCAGCACCCCCCTCCCCTACCCACACCCGCGCTGAGTACCTGCGCTCTGTGGCTGAGGGCTTACTGCTGCAAGGCCTGACTGCACTGTGCAGGAAGAGCCAAGAGGTGTGATTAGTTTAAAGGTGTGCTTAATTTAGAGGTGTGCTTAGTTTAGAGGTGCGCTTAGTTTAGACGTTGTCTGGAGGATTTTCTGCTGCAGGACCTGACAGCACTGTGAATAGCAGAAGTTAGATCCATAGAATAAACGTGCTTTGCAAGCTGCAACAACTTCACACGGCACTCGTAATTATTTTAAATCTCGTATTTTACGCTTTTTTTACCGTATTGGACGTTCCCAAAGTCCGTGTGGCCCAACCCTGTTCTATGTTGGTGGGCTGGTATACCTGATTGAGGAAGCGAAGACCGTCAGATAAGACATGTTGGCATGCCATGCTGACACCACCCAAGTCACCCTGCAGGCGACAGCCTGACGTGCGATGTGCTCCCTTCCTTAGATGTCACTTACACTTCCCTTATCATTAAGTATAGATATCTCTTACACTTCCCTTCACTTCAGATGTCAGCCTGCAGGACCCTTATCATGCTGCTACAGTGCAAAACTCTTGATGTCTCTGTACCCGCATCCTGCAGGATGATGGTGTTGTTGACGTGCTAGCAGCTCCCAAGATGGCCCCTCCAAAGGTGGCCAGAGGCACACAGGATTTCCCTCCTCCCGACCCTGCCTTTGCCCCCATGATGCTCCCAGTGGGCAAGACCAAAGCAGCCGCTCAGGTAAAAGCTGGGTTGATGGAAGGATAAGAAACTCAGGCGCCGGAAATGAGGGATCTATGTAAGATATTAGAGCAGCTGCTGAGGGCACACATTAAAAACCAAGTGCATGCATATTTGAGCATGCTCAAGGCAAGCTGATATATTTGTATTCAAAAACCAGAGTGCGTGCAAGTTTAAGCATGATCAAGGCAAGCTGTGATATTGTTGTAAGCGAATTGAGAGCCAGGGAACAAGATTCAGCTCTGAGCAAGCTTCAGCTCAGAACAAAATGGATATTTGTGAATTGTGTTTGGCTGAAAGACGACGCAGCTACTCTGAAACAGGTGATTGAGCGCCAAATCTCTTAGTAGCTAGGAGAGATTGATGCAGAATTAGTTGGTCGAATACTTAGGTGGTTCTTCAGCATGGCATGGCATAAACTTAATTTCTGATATTTAAGGTGACGTGGGTACAAACATGGATTTGTGTGAACTTCACGTACATGTGCGCACTCGTGAGCATGCACACCATGAATGCATTTACAGACACATACACACATCAATGACTAACACGCGCACACAATTACATACACACACATGCATACGCAATGTTGGCTCACACGCACACAGGCCAATGGCACCGCCATCTTCACAGACGACTTGCCGATTGAAGCTGGTAGCCTGTATGGCGCGTATGTTTGTGCAAAGACGTGCAAGGGCAAGGTCACCGCCATAAGCACGGTTGACGCGCTGAAGGTTCCAGGGGCAGTACGCTTTGTCGGGCCTGAGGATGTGCCTGGACACAATCTGGTGGGTATTTGCCACGCTGCAGGTCGAAGTTGCCATGTAAGGCCACTCCCAGCATTGGAATGCATTGTATTTATAAGTGGGCCGAGGATATGTCTTGACACAAGTTAGTAAGTGCGATTGTTTGCAGCATTCATGCAGCAAATGTGAGCGTTGAACTACAATGTTCTTGGATGCAGTACTGTTTTGCTTTGCTCTTTGGATGCAGTGCTATCTTGCTTCGCTCTTAAGAATGTGCCTACGGACACGTTTTGGCATCGCGAGCATGATCCCTTTCATCATCCACAAATTTAAGTCCAGAGGCCGTGTCGATCCATGTTTGCTAAGACCACTGCAGCTTTTGCTCACCCACTGCATCTGCCTTAGTGCAATGGGACTAGGGCTGGCCAGAAGCGCATATATATACACCGTATATGACCGTATATTTGGTGATTTTCCTGCCAAGTATTGTATGTTCACCGGATATGTATGGTTGTGGCCGACCCTAAATGGGATTGCTTGCAGGGTGTGACTGCGACGTCCACATGTGTGGAGGCACACCAAACATCAGATGTATAAGTTATACATCGGATGTATAACTAGGGAGGTATAACTGCTGTATAACCCATGCTTTAACTGCTTCTCTCGCCTTCTACCTTCATCCATCATGGGATGCTTGCATGGTATGGCTGTGATGTCCACAAAAAAAATTTGCTTAGAATCTGCCCTTGTGCAATGAACGCAGGGTGTGGCTGTTGTGTTGTGTCCACAATAAAAATTTGCTTAGAATCTGCCCTTGTGCAATGAACGCAGGGTGTGGCTGTGATGTCCACTCGTGGGATCATTCCTGAGGAGCCTGTGTTCACGTCTGATGTGCAGTTCTACGGAGAGCCGGTAAGGGTGTCTGGAATTTTGTAATTTAGTTTTGGGATCATTTGACCAACTACAAGATCGATTCATTCCCAACAGATGTTGCTTGCAGCCTCTTCTCTGCTTGCAGCCTCTCCTCTGTTTGCAGCCTCTTCTCTGCTTGCAGCCTCTTCTCTGCTTGCAGCCTCTTCTCTGTTTGCAGCCTCTTCTCTGCTTGCAGCCTCTTCTCTGCTTGCAACTTGCTGTTGCGGTAGCTCCTGCTGCTGCACTTGCACTCCACCACCATTTGGATCAATTGATCAACTACAAGATCGATTCATCCCCAACAGATGTTGCTTGCAGCCTCTTCTCTACTTGCAACTTGCTGTTGCGGTAGCTCCTTCTGCTGCACTTGCACTCCACCACCATGAAGTCAAATCCTTTGTGCTTTGAATTCTACTCAGTCCACTTGATGTTGTGCGTGTTTGCAAGGCACCTAAAGTTCTGTGACTTTCTGATTTGGTCAATGTGGTACCTCAGCCTTGACACACATTATAACCACCCTGTGCTCATCTCACTATTGCATACACGTAGGGTTGGCCAGAACCATTTATGTATACGCTTTATATACGGTATTTTGGCAGGGTAATCACCAGATATACGGTGTATATAAACGGGTCTGGCCAACCCTGCTCATTCGTAACTTGTTCGAGTAGCCCCCCTGCACTCAACCGCCAATGTACCTATGCTTACTCGTCAGCACACATGTCTGTACGCACATCCACACACATTCCTTACACACATCCACACACATGCACATCCACACACATGCACATCCACATCCACACATTCCTTACACACATCCACACACATGCACATCCACACACATGCACATCCACATCCACACATTCCTTACACACATCCACACACATGCACATCCACACACATGCACATCCACACACATGCACATCCACACACATGCACGCACTACATGTCAACATCAACATACACAACTTGCGCAGATGGGCTTAATGCTAGCTACTAGCCCCAGCGCCGCACGTGCAGCTGCCCACGAAGTGCGTGTGGTGTACCAAGCGCCAGATGAGCCTCCTGTGATGAGCATAGAGCAGGTAATTGCTGCGCACGTGCGCGTGCGCACACCTACACAAGTACACACATACACACATACACACACCCTCACACTTGCGTGCAGACACACATCCACGCTTATGAGCATACGAACTCACAGCAAAGCATGCTCATCCAAGGACAATGCTCGCACCAACTTCTTAACTCTTTCAACCATTTGGCACAAGCTTGGTCCCCTTGCTCATGCCGCCACTGCGAAAATGAGTGACATTGCATATGGCTGCCAGGTGTTGGCTCACCACGGTCATACATTTGTATGCTTTTGTAAGCCTACGGGAACCCCACACACAGCAAGAACATAACAGGCAAATATGAACAATGTCCATTGGTACGTCACGTATACACACATATATTTATATATGAGCCTTGTGGGTCACATAAACATACAGTGGCCCTGCACAAAAGTGTAGTCGATTGAACGTACAACGGCCCTGCGCAACATTGCAGTCTAGTGAACATTTGATGTCCCTACACAATATTGCAGGCCGTGGCCCAGGACTCCATGCACCCTCTGGCATCCCTGATGCCCTTCATCCCTCCAGGAAAGCTACCCAACAGCGTGATGGTGACTGCAGGTGTGTGGGAGTGTGTGAATGTGTGCGTGCGTGTGTGTGAGTGTGTGTGTGTGCATTTGTGAATGTGTATGTGTGTGTGCATGGGTTTCTGTGTGTTTGCACGGTTCAGTGTACGAGTTGAGTATGAGGTGCAGGATGCCCCCCTAGCATTTTGAAGCCAACCATTCTGTCATTCGTATTGTACCTAAAGCCTCCTACGACTAGACACTCACACAGACATGCATACACGTCCTTTTGATCAATCAATTTCCACAGGTGATCTGGACAAATGCTTTGCTGCGAGTCCACACGTCATCCGTGGGGGCACTCAACGCCTCCCCTCTCAAGTTCCCATGTACATGGAGCCACAGACTGCTATCGCGGTGTGTTATAACTCTCACAATCACACACACGTTCAAAAACATACACGCACGCACACATACACATTGAAGCTCCCATGTACATGGGGCCACAGACTGCTATCGCGGTGTGTTGTAACTCTCACAATCACACACACACACACACACACACACTCACACACACACACGCACACTCTCAAATGCACTTTGCACAAGCACATGCACAAGCACATGCACTTACATACACCCTCTCCCAAACTCTTACGTACATGGAGCCACAGGCAGCTAACATGGAGCTCTAACTTCAAGGGAACTTGCATTGTAATAGATGTCAATGTTTGTGCTGTGCCAAAACAATGGTTACGAATGATTGAAATTTTAAGTTTGGTAAGTGAATGCCTTGACACTTAAGCGTTTGAGACTTTGACATTATACTCTAAGAGTCGTCTGCTTTGCTTGTTATGGGGATTGTTTTTGATTGCTTTTCATTTTTCTCTCAGAATCAATTGTTTAGTCCTGCTCTTCTAAAATAGACTTGACGATTGTGATTGATATGATTAAGCTTGAGCCAGGCGACGACATTGGACAGCAACAGAGGGTTACGGGTTGAATCGTTTAAAAGACCTTTCCAGTCAAACAGCTTCATGATTCGTCGTGCTGAGTCTGAATTTACTAGTACTTTACACCGAAAACTCCGTGCGTATATGTCCATGCACAGGTGCACACATCAGTGCTAACACACAAGCACACAACGCACACACAGGCACCTGATGAGGATGGAAGCATGGTTGTCCACTCCTCAACACAGTGCCAGGATGGGGTGCTAGCGTCTGTGGCAGCAGCCTTAGGCCGGCCCCATCACAAGGTGTGTGTGTATGTTTGCGTGTGTGCTTTGCATATGTGCCTGCAAGTGAGAGTATATGCAAGATGTGAGTGCATGTGTGAGAGTACATGTGTATGAGTACACGTGTGTGCGTGTACGTGTGTGGTCTGTGCAAGTGAGAGTATATGTGTACGAGTGCACTTTAGTGTGTATATGTGTGTGTTCTTGTTTGTGCGTGTGTGCAAGTGAGAGTACATGTGTACGATTGCACTTTGGTGTCTGTGTTTGTGTATGTGTGAGTTTGTGTGTGCATGTGTGGTTGTGGTTGCGTGTGTGTATGTGTGTGAGTGCATTCATCTGTGAGTGAGTGCTTGCAGTTGTTGCGTGGCTGTCCTGCTAATGCCCTGTAATAGATGCTGGTCAATGCTCAGCCATGCCGCCTAGATTAAAACCTGCTTGGTCGCCTCGCCGATCAAAAAGTGGTCTATGAAACATTGTCACTTCATACTACAGCACGGCGCACCTCCGCCGCTCACCTGTCTACTCTCTCTGACCTACAAAGTTGTACCCTGCTAACTTAAGACAGAGCATGTATCGTGCCTTTATTAAGCGCATGCATTGAGAAAAGAATGCTCATGGTCGCGTGCACATTAACGTCGGGGGGGGGGGGGGTGAAGAAGCGTGCACCTGAGTAGGAGCCTGTAAGTATCATAACTTTTTGACGTCACGTGTAAACTACAAATTACATATTCGGAATCTTGACGTCGAGAGCTATCGATTGGTATATAAATGAGTCAACTCTGAGGGGGTCA
>Ga0307960_1002686_pt1 | contig 10662 bp, 14 predicted proteins | sample OrgLakmetagen542_FD_201832 | JGI IMG/M metagenome (GOLD analysis project Ga0307960, IMG submission 201832) | Saline water microbial communities from Organic Lake, Antarctica - #542 | ecosystem: Environmental > Aquatic > Non-marine Saline and Alkaline > Saline | place: Antarctica: Organic Lake... | reverse complement strand
GAAAAAGAAGCTAGAATAAAGTGTATAGAAAAAGAGAACGTTTGTGTTGAAGAAGCGCGAAGAGAAAGCATCAAGGAGAACGAGAAGAAAGCTGTTGATATGTCTCAGGAAGTTTGTACAAGAAGCATGGTTTGACCTTAAGAACGAATCACGCAACCCAGGAACCGTAGGCAACCTTTTTCGCTAGAGCTTTCAGTTGAAAGCACCATGCTCAGTACAAGTCTGACCAGACCGTGTAAAATGCTTGAACTTGCATGCAGGTGTGGATTACGAGTACCGGCGGCAAGGCATTGGCAACCAGCTTTTGGATTATGTGAAGCAAGTCGGACAACTAGCAGGGTGTGTATTGTCCAGACATGGTACTGAACAGTGTATTTTGGAAACGATTTTGGTGCTTAGTAGGTTCCATGAGCATTTTGATATACTTGTGGGCGCAATGAGACCGGGGGCGCCTGTGCCAGAATCCATGCTTGGGCTGTCATCACTGCACACGCTTATTGCTCTTTTGCTTAGGACCAAAGGGCGTCAGACAGCTGGGCATGCCTCTGGATCTTAAAAAGCATGACGTGTGCAGTGAATTCATTCCCCGTATATGCCCAGAACAAAAAGCCACTCAGGTATCAAGCACCGTAAAGCTCCTCCACCACAAAAGAAAGGGAGTCAGTGGGGATAAGGAGGGATGATCTAGTACCTGCTCCTGTCGAGAGAGGTAATGAGTAAGCTAGCACACCATTGAGTAACGTTTGTGCCCGTGTTGTCCTCAAGCCAGCAAACCATCTTCGGGTTTGGAAACTCATTACAAGCTTTTGTTTTTATGCGGCCAATCCTCTTGGCACAAAGCATTGAACAGGTGGCTGGATGCCAAAATCCAGCCGTTCTTGATGTTTCAACTACCAACGTTGAACAACTGCACCAATTACCCCTTCCTCTCTACTTTCAAATTAACAACTCGTTAGCTTACGTCGACTGAGATTCATCCGCTTTATTATAAACACCACAGTGCTCGATTGGCTTGGCTAAACGTTGCTGACTTCAACCCAAACGCGATTGCCTTCTACGAAGCTGCTGGATTTAAGAGGTGGGAGTGGATCTGCTTGATGTTTCTCATGTATTCAAATTAGCTGCTTTCCTTGCCCCTGAAGTCCATTCACGTGAGACCTATTTTCTTAACGATCATCACACAAGTGGCTGCAACTGTAGCTCATCTCCCCCCAGACATTAGGATAGCTTTCTTATCACTAACAGCTTCGGCTTTTCTTTTGTTCAGGACAAACTGGTGCAAACGCAGCGAGGCCGGTACCTTTCCGCTCTATGTGCTGCCATTGAAACCGGCAAACAAAAAGTCAAAGGTAAGCGAGGGCTGAGTGATGAAGCTGCAGGTCTGCAAGGCATGAGAAGGTGGATGATGTTGCATCATTTTTAAGGCTAACACCAACGTTCAACAAGTTCAAATCATATTTGAATGAAGCTCCTGAGTTAGTTTTGTGATTACTGTACGTAAGGTATATCACTGCCATTAACTAACGTTTTTTTGGAGTGGCGGTGATCAAACCACTCTTGTATGTTTTATGTCAACCTTCAGATTTTGCAGGGATTTTACGGGATTTGGGGGGTGACGTTAAAAAAAAACATCCTTGTAAAATATCTATTTTTTGAGGGGGTTGGAAAAATGCAAGTGCGGTACTGAAAAAACGTCCAGAGCAAAATTGGTTTTTGAGAAAACTACAAAGGCTTTACCGAAAAACGTAAAAAGGGAAAAAGATTTTGCTGCCAAGTTATATTTCTTAAGGAAGGCTGGCCTTAAATACCTGTAGCTATAATCAATTTGTAGGCCTATCAAATGCTCGTTACATCAAATGTCAATTTTCCTCCCAACGTGTTTGCATACAAGTCTTATGGATTTCGGGATTGCCTATGCTGACACTGCCCTTTGAGCCCCACCAACTTGTAAGCTCAACTGAGCCCCACCAACACGGAGCTTTTCCTTCTCTCAACAAACTCACAATCGACAGCTGTCCAAGTAAATCACATCGCCGCCATGAACTACGTTGACAGTTTTGTCTGTGCTGGCACTAGAATTAACGGGTGTACCAAACCTAAAACACAACGGTTCTTTTTAACTAAATGATAATAGCGGTGTACTGAACCCGTTTGATAATAACGCTGTAAATAATCCCTTGTGCTGGCGGCTTGTCCTTGAGCAGCACAGAGCCCAGATCTGGTTCAGTTGCACACATTATTTGCTTCCTTGATCGCAGCAGCGGAAGGGCAGAAAAGGGACGATCAAAGGGAAGGGGTTTGGACAGGCGCGAGCGTCACTGTCGTGCCAGAAGATGGAGGATCACAAGGAGAGGGCTGCACCGGGACACACTATTGCTTTAACTGCCAAAAAGAAGCCACATAGCTTTGTGCGCTCTCCTGTGCGCTCTTCAATTCAGAGGGACAGGCTGCTGTCGTGTGCATTTAGTAGGCAGCCACCGAATTGCAGGGCTCCTAACTCATATTTTTGCGGGGTTGCGTAACCTGCGTCAATGGCGCGTGTAAAGAAGAGTAAAAGAACGCCATGGTGTAAGTACTTCCGGCGTGGACTAGATTCAGATATCATGCCTAACCGGCTGATCAGTCGGCCTGTGATTGGTAACAGGATAAAGTTTTACAGGTTTTACAAGTTTCCAAAAAAAGGCCTTCAGTCAATTGACTTCTTGCAAGAAGTGCGACTGCTAGCCTGCTTATAATAAGCGATTGGTTCATGAGGAAAAAATAAAGCTTGTCACGCCCAATTTTTTGCAGCGACGAATCGTGTGACAGAGCAGTTCAGTTCATTAGTATATGTGCTGAGTCTTATACTTTGTAGTGACGGTAATTTGATCTGACAAGCTTTTATTGTGCTGGTTTAAGAAGTAAACACATCGGGGGCCCCTGTCGGGGGAAACAGAGATGCATGATTCCTGCGGAGAGAATTTACGTGGGGATTGGCGCAGTGGAAAAGAACATGCTTTTTTTTGAACATCATCAGTATCACACAGGTCACAGGTGGAGGTAGGGTAATTACTTTAATTCAATGCCGCTGTAAGAACCTAGGGTGTGAACACGAAGTCTGAAACGAGCTGTATAAGGTTTACAAGATTTACAAGAAAAAGGCCTTCAGTCAAGAGGTGTGACTGCTCGCCTGTTCATAAAGTAAAATAAGTCCATGATGGAAAGGTGGAGATTTATTGTTATCCTGATGTAAAAAAGCAGAATGAAAATGCGTACTTCCTGCAGAGAGAAGCCATCTGAGGGTGCGTGCAGAAGCAACATGTCTTTCATCCTGAACATCATCATCAGCCTCACACAAGTCACAAGTAGGGGAGGAGGTGGAATTCTAAGTTGCTTTTTCAAAGCGAAGGGTGTGGACACGAAGTTTGAAACGAGCTGTACTAAGGATGACATCACGAGGCAGGTAGAGAAACTTGTATTCGGGAAGGATGTAAGGCGAATGAGACCCAAAGTTCTTTTTGTAGGCACATCATTGGTGATAAGTAGAGCGTTTGCTTTGTGTTCTCTCGGATGGGTTTCAGAATAAGGTGTCCAGTACTCCAAGTGTCTCTCTCTGAGGTCTACGACAAAACGGCTGAGATCAATGGGTTCACAGTTTTGCAGCTTTATGTATGAAAATATACGGTTGTGTCAGGCCATAATCCATGGCAGAAAGAATATGTGCTGACCAGCAATCACTGGATCGTGTACTCAGCTGCATGTCAGCATGTACGACCTTATTCATTGTGTAGCTGTTGGATTTAGTCAGAAGTGTACAGCTGCATTGCCGCGCGAAACCAAATGAACTGTAGGGGTTCCAAGAATCCACTCTCGCATGACACACCATGAGGGCATGGTGTCTCTGACTCCAACATCATTTCCAACTCTGCCATCAGCCATTTCTGAAGGGGACTGTCCATCTCTTTGCCTTGTTGTAAGTAAGGAGTGGCCCAAATCTGACTGGCATACATATCAGCCGGAGTAGCGTATGTCTTGAGAAGCCACATGTACGCGTGTAGCCTGTTAGCAAGGTAATGTTCTGAACACACTCTTTGACTCTGAACGTAACTGTCGTGAATGTGCAAAGTGTTGCGTCAGCCGCGGCATTCAGATTGATCTGCTTGTCGCACACCATGCCCAAATATTTGAATGAGTCTTTGCAGGGGAACAGTACACTGTACTCCAGGAAAATTTTTTGTTGTTATGTTGCAAGCCACCGAGGTTGCTCTGGTGGAGAATGGTGAATCGAAAATTCTTGATTGTACAATTGAGCAGACTTTCAGCACGGAGCACAAATGGATTACTGGCTACAATGATAACAATGGGGGGTGGCCTTCAGCCAGATTGTTTGGCTGATCGGCTGCTGACTGGTCTCGGCCAGCCACAACTATTCACAAGCTCAAGAAAGAGAAGAAGTCTAGTGTTCGGCTAGAAAAGGAAATTATAAACAAGTTTGTCAGGCTCTTTTAAGGTTTACAAAAAAGGGTTGGGCTGCTGAAAAGGTGTAAACAAAAAAAAGATTTATTTCCTCAGCTCACAACCCCGATGGTCTTGGCAAAATAAAAGAGCATGCACCTTGTTCTAACATGTACCTCAGAACCAGCTGAACGCCGCAAAGGAACAGCACAAAGGCCTGTGCAACATTTTCCAAGGAGCCTCCGTTCCTCTCCACATCATCCTTTTGGGTGTGGGTGGCACCATCTACAGCACCCACACTCTGAAGCCTTTCAAGAAACTGGGTTTCGATTTTCAAAGAGCTAAGAAGTTTAGAAGCTTACCTCCAAGCTCCATGTGCACTCTGTGAACTTTGCTGCTAAACTTGTCCATACTAGACGTGCCCTTTCCAGTACTGTTATCAACTCTCATCAGGAGCCGGTTTTAGGCCAAGCCTACAACCCTCCTGATCCCCATTGATTTTTCCTTTCCTTTCCTGGTGGAGGAGCTTTACGGTACTCGGTACCAAAGTGGCTCCTTCTCTTTACGTTAGTTAATGTGGGGAGTGGCTTTCAATAATGCCTGCGTAGTTTTTTCTTTCTTCTTTTTTCTTTTTGAACATGTTCATCTTCACCAGGACACGAGGTAACATATCGAGAACCACCTTCAAGCCATGCTGCCTCAACTTTCAAAGTATGCACATGCAAGCGGAGTTTACTGACAAACGAATCAACACTACTTACACGAAATCATCATGCTGACCGAAAGAGATGGAATTACAGCAGCGATGTCAATTCATATTGCATTATTTATGCCGATTTGTGCTCTACTATACGTAACGTTTGTTGAGCACTGGCTGTTTATCAATAACCAAGAAGATATATATACATTTTAGATTTACATCATGCGATTGGACTAGGTAATCGCAGGTCTCAATCGTAGGTCTCAAACCCGAATTGAGCGATGCAGGCGTTGCACCATAAGCAGGTTGTTTCTTCTTTGTCCTCGCACGGGCTGTCCTCCTCTCTCCCATGTCAGGTGTGACAGGGGAATTGGGACTCGCCCGCTGCTCAAGAGAAGACACATTTTGGTCGCGGTTGCTTACTCCTGATGTATGCCCTTGTTCCAGCAACCGCGTCTGGGCGTTATCCCAAATTTCATCCAACCACCTCTCACGAAAACACACACAACACACACACGCGCGCACACACACATACACAGGGCAGCATCGTGTCTCCCTCCCCTGTCCCATCCTCACGGAGCTGCTGCTGCAGCGCTCAAGAGCACCATTGTCATCGGTCCAGCCCCACCTCGCTGACTAGGAGGGCAAGGCCTCGAGGGACTGCTCCCCCCTCCCCCCTCGTCTGCCGAGCAGAGGACGCCAACTTCGTGTCCGGCCCTATTTCCGTGAACACCAACACCGGCATTCGCCCCGACCCCGTCACAGCGGCCAGCCAGGAGAACACGTCCTCGTCCAGGCCGGTAGACCGCAGCAAGGGGCTGTGGACCCGGTGTGACAAATGCGGAGTCATCCTGTACATCAAGCACCTGAAGGTGTGTGGGAAGGCCTGCAGAGAAGGGGTGGACTTTCCTTGACAAGCAGATTGATCTGTGCAATCTCAGTTGCCTTCTTTCCATTGCAGGAGCACCACCACATTTGCTACAGCTGCAACTTTCACCTGAAGATGAGTAGCCAAGAACGGATTAGCCACCTCATCGACCCTGGTACGGACGACAGAGGGCTCCATTCCAGCCCTGTTTTTGCTGTGCTTCTGCACTACTATGAAATCTTGCTGCAGATATGCTTGCACTGAGACTGCGCTCTCACACACGCACGCACGCACTCACACACATGCATATACACACGCACACGCGCATTCACACACTCATACACAACACACGCACACACACATAAACACGCGCACACACACACACACACACACACACACACACACACACACACACACACACACACACACACACACACACACACACACACACACACAAACACACACACACACAAACACACATACTCACGCACATACACGCATGCACACACGTGCATACACAACACACACAGGCACCTGGCGTGCCCTGGATGAGACCCTGTCACCCTGCGATCCCCTGGAATTTGCAGACATGAAGGTGCGCAGAAGAGGTTGCATGGCAGACCTCCCGCATATGCACTCGTACGAGCTGCACCGTAGTGTGGAGGAGTGTCATGCACGCAAGCGTATGCCCCATACTCGCAATGCACTGAAATGAAAGCACAAAGTACAACTCTGTACACACATACACACACGTGCAGAACTACACGGATCGTGTGCGGGAAGCCCAGGCTAAGACAGGGCTGCAGGACGGTGTGCGTACAGGTATTGTTTGCTGCCCGTACCCCTCTGCATTCATAGTACACTGGCACCTGCTTGTTACACGGACTCACCCCTGCAGCTCTACAAACGCTTGTTGCAACAATTGTGTGGTTCTGTGTGACGCACGCAACATAGATGCTTGGCCCTAGGCTAAAGCTTGCTGCGTGGCATCGCTTCATTCATTGTTGCACGTCCTACCACACTACACCCCAGGCGCACACACACACACACACACGCACACACACACATACACACACACACACACACACACGCAACACACACACACGCACGCACGCACGCACGCACAGACACACACACGCACATGCACACACACACAACATAAATCGCAGGCACTGGCTTGCTGCACGGCATTCCTGTGGCCCTGGGTGTGATGGAGTTTGGGTTCATGGGTGGCTCCATGGGCAGTGTGGTGGGCGAGAAGCTGACGCGGCTCATTGAGTACGCCACGCAGGTATGTGTGTGTGTGTGTGTGTGTGTGTGTGAGCACGAACGTGTTATCTTCCTTTGTCCATGCAATCCTGTTAAAAAGGCAACTGCTTTTTTGATGAAGAATTGAGTGTGTAAATTGTCTGTTGCGCTCATTGGTAAGAGGGTGATATGACATGGGAGGACCTACCTTTTTCGCGAGCAAGTTGTGTACGTGTGTGTGTGTGTGAGTGTGCGTTGCAGCGTATCACAAATCGCCAGAGGGCCCGTCAACTTCTTCTTGATACCCTCAATGCCCTGCAACTGCTTGTGCAGCACCTGTTTGCGTGCAAGCTGCAAACTCAGTGTGCTTGCACAGCAGCGCGTGACGTGTGTGGGAACTGACATTACACTACATCTGGAAGTACAGCACCTTTTTTGTGAGCAAGTTCTGATAGCCGTGTGTGTGTGTTTGCGTTGCGGCATGTGACGATTTGCAGGAGGGTCTGGCGCTCATGATCATCTGCACCAGTGGCGGTGCGCGCATGCAAGAGGGCATTCTCTCGCTCATGCAGGTGCGATCAAAGCTTTATTTCTGTAATGTTTTAGGGCAGATGTTGTGCACGCACACACAAAGGCATCCTCTCGCTCAGGCAGGAGCATTCAAGTTTCATGTTTGCTGTGTTCTGGGGTTTGCGCGGTGCGTGCGGTGCGTCCTGTTGCTCATGCAGGTGCACGAGTACTTTTATTTGGCTCCAACTTAGCAGGGAAAGGGTGGCGCACATGCGCAGGAGGATATCCTTTTGCGCGTGCAGATGCCCCCAAGAATGGGTGTTAGCATTGTAATTAGGATTAAAGGTGGCGCATGCACGCGAAAGGGTGTCCTCTCATGCAGGCGCGGATGTAAACAGGGATTGATGTTGATGTCTGGGCTGCCGGCCGGCTCTTTTCGACCCCATGGTGCCCAAAATCCCCTGCACTGCGTTACGCGCATGGACAGTGCTGTTACATGAAAACACAGCCCGCGATGACTGTCACGTGTGGCTTGGCTGTGTCCCTCCAACGATGCATATTAAACGGAATTTCTCACCCTAGTAATACATAGACACAGGTATATTACACAGATCCCATACGGTACTCATTCAGTGACCATGGCCAGTTCCTTCCCATGACTTGTGTAAACACGCAAGCTCATGCCCTAAAAAAACGTATGCAGGGGACTGTGGCCAGTTCATTCCTATGAGATGTGTAAATACGCAAACTCTTGCCCTAAAAAGAATGTATGTGCGGGTTTTAAGACAGATTGTTATCCGGATCTGGCAGACCCTGTTTCCTGTTTGATTAATCAGAGCATCATGTATGCAGGGTTGGCAAGAATCATGTAAACGTAAATCTTGAAGTGCTGTATTTAAGAACATCCCCCTGCCAAAAGTGTGTTACATAGGTTGTTTGTACGTATGATTGGCTAATGTAATGCAAATATTATTACTGTACACGGTTTGTACACCAGAGCATTTCCTTGCCAAAAATTCCGGGTGTATACCTAACGCACATCAAGTGCATGTTTTGGTTCGAACCGTGTGCATAAACCACCACACGTAGATGTGTGGATTGATCTGTACTATTGTATTCTAAACCTCCGTGAACAGCCTTTTACAACAGTACGTCGCACACGCTCCTTTGATCAGGCAGCCGGGCAAGCATCCCAAGCAAACTTTCCCGCTCCGTGTCACACAAAGCGCAGCGCATCGCAACGCATTTTGTGTGTGTGTGCAGATGGCCAAGATCAGTGCCGCGCTGCACGTGCACCAGAACGTGGCCAAGCTGCTGTACATCTCTATCCTCACCTCTCCCACCACCGGTGGTGTGACGGCGTCCTTCGGCATGCTTGGAGATATCATCATTGCAGGTGTGTGCATGTGTGTGTCCGTGTGTGTGCGTGTGTGGTTGCATTCTGTTCGCGGTGATCTCTGAGATGAGCGTCAACTATGTGTGAGTTCAGCGATGCCTGACCACGTGTTGTGCTATTCAGGGGCATCCCACCAAGCAAAGCACCATGTGACGTAAGTTTTCTTTCTGGCGCGTTCACGTTGCATTCATAAAGCCACTCATGTCTTTAAATACTGTTATACACAGTGGGTGTGCATACGTACAAGCACTAAGGTTTCTTTGTGGCGTGTGCATGTTGCACTCATAAAGCCATTCACGTGCCCAAACACTGTTATACACAGTGGGCGCGCATACGTACAAGCACAAAGTTCTCTTCTTGGCTTATGCATGTTGCACTCTCATAAAGCCACTCATGTGTCCAAACACTGTCGTACACAGTGGGCGCGCATACGTACAAGCACGCATGCACTCAAACACGCAAGTACCTCTGCAACCATGCAGCACACGCATCTGCACAAACAAAAGCACACACGACACGCACACACATACACCAACACATACAAACACGCACACATGCACCAACTCATACAAACGCACACACGCGCGCAGAGCCCCAAGCAATGATCGGCTTTGCCGGGCGCCGGGTCATCGAGCAGACGCTGCAAGAGCAGCTGCCGGACGATTTCCAGGTGATTAGTTTGTGAGGTCTCGCTTTTGCCGCCATACTTTTTGTGGACTGGCCCTGCTTTCAGGTACGGCGCAAGAAGAGCTGCATACGCCAGAGCACTGCACTGTGGTCGGTTAGGTAGGCATTTTGCTGAGCAGGCGTGGCGAGGGAGCTGAGGCTATAGGTACTTGAAAGTGAGGGAGGGGCTTGAGACCTGCACTGGCTTTTGTCAATGGCTTTTGTCAATTTGTTGGGCACTTTGATAAGCAGGCGCTGCGAGAGAACCCTATTTGGGCTATCAAGCAGGTGCTGCTCGGCAACTGTTTGTAGCTTTGGGAGTGTTAGCATCCCAGGGCTCCAAGGAGACAAACCCAACAAGCACCCCATCTGGGGCTCCAAGGAGACAAACCCAACAAGCACCCCATCTGGGGCTCCAAGGAGGCAAACCCAACAAGCACCCCATCTGTGACCTGTAGAGCCCACGGCAAGTGAAAGAAAGAGGGAATGGGTGTTGCTTCTCTGATTACCTGACGGTGGTTAGATGGTCAGCATGTGTCCAAAAGTAAAGCAAGGGTGTCGTGTCGGTCATTTCACCCTGCCGGAAATTGTCGTGCTGCAATTTGAGTAGTGCTGGGCAAATGATCATATGATCCACCCGAGTGTAAGCCATCTAGATAGTGATCTACCGTACGTACAAATATTTTACAAGAAAAAATTGACGCCGCCACCACCTACAAAAAATACCATGACAGTCACGTGTCAATTTTGGGCCTCCGGCCCAAAATGACCCCCCCTCCCCCAAACCCCCTTCCTGAACCCCCACACTAATAAAAAGGGGGTTTGGGAAGGGGGTTTGGG
>Ga0307960_1002675_pt1 | contig 10688 bp, 12 predicted proteins | sample OrgLakmetagen542_FD_201832 | JGI IMG/M metagenome (GOLD analysis project Ga0307960, IMG submission 201832) | Saline water microbial communities from Organic Lake, Antarctica - #542 | ecosystem: Environmental > Aquatic > Non-marine Saline and Alkaline > Saline | place: Antarctica: Organic Lake... | reverse complement strand
CACTGGTGGCAACCAGTGCAGTGTGTGATTGTGTTGTCAGAGGCAATAAGCAATCTCACCAGCAAATGGTGCGTAGGCAAGGCCACGAGCGATGGCAGCCTCAATGCCACCCTTGCATGCATAAAATCCCTCAGCGGTGCGCTCGCCTGCGGTATGCATAATGTATGTGCTCATCGATGTGTATAGCTTGCACAGCCTTTATGTGCTCATGAGATTACAGAGCAAGTAAGGCCTTTGTAAATTTGGAGGCAAAACATGAAGTTGCATCTTAGGTCAGGTCTCAGGCTGTGTATGTTAGGTGCTCAGGGATTGTGTCACTGTCTGCACTCAGTAAGCTATTTGCCAGAACATAGAAGAGCATGCCACATACAAAAAATCACAGCCGTCTTAAATTTACAAAGACACTAGGCAGCGCATACTCATAATGGCTTTTGCACGCCTAATGCACCCGCATCCCTCCAAACCCTTTTTGAAGTTTGCCTTAAACCAAATTACAACTAACTTATTTAACAACAGGCAACGCATATCCATAGTAATTTTTGTACGCATAATGCACCCGCATCCCTCCGGACCCTTTTGAAGCAAAGTCTGCCCTATCGTGCCTGCGCAGAGAGCCTCGACACGCTCAACTGCGAGACGTTTTGCCACGTTCACTTGTACAAAAGTCTTGCCACACTCACCTGTGCAGAAAGCTCTGTCGCGCTCGTCCACGTCTGAAGTGAGCAGGTAAGCACCCAGGGCATCGGTGCGAGCAATGAGGACGGTCGGCACATCCGCCACATCTGCTGCCAGCCGAGCAGCTGTGAGCTTCTGGATGAACTCGGAGGTGGGAACAAGGACCTGTTGACGAGAGGATAACGTTGTGTGAAGACAGTATATGCTTAAAATGTTGCCTATTTTTGCAGATGCGTTTGGCGCTAGTCACATATGTAGGGCTGTACGTAACACAAAAGAGCTTTTAAGTAAGTTTGTAATGATTTACTCAGTGTGTAACCAGCAAATCTCAAATGGCTATTTACTTTGTTATTTTTCAATTTTGTTACGACCTATTGGCGATTCATTTTTAAGCTCGTGCAAGTCATCATCGGACCAAGGATTACGTCATCTCCATTCTATGTTATGACAGGCGGTCACCACTGACCTTGCCACCCATGTGGCCGCACTTCTTAGCAGATGCCAGCTGGTCCTCAATGTGCACGCCTGAGTAAAAAGGAAGAGGGAAGGCAATTTAGTTTCCTGTGGGGTCTTGGGCATTGGCAAATTTGCCATTGGGCCCTGGCGAATGTGAGTACCTGTGGGGTCTTGGGTATTGGCGAATTTGCCGAAAGAAGAAAGCGCTTGGCACCAGATCAGGCACACCCCTACCTGCAGCTCCAGCCTCAATCAAGCCAGCCATCAGCTCGTATGCGTTCAGAGAGCCGCCAAAGCCTGACATAAAATGTATTGGCACAGGAGGTATTAGTTGCTGTATTATAAAATCCAAAGCAAAGCAAATCCAAGCCAGTCATCGGCTTAGACACCAGCTCAGAAAGTCGCCAAAGCTTGGGAGCAAAAGCCAGCCTCGATCAAACCAGCCGCCTACAGCATTTAGGGAGCCGCTAAAGGCTGGCATAACAAGGTATGGCACACACATATGCGCAGCGCAAAAAAACAAAAGCAGCTATTGCCTTAGGAAGCTGTCAAAGAAATTTTTAAAGGAGTCATCAAAGCACAATAACTTTTCGTAATAAAAGGACTTTAAGCACAAAATTTAGCTTTCTTCCTACCTGCTTCTGCGTCAGCAACAATTGGGGCAAACCAGTGGGTGTTACCCTTGCCCTCAGAATGCTGGATCTGGTCCATGCGCCTGAAGGCATTGTTAATGCGCTGCACCACCTGCACACAGAAATACATTCATTAGGAAAGTGTGTGGGATCAAAAAATACTGATGTCTTTGATCTGCATACATTTAATGGAAAAGCAGTAGGTCGTAACAAGCCGTCACCTCTGACATTGACATATTTCAGCTAAAGCATTACAAACAGCTAAATGTGGAATGCTTGCTTTAAAATACAAACAAAAACGTATTGCATAACCGACCACTCAGTGAAGCAAGCAAGCAAGAGCGCCCTCGCCCAAACTTTCCACGCACCTTGGGCACAGAATCACAGGGGTACAGAGACTGATCTGGGTAGGTTTGGAGGGCCGTGTTTGCATCTGCAGCGACCTGCCATCCGCTCAGGTAGACGGCCTTCAGGCCTGCGTGTATAGAAAAACAGCCCACAAGGTTTACTGTACTGGCGAAATTAGTTGAAAGAGAAAAGCTGAAATTATTTGCATGCATCACAGTCCGGTCCAGAGCACTTCCGTAACAGCTAGCTGTCTTTTTTCCAGGCAAACGCACCTCCAGCCACTTGCTGGACTGCCTGGGCTCCAGAGAGGGCGCCAAGAGCGTGAACATAAGGCTCTCCCTTGATAAGCAAAGATGCAAAGTAAAGAACGTTAGCCAAGACACACCCCTGATCCTTGTTCAATGGCATCCATTTAAAAAATGCTGGGTATCAGTACCAGATCCTTCCAACGAAAAAATCAGAGGCAGGGTAGTTTGGATTTTATAGGCCTTATTATCTACCTCTAGACTAAAAGAGTATAAGCCAAGTGAACGCGGCGGCTGAGGTGTCTTGTAGGACCAAGCACAAACGGAGGAAATTCACCATCTGCCGTGCAAACACATGGGTTTTCACACCTTCATAAGACTCCAGAGGCGTTCTGCGCCAAGGCGAGCCAGGGTGTGCTCAATCTTGATGGAGCCGCGCATTTTCAATACTGCGTGCAAAGAAACAGAGAGAATTTCTTATACTCTATCATTAGAAAAAAGGAGATGGAAGCAGGGAATGAGTTACTAATCCGTAAAGATACTCTGCTGCAGGAATTTGAGCAAAAAACAAGGAGATTATCACGAGAGGCTTGATTGAATAAATCCAGATCCTGATGAGAGACGTGGAAAGCACTGAGAAGGGCATGCTGATAATGAACAGTTCAGCAGCTTGATTAAAGGTGCACAAGAAGCTCAAAGGCAATCTTAACAGTCAGAATTAAAACGGGGTTCCTTCAGATTTGACGACGACAGGGTGTGGATGATGATGAGGTTGTAGATGGACCTTGCGCATGACATGCTGGTTGTCGCAGGCAGTTTTATGCACTTCTTTATGATAATATGCTTCAGGAGGTTAAGCTTTGAGAACTACTGCTTGACGAGGAGTCCAAAAAGATGACATGTGTGCTAGCAGCAGCAGCCGCACGGCGTGGTGGTAATTTGTGCAAGAGGTGTGCATGCATGGGACAGAAGTGCATGCATGCACCGTATCACTGATTGAGGAGCTCCTCTGAGGACAGAGAGGGCAAAAGCTGACTACATGCTAGCTCTCAGCTGCTATCTCAGCTATCTCAGCCAAGAATAAGGCGAGGACGACATGGCCTCATGCATGCGCTATCAAGAATATTGTAATAAGGTGAAGCAGCGATTAGAGAGCGAGGTCGCTCATCCCGTACCCGACGAGGACGAGGACGAGGAGGAGCGAGGGGCGAGAATGAAAGCAAGAGCTGCTACGTGCCTCTCGTCGTTGGCCCCATGCGCCGCACTTATTTTAAATGCAAAGGAAGCGGCCGTGTAGAGAGTGTCTCGCCTAGCCACTCACCGTCAGCCTGTGTGAAGTTGCGGGACACGCCCTCCCATCTGTCCGTGTGCTGTGAGGATGCCATGTTCTCTGATAAATAATAAAATAAAGATACTGCTGTCCCAATTTTTGAACATGAGCTCTGCCCAAACTCGAACCCAAACTTGAAATTTCAACTTTTTACCTCTCAGTCCATATTTTATAAATCCTCTTAATTACTGGCATGGAACAGCGCCGCGCCTCTTCTCAAGATCTTTTAAGCATGTAGCTTGTGCGAGCAGGGCTACCAAGCTCAGCAACACGATATATCTTGCTGCCAGTTGTGTGCTGTGCTTTTTATCTCTAAGAAAGTATGGTGGGCTGGCGGGCTTGATAAATTAGACGCCGGGGGGGTATGACGGAAAAGGCAGTGTCACCCTTCCCAGAATTCCCCTCCTCTATTGAAGCATCTTTTTCCCATGTAAACAGCCATCCAATGCCAAGCAAGTTGCGCATTTTATGTTCATGAGAAATAGATAAAACAGGCGCTGCAGCGCAAACACAATACACCCCATAAAAGTTAGAACCATTAAAACCTCGAAAGGTAAGGAATCAGGAAAAAAGCTAGTTTAAAGCGGAAGCAGCACGGTAGGTGGCACGAGTGTGGATGGCAATCTCAATTATTTTAATTTGAGAATAAGATGTGTAGAACTCAGAAATCTTCTAGGCCCGTACTCTAAAAGAATTAACTGGGCGCCCTTTTTTTACGTGTTGGAGGACGTCACTGCAATTCAGCGTTAATGAGGCAGGATAAGAATCAAGACAAACCGTGGCAAAAAAAGTATACACCGCGCGCACATAAACAACGTAACCTTTGCCGTGCGCCTCATGCAAATGTGCACTGCTGGGCAACTGTAGTCCAATCCTAATTTTTTAGTCAGTGCTTTATTTGTAAATACAACATCATTTCCTTAGCACACCATCCACCTTCATTTGCACACCAAGACATGTGAAGAGTCACATTCCATCATTTGCCGTCAGCATACAAGTGGTGTTAGTCATCATTCATGAGCATTGACATGAACTCGGCCTGGTTTATCATCCCGTCTTTGTCGTGGTCAAATTCATCTATCATGTCTTGCAGCTCGGCTTCCTGGATGTCTAAGCCCAGAGACTTCACCACCTAAGAGCACGGTTATATAAAAATGTGCTTCTCTTAATTTATCTTTGCTACAAACAACTGCAGGGATCTTTGTTTAGGTACCTAAACTCAGTTTATAAGTATTCATCCGAATTGTTCAGCTTCCTTGCCTTGCCTACGCCCTAGCACGTGGAAACCGTCAATCGTCTGCTTGATAAATCTAACGAGATCACAGACCTAGTCTTTGGACCGGTTCTTAGTCTTTGGATCAGGAGCATCAAACAAATAATGGAAAGGCGCGAAGCAACACGTGCAAGGCAACGTATGGTTGGAAATCCTTCACTTGCGCGTCGTTACATTGATCAAAGCTGATATGCAATGACTAGACACAAACACACCTTGCGCAAGGTCGCTAAATCCAGCTTGCCCATGCCATGTATGTCGAAGAGCTGAAAAGCACGCAGCATATCGTCCTGGGGTGTTCTATCAGACATCTTATCTGCAAGCAAACCCAATGCAGAAATGGCTAGGCGGATTTGCTTCTGTTTTAGCAGGTCGTGTTAGTTTGTGTGTGTGTGTGTGTTTGTGCGTGTATGTGTGTGTACATGTGTGTGTGTGTGTGTGTGTGTGAGAGAGAGAGAGAGAGAGAGAGAGAGAGAGAGAGAGAGCAAGTATGTGTGTATATGTATGTATGTACGAATTTGTGTATGTGTGTGCGCGTATATGTATGCTTGCGTGTGCGCGTGTATTTTCTGTGTGAGCCTCTGTGAATGCTGAAAACTATAAAAGGAATGCCTGCGCTCATAAACTGTAAAAGCATATCTGTTTGTCAACAGGTTGCAAATGTTCACCTGCCACCAACCGCTTGAATGTGCTGAAGTCCAGCCGCTGTGTGTCCTCTTCCTCTCCATGGCGCCTCAGCATCTCTCGTATCTCAATCTTTTTCACAGGAAAGCCCATGGCACGCAGCGCAACCTGTATTAAAAGATATGGGTCAACAGCTTGCCACTTTCCTCAAGCTGCTCGCTTGTTGGTCAAAGGATTGCGCTTGTTGGTCACAACCAGGATTATCAAATGCCAGGATTCTCAAATGCATATAGCATTACCTTCAGCTGGGATGGCGTAACAGCTCCTGACTTCTCGTAGTCCAGAGAATCAAAGGCAAATTGGACTTCCTCTACCTCCTCTGTGGGTGTGTATGTTTGTTGTGTGTGCGTGACTACAAGTATGCGTGTGCATGCACGTGTTTGCGTGCGTGCGTGCGTGAGTGTGTGTGTGTGTATGTGTGTGCGAGTGCGTGCGTGTATGTGTGTGTGTGTGTGTCTACCTACCTACACCTTTGTGTGGCGTGTCTGTACAGATGCAGAATGGAAAAGGAAGGTCAAGCCAGTCAACCCTCCCACCTTGTGTGAGCTCTCTTTTCTGCGGTTTTTCTCGTATTGCTGTTACTGGTTTCATGAACAGGGGTGTTGGCTGGGACAGCATCATGCTCTAAACTAAGGCCGTAAATGTATGTACGAATCGTGTGTATTCAACGAATCGTGTTAACCTAAATGAATTTCATTTACTTTTATTCACCCAATTGTTTGACGGTACCCAATTGAGTGACTTTATCCAGGTCAGAATGATCAATGAACATGGGGCACGCAAGCACGCATGCTTGCAAACACGCACACACTTACACACACGCACACGCACAAACGCACATGCATACCCGTATACCTGCAACATACACACACAACACACAAACACACACATACACACACACACACACACAAACACACACATACACACGCGCATACGCACAAACACACACACACACACACACACACACACACACACACACACACACACGCAGAGGGGTCAGCTCCCATATTTGCAAGGCCCAAGCCATGTTGTGCATGAGTGGAGACTGGGATGATACCTTTTGGGCAGTCCAGGCCTGGAATGGCCTGCACCATGGTCCGGCCTGGAGGAGAGACGACATGGGGGCCTGCTTGTTGTTTGAGAACACTGACCCTTAGCTCAAGATCTTGATGCGCAAGCTGAAGGCTGTGTGCGGCAAGGGCAATGAACTGAGGGAGTGGGTCGCAAACGCCAAAGGTGCGCATCATCTCCTTGTGCGTCAGTGTGTGATTGTGCATCAGTATGTGTCTGTTTGTATGTGAGTGTGTGCGTTCGTGTATGTGCGTGTGTGTGCGCGTGCATATGTGTGTTTTTGTGCGCGCACACGGTTATGTATGTGATGTGTGTGTACGCGCATGTGTGTGTATATGGTGTGTGTCTGCGTGTGTGTTTGTGAAGGGTTGAACCATATATGTATTGTTTTGGCAGGGAGATCACCACATATACGATCACATACGGTGTGCATTTATGGCTCTGGCCAACCCTATGTATGTGTGTGTTGTATGTGTGCACACACATACAACATACAACACACACACCTAAATGTGCAGCGTGCAGTTAGCTCATTATCGTTACTTTGTGACCCATGTCTGGAAACATTGCTCAGGGTGCGTGCATCAGTTAAACAAGTGTGTGTGTGTGTGCTTTTGTGTATACTGGAGCAGTTATTACGTTTCTGAGGTGTGCTCTCCTGTATTTAAACCTCTGTTTAGCTAAGAGTGGGTGCTGTGAAAAGGAAGGCTTGCACACACCGTTGGCGCGTCAAAGAGCTGTGCTGCATATCATATATGTCACTCTGCTCTTCCTTCCTTGCAATGCAGAGAAGTAAAACGTAAACCAACAACACACTTTCACACACTGGACAGCTGTGCAACCATAGCAATTGCAAGCATGTACACACTCACACATATTCACGTTCATGCACGTGCTCATATTTTCACACACGCACACGCACACACACACATACACACACACACTTACACTCACACTCACACACACGTGCTCACACGCGCGCACACACACATGCACACATGCATAACCACGTACCTGTGTGGCATTTGCAGCCAAAGACAACAAAGCGGGGGAGTTCCGTCGCGCGCTAGCACACCTGTGTAACACACACGTATGCAGTGAGGACGATGCGCTTTTGCAGACCAAGGCTCTGCTGTCTATGGGCCTTGATCCCAATGAGGTATGCAGTGCTCTGCATTGCACAGCTGCAGGGTTGGCCAGAACTCTATATATATACGCCGTATATGACCGTATATATGGTGATTTCCCTGCCAAAAAAATCGTATATACACCGTTTGCCGGTATATGTGATTCTGGCCAACCCTACACAGCTGCTCTCACTGCATGTGCTAGTGAAGAGGACGCACTCTTGCTCAGGCAAAAGCACTGCTCTTTCTGTGGGCCTTGACCTTCTAAACTGACCTTAAGCTGAGCCATTGGTTCACTCTGAACAAACACAAGCCTTTGCACCTATACCTTACCTATATCCTCCTCTCCTTGTAAAAGTTGCAGAGGTGACGTTACCTACCAAGCATCAAGCATGTATAGATGCGATACACAAACAAGTTCTGAAAAAGGCCTTGCTGCATAGCTTTGTATATGTGCATGCGCCTGTGCACAAATTTAGGAACATAAAAAGGTGTGAACTGTGGCGCCTTGACAGCACACCTCCTTTGGTCAACTTTTTTGGTATGGCAAGTAGTGTCCTCATCATATGTCTTCTTTAAATCTATAAGCGCAATGGACGACGCAGTGTGTGCTTCAATTGCTAGAAGCCTGCCTGATTTTCAAACGCTGGCCGACTTCTTAGTATATGATTGCTTTGATGCGCTTTCACAGCTTTGGATGCAAAGCACTGACTTCAAAATGGTCAATACACACGATCATTCCGTTCGTTACATGCACGCAGAGGTTCTCCTCTGCCTTTAGCGGTGTATAGCTCTGAAGCCAAAGCCCTCCTCACAGGTCACAGATTACGTGCTCGAGGCGTGGACGTTCGGGTGAGAGGGTCGTGACGCGTGGGTGTGAGGTTGTGAGGCGTGTGTGTTTGTGTGTGTGTTGCATTGAATCGAAGGGTTTTGACGTGTGGGTTGGCGTGCGGACGTTTGAGTACAAGGCGTGACGTGTTTAGGTTCGGGTGAGAGGGTCGTGACGTGTGGTGTGAGGTGTGAGTGGATGTGAATGAAGGGTGTGGAAGTGCATGCTGCCCCTGGGTGGCCCATCAATGTACAGCTACTTATTTATGAAAGTTATTTTCCAAATGCCTTGTGGCGTATCCATCTAGGCAACTAACAAAAGATGACAGACTTCCAGGTTTCACAGCCCTCAGATGACATATTTGCGAGCAAGGGTAAGTCGATTGCCCACTGTTTCACAATAGTTGATCGAGTCTGTTGTGATCCGCTTGAACTGTTACACAAAATCAGCCGTAATTATTAGTGTGGTGCCAAGGGGTCTGCAGGTGGAAAGAATGGAAGGAAAACTATGCAGGCATTTTAACACCAATCCGCATAATAAGTAAGCACCCCCCGTGGTGAGTCCTGCGCCAATGCTTAAACCATAATCGACTCAAATAAATCCTCGCAGATCGCTCTAGTCATCTGCTCACAAGAAACAAAACATGACTTGCATAGCTGTGGCCCATGTATACCGACCCCATCTGCTCGTAGCATGTTTAGAAGGAACCCGCAGCTTGCACAGCTGTGGCCCAGGTTTACAGACCCACCCGTCAAGGGAACCCTCCCTCGACATTGGCAGAGTCGTTGGCTCAAGCTCCTTAAACTGTTGTGCAATTAGGTGTATTGAGATCACAAGCACTTTCATTACCTTTGTTCTTTGACAAAACACACACACATGCATATACGCACACTACACATGCACAGGTACTGCAGCGCTGATTGCCAGTCACTGCACTGGAAGGGAGGGGGGCACAAAAAAGAGTGCAAAATACTTCAAGAAGCCAAATCCAAAGCGAGTGCGACTGAGGCGTAGCATGCTGGTTGCGCCCGTCAGTTTTATTCTCTTCTTTGTTGCCATGGGGGTGTTTTACGGTGTCCAGTACCAAACTGCGATGTTCGATCTGCTTGTGGCAATTGTGACTGGCTGTGCTTATTTATGGATCTAATTTTTATTCCAGCATCACCCTCTCTTGAGGCACAGACAGTGAGCTTGTAGCCCTATCACAAGTGCCACATCGTGTCTCTCTCTCTCTCTATATATATATATATTTTTTTTTTCTATCTTTCTAATTATCTATCTATCTATCCCTCCCTCTCCTTTCTCCACTTACAAATGTCCTGATACGTGTAGTATTTCATCTGCACTGGCTCCTGTGATTGTTGCAGTAAGACCACATTATATGGTCACCTCTGATGAACACAAAAAGATTTAAGTTCGTTAATGTGATGTGACATCCAAAAATTAGATGCTTGTGTTGCGAAGCCGTAAATTGAACAAATCATGAATTATATTGACATTTTATTCCATACTGTAATAACAAAAATTTCTATTTTGTAACAGTTTGACGATTACGTTATTACTAGCAGAGGGTAAATACTGTCAATGGTTACAATTGGGGGTGACCTTCAGCCAGGTTGTTTGGCTGATCGGCTGCTGACTGGTCTCGGCCAGCTCACAAATAAATCCATAAGCTCAGAAAGAAAAAGAAAAAGTCTATTGTTCTGCTGAGAAAGAAAATCATGAACAAGTTGGTTGTTGACGCGTTGCAGCAAAAAAGGTTGGGCTGCTGAAAAGTCCTTCAAAAATAGGTGTAAACAGAAAGGAAAAATGTTTCCTCAGCTCACAAACTCGAAGGTCTTGGCAAAATAAAAGAGCATGCACCTCGTTCTGAACATGTGCATCTTCACCAGGACATTGGTCACATACAATGGTTACAATGGTTACAATTGGGGGTGACCTTCAGCCAGGTTGTTTGGCTGATCGGCTGCTGACTGGTCTCGGCCAGCCACAAATAAATCCATAAGCTCAGAAAGAAA
>Ga0307960_1002673_pt1 | contig 10691 bp, 13 predicted proteins | sample OrgLakmetagen542_FD_201832 | JGI IMG/M metagenome (GOLD analysis project Ga0307960, IMG submission 201832) | Saline water microbial communities from Organic Lake, Antarctica - #542 | ecosystem: Environmental > Aquatic > Non-marine Saline and Alkaline > Saline | place: Antarctica: Organic Lake... | reverse complement strand
ACACACTCTTAGCTTGTGCTCTTGCGAGCGTGGGCCAATTTCTCAGACTGTGGTTTTTCAAGGAGGGTTTTTCTGTTTAGGCAGGAGTTTTTCTTTTCCCAGTCTTTTAGGTTTTTTCCTTCATTCTGTCAGGCCCTTGCTGAGGACCGTGTAACAACCCCCACCAAAAAAAAAAAAAGGATTCTTGCGCGGGTGCGAGTCATATGTATGAGCTGTGCAAACTGGGCATGCTATTATGCTATTCCCATGCAAGAGTTTAATGAAGATTCTGTGTTGGCGTATTACAGAGGTCAAGGGAAGATAGCAAACTCCCTACTACGAGGTTGAAAACGAACTGAAGGTTGAGAATTAAAAAGGGAGCAAGAGAGGCAGGCTGGAAGAGATAAAAGAAAGCAGGGGGGACAACCAGGTTGATGAGAAGAAGGACAAATCGTGTATGAGGAGGTCAAGCACGGGAAAGAAAGAAGGAAGGAAAGCCTGCGTACTTTGGTGCCTCCGTTTAAAGAGGACAAATCGTGTATGAGGAGGTCAAGCACGGGAAAGAAAGAAGGAAGGAAAGCCTGCGTACTTTGGTGCCTCCGTTTAAAGAACAAAGTTCAGGAAGACAGGGCTAGTAAAGAGGGAAAAGGGCAACGGACCGATCTAGCTACACCACCGCGAGGCATTTAACATACAAACTAGAGAATTTAAAGAGATTTGAAGAATAGGATGAGAGGTATATGGGGAGACGCTGAGTTAGTGGACCCCAGCCAACACGCACAACAACAAACAAGCCACCTATCATTCTTGGTTTGCCATCCCTTTTTCTAGTAACGAGCTTATGCTGATTATTGTACCACGGTATCTGTACCTTGATCTGTCCTAACATAGTATGCGCAATGTCAGCAGACTTCGCTTGCGTGCGCATACTTTGAAAGTTGAGGCAGCAACGTGGCTTGAAGGATGTTCTCGTGTATGTGACCATGAACATGTAAAAAACGAGGTGCACGCTCTTATATTCTGCCGAGACCATCGGGTTTGTGAGCTGAGGAAATACTTCTCCTTTTTGTTTACCTTTTTGTTTACACCTTATCTGAGGACTTTTTAACATCTCGCCCCCTTCTGCTGCAACAGGTCAATAACCAACTGCTCATAATTTCCTTTCTCAGCAGAACACTATAATTTCCCCTTTCTTTCTGAATTTATGGATTTATTTGTGGCTGGCCGAGACCAGTCAGCAGCAGATCAGCCAAACAACCTGGCTGAAGGTCACTCCCCATTGTAGCCATTGTTACTATTGACAGCAGTAACCACAATCTAGCTCTTTTTGTGAGTTCTTTCTTCCTCGTCTGTACCAAAATGGGGAAAGACATAGACCTAGTTGCGAATGCTTCTAATCAATGTCTGCCCACCCTGGCCGGTAAAAAGAGTCATTGCAACGTAACAAATCATAAAAAATCACAGTTGCAGGTGTTTTCTAGTACCCAGCAGCTGCCTTGTACAAGGGAGGCGCACTAGCTTTGTGCGAGGTTGTAAGGATGAAGCCGCTATCTTTGGCTGCATGATCTTCTGCCTTAGTCAGCTCCACACGCCGCTGGTGTGCACTGGTAGGGCGCAGCAAACGCTCAGGGTCTCGTGTACCTTCCTTGTGCACCTGTGAATTTGCGAAAGATATACATTAGTGAATAGAGATGGAGAAGTATGGGGCAGTAAATCGGCGTGCACTGGTAGGGTGCAGCCAATGCTCAGGGTCTCGTGTACCTTCCTTGTGCACCTGTGAATTTGCGAAAGATATAATAAGTGAATAGAGATGGAGAAGTATGGGGCAGTAAATTGGCGTGCACTGGTAGGGTGCAGCCAACGCTCGGGGTCTCGTGTACCATCCTTGTGCACCTGTGAATTTGCAAAAGATATAATAAGTGAGTAGAGATGGAGAAGTATGGGGCAGTAAATCGGCGTGCACTGGTAGGGTGCAGCCAACGCTCGGGGTCTCGTGTATCTTCCTTGTGCACCTGTGAATTTGCGAAGGATATAATAAGTGAATAGAGATGGAGAAGTATGGGGCAGTAAATCGGCGTGCACTGGTAGGGTGCAGGCAACGCTTGGGGTCTCGTGTACCTTCCTTGTGCACCTGTGAATTTGCGAAGGATATACATTATTGAATAGAGATGGAGAAGTATGGGGCAGCAAATCGGCGTGCACTGGTAGGGCACAGCCAGCGCTCGGGTTCTCGTGTATATTCCTTGTGCAGCTGTAAACTTGTGTAGGACAAATTGAGACAGAGGCATGTGTCTGCAAATACGTCAGCTTCATACTTCTGGTAAATGCAGCAATCGATAAAGGTTCTCGCATACTCTCCTTACCTATCTGTGTTTTAGCGCAGGACACAGAGACACGTGCAGAGACACGTGTGTGTGTGTGTGTGTGTATGTGTGTGTGTGTGAACATTGTGAGTTGTGGTGAACTTATAGCCCTTGCAGGAAGGTGTGTAAAGCACCTAGGGTCCTACACAATCTGTGTTCTGTGTTCTCTGCATCATTTAAACTAAACCAGAATAAAATGTTTGCGAGTGGAACAGCAACTTAATGTATACCAGAGGTATTATTTGTGCACGATGTTTGGATTCAGTGTTTAAAGGTGGCTCTACAAAACGTTGCACGTGCTCCTCTTCGGAGATATGCCCTGCAGTATACTGACGTCCTGTCGCATACAAATGTATATCAAAAGCACCTCTGCAGTATACTGACGTCCTGCTGCATGCATATGTATATTCAAAAGCAACTGTTTGGAGATACGCCCTGCAGTGTCCTGACGTCCTGCTGCATGCATATGTATATTCAAAGGCACCTCTTTGAAGATAAGCCCTACAAAAAGTTAACGTCCTGGCGCATACATAATTACATTTCAAAAGCACCTCTTTGGAGATACGCCCTGCGGTGTCCTGCCGTCTTGTTGCGCACAGAAGTATGTTCTAATGCACTTGGTATAACAATCCAATGCACCTGGTGTACCATGCACCTGGTATACAATGTCCAACATACAACAATCCAATGCACCTGGTATAACATTCCATGCATCTGGTATAACGTCCCATGCTACCTGGTGTACAATAATCCAATGCACCTGGTATAGCATTGGAAGGTACAATAATCTAATGCACCTGTTGCAGCACTGATCGCAGTGGAAGCAGGCAGTGAGGTCAATGCCTACACATAATCTAATGCACCTGTTGCAGCACTGATTGCTGTGGAAGCAGGCAGTGAGGTCAATGCCTACACATTTTGATCCCCCTATGATGTTGCACACTTGTGTACCACTTCAAAAACCACCCTTTGCTGCCGCCTTGGCATGCAGCATGCTTATCATTCAAACGGGCCACATGCAAGCGGTGCGCGCATGCACACCTTTTCGAGGATCCTGCTCTGCCGAAGCCCACGCGCCTGAGACACAGCCTCCTTGCTTGAAATCAGCTGCTGGTGACGGCGCTGTGTCTCTGCATTGCGCATCGCCACTGCAGCAGCCTGCATCCCGCACAGTTTCAAAACTAACACTTCATTTAACAGTTTAACAATAACAGCAGTATACAAGTAGGTGACCAGATCGTGTCTCTGCATTGTGCATCGCCACTGTGGCAGCCTGCATCTCGCACAGTTTTAAAACTAACACTTCATTTAACAATAGCAGCAGTATACAAGTAGGTGACCAGATCGTGTCTCTGCATTGCGCATCGCCACTGCGGCAGCCTGCATCCCGCACAGTTTTTAAACTAACACTTCATTTAACAATAACAGCAGTATACAAGTGGGTGACCAGATCGTGTCTCTGCATTGCGCATCGCCACTGCGGCAGCCTGCATCCCGCACAGTTTTATACTGTCATTTAACAATGACTGAAGTACAAGGAGATGAACAGATCGTGCCACAACTCCTTGTGCCTCTGCGTTGTGCTTAGCCACCGAGGCTGCCTGTATCATGCATGATTACATAAGAACAAATATATAAACACATAAACAATGCGTGCACGTTTCCTTGTGCCTCTGCGTTGTGCTTAGCCACCGAGGCTGCCTGTATCATGCATAATTACATAAGAACAAATATATAAACAATGCGTGCACGTTTCCTTGTGCCTCTGCGTTGTGCTTAGCCACAGCGGCTACCTGTATCATGCATGATTTCATAAGAACAACACTGAGAACAAGCACATTAACAGTGTGCGTGCCACTTTTCGTCTTGCCTCTGAATTGCACACAGCCACTGCAACTGCCTGCAAGCACACGTACGTACATAAACACGACAGGCGTTGTGCATTTGCCTTGTTATAGCTTCGTACTAAGGCATGCTGGCAGTATAATCACACCCCACATGGAGTGAAGAGGAGACGCAATGACACACGGTCAAGCCAGAAACAGCAACAAACACACAAAAAAAGAAATGAAAGGAACAGCTACGCAGGCAGTGAAAAACCACTCCCCACATTATTTTAGGGAAAGGAGCCACTTTGGTACTGGGTACCGTAACATTCCCTCACCGAAGAAATGAGAAAACAAACTAAGAAGGATCAGAAGGCTTGGCCCCAAACCGGCTCCTGACGAGAGTTGGTAATCGTACTGGTAAGGGGATGTGTGGTATGCACAACAGCATTATGAATTATGAACAGATTGCTCATGGCTTAAGGAGCTTAAAAGCATGTTTCTTAACTCTCTGTGATGTTTCTTATGATTCTGTGATTCCATGTTTTTTATGATTCTTATGATGCATGTTTCTTTACTCTCCGTGAATCAAGAACCAAGTCTTTGAGAGGGTGCAATCATGTGTGAGTGCTGTAGAAGGTGCCACCCACACCCAGAAGGATGGTGTGGAGTGTAGTGGAACACAACAGCACCCCATTTTGAGGCAGAAAGGAGCCGTGATAGTACACAGTTTTATAAACTCCTCCACCACAAAAAAAGAGAGAGGCGAGCAAAGATCAGAGAAGTGAGGTACTTCACCCTTATTACCTCTCTTTTTGCTCACCACTTGTAAGGCTTAAGACGGGCCCTTGTAAAGGCTGACAAGTGCAAAAGGCGATTAAAATGCTTGAATTTGGCAGCGATATCTCTCCCTTGATGTCTTCCTAGCAGCGGCAGACTTTTACTACCATGCCCCAACAGGTTAACACACCGATACAACCATGAGGCATACACTTGTCATCTTATCGTTAGTGGTTGTTAAAATGTATAACGTACTAAGAACAGGAAACAGCGACCACCTGCTCACTTTAGCATTTGCTCACGCAAACACACACACGCACACACACACACATACACACACACCAGGATACAGCAATCCACACACACATACACGCACACACACCAGGGTACAGCAACACACACATACACGCACACACACCAGGGTACAGCAACCCCCACACACACACCCACACACACACGCACACACACACACACACACACACACACACACACACACACACACGTACACACACCAGGTTACAGCAACCCACCTGCTGAGGGGAAAGAGAAGCTAAGGATATCCGCTCCTCAGAGGTGGGTGCCGATGCAGCCCTGCGTGCAGCAGCCTCACGCTCCATGCTTTCCTGTGTGTGCATACATGTTTTGTGTGTATGCATGTGTGTGTGCGTATGTGTGTCTATGTGTGTGTGTGTGTGTGTGTGTGTGTGTGTATGTGTGTGTGTGTGTGTGTGTGTGAGTGTCAAATCAGCTGCTGCCGCTCTGCACCATGAAGATGCACTATGTATTAATCCATGCAGCGTACCCATATACACACACCTTTGCCTGTCTGTGGAGCTCCAGCTTTGCTTTGTTGAGCTGCTGCTGCTCTGCACCATGAAAATGCACTATGAATAGATGCAGCGTTCCCATGAACACACACCCTTGCCTGTCTGTGGAGCTCCAGCTTTGCTTTGTTGAGCTGCTGCAGCTCTGCACTATGAAGATGCACTATGTATTAATAGATGCAGCGTACCCATGAACACACACCTTTGCCTGTCTGTGGAGCTCCAGCTTTGCTTTGTTGAGCTGCTGCTGCTCTGCACGTTCTGCGTCTCGCTGCTGCTGAGCAGTTTGCTGCTTCTGAGCCGCCGCCTCTGCAGTCAAGATGCACAAGGGTGCTTAGAGCACAGTAGCACGCTTGTGTCTGATAGCTGTACCCTGTGACTTGGGTTGGCCAGAACCCTATAAATACGTACACACACACACACGAAGGGTGCTTAGAGCACAGTAGCACGCTTGTGCCTGTTAGCTGTACCCTGTGACTTGGGTTGGCCAGAACCCTATAAATACGTACACACACGCACACACACACATACACATACACAAGCATGCACGCGCACACACACACACACAAGCGTAGGGTTGGCCATAACCCTATAAATACAGTGTACATACGGTATTTTTGGCAGGGAAATCACCAAACGGTCATTTACGGTGAATATATACGGTTCTGGTCAACTTTACCTATGACTCCTGCAGACTACACTGACCATGGACCATCGGCCAACAAGGCAGCTGCCCAAAAGCTTATTGTAAAGAATACATGTGCGATAACAAGGAATTAAATATGTGACATCTGACCCTATCAATCATATTATCATATCGCCCAAGGTCAGCCCAGCCAAGCCCCAACCAAAAAGGGGGAAATAATGACCCTTTCCTGAATTGCACATGTGAGGCCACCCAATGGTATCTATATTCTATATATGTAAATGTAACACTTCTGCATACAAATTTATGAAATTGGGGTGAGTGGGGGGCTGATTTTTTGCCATTTCCCTGCCAGAAAGGTGGCATGGGTGTAGAAATGCGGGTTTCGGTCCGAATTTCACCAACCATTCTTTTGTTCCCGGATAGGTTTAGGGCCAAACCATACCCATCAAGGCAAAAAAATGGGAGTTGAAAATTTGCCCCTAGAGGACTTAGTGCGTGGGTCTGTTAGCTGGGAAAAAATGGTGCATTTCTGGAAACCCTGGAAAAACACTTTCTGGCCATAACCTGAGTGTCGGGAGCCCTTCAGTAAGCTCTCGAGGCATGCCCTGCTAAGTATTATGGTCTAGATTGCAGGAGATGGGCCATGGTGGGCACCGACAGCTGAGGTTTTCAAAAAAACAAGGATCTGTGCTCAGCAATCTGATTACAAATCCGACTCGACCAGGTGACTTTGTTGCGAGTATACCCAACATATTGACGATTTCAGGAGGAGCTGCACCATGCGACCATTTACAAGCTTTTATTATACACTGCTCATCACAAAAATCAACTTTTGCAATCCATGCACCCCGCCCAAAGCATTGGTTTTTGTAGCTTCCAAAAGGGGTCTGAAACCGGACCTTCACCCCAGACCCCTGGACCTTCACCAAAGTGTCCCCGTTATTATTGCAAACACCCCTGGTAAGTTGATGGTACCGGGAAGGAGCTTTTGGAAATCCATTTTCTGGCAGGTATTTTCACCCTGCCCACCTGGGCACCTCCCGCCACAAAACTGAGTGTGCAGGGGTGCTTAGATATATCTAAGTAAGGTTCCTACATACTTCAATGTACTTTTTTGCTTTGGGGCAAGAACTCTCACAGGGATGGCTGGCCTGACCTGAGGGCCTGAGTTGGGATTATGTCTCAGTGGCTGAGCCGGGGGGGAGGACTGAAGTGATGGAGAAGATGTAGCGTAAAAGTATCCAGTTGAGTAGAAGGCTACCTGAACGTGGATGCTTATAATATCAAATAAGTAAATAAAGTTATAAGAAAAAGGCATTGAAATTTAACATGGATGGCTGACCTGAGCCAAGGGCCCCTTCCTTGTAGAAAGGCTGTGTTGAAACAGCGTAGCAACATCGCATGCACATAATACCTTCTAGTACTATCATCAACTCTCGTCAGGAGCCGGTTTCAGGTCGAGCCCGCAACCCTCCTGATCCCCATTCATCTCCTCTTTTCTTTGTGGTGGAGGAGTTGTACGGTACTCGGTACCAAAGTGTATCCTTTTCCTTAATTAATGTGGGAAGATGTGTACTCTGCCTGCACAAATTTTTATTTTCCATGCACAAAAAGCAGCCAACAGCCCATCACAACACATAGTTCCTTATATGAAGAAGTGAGTGCAAATTAACCTACCAGCGCTCCTGCAGATCATCACCTCATTTTTCCGGGATCCCACAATCCCACTATCACAAATCAGAACAAACACACACACACACACACATGACAAACGTTAAATCACCTGCTGCGTTCCTGCGGACCATCTCCTGCCGTTCCTTCCAAGACCTCACGATCTCTCGGCGTACTGCTTGCTCCCTCTCCCACTCAACCTCCCTACTCTGCGCAGCCTCGTGCTCCTCTTGGGCCTGTGATTGTGTGAGTGCATGGAATGTGTGCATCCGCACGATATTTCTAAATACACTAGGGTTTAGGGTTAGGGTTATGGGTAGGGTTAAACCCTAAACCTGAGTGCTCTGCCAGAGGCTGTCAGTTAGTGCGCTTTTTGTATTTGGACATGCTTATGTTTAAACTCATCTCTGCCTTTTTCTGTGAGTTTATTTGCTCAACCTGTGAATGCGTGTGTCCATGCGCACGTGTGCTTATGTGTGCTCTATGTCTGTGAGTGCCGGTGCATGACTGAGTCAGATTAACATTAATCAAATTTGAAATTATTTCACACTAGCATTGCCTGCAGCTGCAATTCCACACTAGCATTTCACACTAGCAATTCACACTAGCATTGCCTTCAGCTGCAATTTAAATTGCAGTATCACACTAGCATCACACTAGCATCACACTAGCATCACAATAACATTGCCCGCAGCTGCAATTTTAAGAGCCAGGCATACCATAGTACCGTCTTGCTGTACTATATGTGTCAGGTCGCTCTCAGAAGGTTCAAACAGTCACACAACATTTGCGCCAATGTAAGTTGCCACTTTATAAGCTTGAACGCTTATCGTGAGGACCATCACATACACACTCACACACATACACGCAAGCACACATACACGCAAGTACGCATGCACGCACACTCGCACACACACATGCACACACATAAACATACACGCACACAAACAGATGCGCACAAACGCGCGTACAACCACACACTCGCACACACACACAAGCACCTGTGCTGCGGTGTCCGTTTCCAGCAGTGCTGCCTGTGCTTGAGCCTTGGACCGTTGCTGGTCACGTTTAGCCCTCCACGCTGCTAGGGCCATGCGTTTGCGCACCAGAAGGTCCATGTAATCCATGTGCCACCTGGGTGGGGTTGGCCAGAACCGTATATACACTGTATATGACCGTATGTATGGTGATTTCCCTGCCAAAAAATAATGTATTTACACCGTAATACCTATAAATGTATGGTTCTGGCCAACCCTACACCTGGGCGATTGTTGGTGTCACTACCAACATTGAGATACCTAAGTAGGGTTGGCCAGAACCGTATATATACACTGTATATTTGATGATTTTCATGCCAATATTATCTGTATATTATACGTAGGGTTGGCCAGAACCGTATATATACACCGTATATGACCATATATTTGGTAATTTCCCTGCAAAAAATACCGTATATACACCGTGGATGTATAGTTCTGGCCAACCCTACAGAGAAGTGATGTGACAGGCTGTTGCCAGGGTCGTGCATTTGTGCACCATGATGTTTATGTAATCCACGTGCCACCTGGACGGTTGTTGGTATTACTATCAAATCGGATAAGTAAATAATGTGAAAAGTTGCTATCCGGTCAGATAAGTAATGTGAAAGGCTGCTGCCAAGGTGGTTTGCTTGCGCACTAGAAGGCTGGATGCACCTTCTGGATGCATGTTGGTTCATACCCTCCCAGGTCGAATAAAATGAGGTGATGCAATGAGAGTGAGGTGATGCAATGAGAATGAGGTGATGCATTGAGAATGAGGTGATGCAATGAGAATGAGGTGATGCAATAAGAATGAGGTGATGCAATGAAAATGAGGTGATGCAATGATAATGAGGTGATGCAATGAAATGAGGTGATGCAATGAGAATGAGGTGATGCATTGAAAATGAGGTGATGCATTGAAATTGAGGTGATGCGATGAAAATGAGGTGATGCAATGAGAGTGAGGTGATGCGATGAGAATGAGGTGATGCAATGAGAATGAGGTGATGCAATGAGAATGAGGTGATGCAATGAAAATGAGGTGATGCATTGAGAATGAGGTGATGCAATAAAAATGAGGTGATGCATTGAGAATGAGGTGATGCAATGAAAATGAGGTGATGCAATGAGAATGAGGTGATGCAATGAGAGTGAGGTGATGCAAAGAGAATGAGGTGATGCAATGAGAATGAGGTGATGCAATGAGAATGAGGTGATGCAATGAAAATGAGGTGATGCATTGAGAATGAGGTGATGCAATGAGAATGAGGTGATGCAATGAGAATGAGGTGATGCAATGAGAGTGAGGTGATGCAAAGAGAATGAGGTGATGCAATGAGAATGAGGTGATGCAATGAAAATGAGGTGATGCAATGAGAATGAGGTGATGCAATGAGAGTGAGGTGATGCAATGAGAGTGAGGTGATGCGATGAGAATGAGGTGATGCAATGAGAATGAGGTGATGCAATGAGAATGAGGTGATGCAATGAAAATGAGGTGATGCATTGAGAATGAGGTGATGCAATGAGAATGAGGTGGTGCAATGAGAATTGAGGTGATGCGATGAGAATGAGGT
>Ga0307960_1002666_pt1 | contig 10703 bp, 14 predicted proteins | sample OrgLakmetagen542_FD_201832 | JGI IMG/M metagenome (GOLD analysis project Ga0307960, IMG submission 201832) | Saline water microbial communities from Organic Lake, Antarctica - #542 | ecosystem: Environmental > Aquatic > Non-marine Saline and Alkaline > Saline | place: Antarctica: Organic Lake... | reverse complement strand
TCACCCTTTTTAACAATAGATTTAGTGTTGGTTTCTATAATATGTATGGTAACGAGATCACCTATAGAAACCCTTTTTGAAGTCTGGCGCAACCTCCTTATAATCTTACCGTAGTAAGCACCAGTGTTATCTATTATTTTTATTTTAGACTCTGATTGTAACATACCTCTCAACTTTTAAATTTACTTTTAGGTCTAGTAAGTTTTATAGAAACTAGATCACCCAATTTTAAACTACTATCATTGTTATGAACTAAAAGTGTAGTTTTTTTTCAAACGACTTTTTTATATAAACTATGAACTGCTTTTTTCCTTATTAAAACCTTTATAGTCTTATTACCCGATAATTTTAAAATAATACCAGAAGTGTGCATTTAAATTAATTTAATTTGATTATTTTTTTAATAAAATATTAACTACATCACTAGTTTTACGGGTATTCTTTCCTACAAGTACCTTTAATATAAATATGTACTTGTTTAACTTTACTATATACTTATTATTTAATTTTTTTATCATAAGAGTGTTATTTATTATCTACACGTTTAATACATTTTATATATGAATTTACATTTAACATTGAGTTTCCTCTCTCCCAAGCTCAAAGCCTCTTTAGCTAAATTAAAAGGTACGTCTTTTATTTCAAAAATTACAGTACCTTTTTTTATAAAACAAGCGTAACTATCAACCTCTCCCTTACCTTTACCCATACGCGTTTCCGCAGCTTTTTTCGTTATAGGGGTATGGGGAAATATACGACATATTATAGTACCACTACGCTTTAGCTTATGGTTTATAGCTATACGAGCAGATTCTAAAGAGGATGACTTGATTAAACCGTAATCTATAGATTGTAATGCGTACGAACCGAATTCTATAGAATTACATTTGGAAGCTATTTTATAACTAAAGTTGTTCTGGGTTTTTTTATACTTAGTTCTAGAAGGTGTCTTTTTACACATTTTAAAATACTATTAAATACTTATTTAGTACAAACCCAACACTTAACACCTATTAAACCGTAAGTAGTTCTAGCCTCCTCAAACCCGTAATTCACGCACGCTTTTATAGTCTGTAAAGGTATACGGCCTTCCTTACTTCACTCTTTACGGGCTATTTCCGCCCCACCAAGCCTACCAGAGATCTGTATACGAACTCCAGCTACTTCAGGTTGTAAAGAGGTATTGAATATAGACTGCTTTAAAACCCTCCTAAAGGGTGACTTCTTCTCTAACTGTAAAGCTACGTTTAATGCTATGAGTTGAGCGTTTATACTTGGGTTTTTAACTTCATGAACATCTACAAGAACATTACTTTTAGGAGCTAATTTCTTTATATCATTCTTTAAGTACTCTAGATCCTTACCTCCGCGGCCTACGATTATACCTGGTTTAGAGGTATATATCTTTACACGTAATTTATTACCAGCCCTTTCTATAAAAGTTTTATATATGTAAAAAAACCTAAATTGTTTCTTTATGAAAGACCTTATTTTAAAATCTTCCAACACGAAAAAACTGTAATTTTTTTTATTAGCAAACCATCTAGACTGTCAATTAAATATTAATGGTGTTCTAAATATCTGTGGATTTACTTTCTGTCCCATAATTATTTTATATTTTTTTTACGCTAAGTATAACCTTTAAATGGCTGAATTTTTTTTTTATTAACCTTGTAGAACCCTTTGAAACAAACCTAAACCTCTTTAGAGAAGGTCCTTTATTTGTTAGTATGTTTACTACATAAATATTTTCTAAACCTATACTACCGTACTTATGCAATATGGATGCGAAGCAATTCTTAAGCAGCTTTAAAATCATTATAGAAGGTTTATTATAAATAAAGCTTAAGGTTTTATTTACAGAACCCATATCTAACCCCTTTATAGAACTGGCGGTTTTATTTAATTTTTTTCAGGAAACCCTCAAATGCTTGAAATTATAAATTAAGTAGTTTTCCATTATTTTTTTAAAGTTGAACTTTTTTTAGAGGCTGAAGGGTGCTTTTTAAATGTTCTGGTATGTGAAAATTCTCCCAACTTATGACCAACCATGTTTTCGTTAATAAAAACACGTATAAAACGGTTGCCGTTATGTACTTCTAGGTTTAACCCTACCATCTCTGGAATTATAGTAGATCGTCTCGATCATGTTTTCAACATTGATTTTAATCCCAATTTTCTGAAACTAATTACTTTAGTTAGTAATTTATAATCGATAAAAAAACCTTTTTTTAATGACCTTGACATAACTTTAAGAATTCTTTATTTTTAATTTAGTGCCTTTCCTGTTATTTAATTTACGGAAATTGTTTTTTATTTTTTTTGATTTTAAGGTCTTACCACCCTTAGATAGTTTATTTCAAGGACTTACAGGGTTTTTACCCCCTGAAGTTTTACCTTCACCACCCCCCATAGGGTGATCGACAGGGTTCATAGCAACCCCCCTTACAGTAGGCCTTATACCTAATCAACGGCTTCTACCTGCCTTCCCTAAACAAGTATTAAAGAATTCTTTATTTCCTACAGTACCAAAACTAGCCTTGCAGTTATAAGAAAAATATTTAATTTCACCGCTAGGTAATTTTATAATAGCACGTTCTTTTTTCTTATAGAACCCTACTATAAAAGTTTTTAAACCTGCACTCCGCACAACAGAAGCGCCACCACCCGGTATGCTTTCTAGAGAATGTATATAAAGACCTATAGGTATATATTTAAGTTTACATGAACTTCCAAAACTATAATTATCGGGTTTACCTGCATAGTTTACTACCGTCGAACCTAATTTAAGGTTATCGGGAGATAGTATATACTTATAAGTTTTTATAGAGGGATAGTGTATTAGGGATAGGTTACAGTTCCTATTAGGATCATACTCTATAGAACAAACAACTCCTTTAACTTCGTTAACCCTCCTTTTAAAATCTACACTTCTGTATTGTTTTTTATGACCCCCTCCCTTGTGCCTTACAGTTATAGTCCCGTTACTACCTCTTCCAAAAAGACCCTTTAATTTTGTTTTTAGTTTTTTTTTATCTACGAATACACCGTTTAAGAACGTATTTTTAAAACCAGATTGTTTTAAAAACCTCCTCGATGAGTTAATAGGTTTTATTACCTTCATTTTTATTTATTCTAAACGTACATGTTAAAACTATCTCCCTTTAGATAGACAAAGAACTTTTTTAAAGTTTTAGACCCCCTTCCCTTACGCTTTACTACTAATGAATTCACCTTAACACCTGTTAATTTAAAAAAGCTCTCAAAGAGGGACTTAACCTTATCTTTAGAGATAGAATTATGTTTAACGGAGTAAAATACATAGGAATTGCTTTTTTTTAAATAATTTAGGGAGGTTTTTAAATTTAAATTTATCATTTTATACTATTGACTTACTTTTGATTAAAATTTTGAAGCTACTAAAACTAATAATAACCTGATCCGCTTTAATTAAATCTGTTAGGTTTAAACTTTTAAGGGTTTTAAATTTGATAAAGTTGGAATTTCTGAAAGATAAAAATAAATTATCTGGGAGCTCGTGATCTATAACTATAATATTATTAGAACGTTTGCTTTTTATTTTTTTTAATCAAGATAAGCTGTAACTGCTAGAATTTTTAAAGAACTGTATACACTTTAATACAGTTAAACTTTTATTTAAAATTTTAAATAATATTAAATCTCTAAAAACGTTTGCTTTTAGCTTTTTATTAATTTTTTTAAAATAATTTTTATTTGAATCAGGGCCGTGTGAAACACCCCCCTTTACCCATATAGGGCTTCTTTTGGAACCGTGCCTTGCCCTACCAGTCCCTTTCTGATTTCAAGGCTTTTTACCTGTTCCGGAAACCTCCGACCTTGTTTTAACCCCTAAAGAGTTTTGACACTTATTTAGGTTTAATATCCTAAAAACAGAGGCTACTTTAGCGTAAAAACTAATATTTATTTTATTAAAACTAAATTTATGTATTAGTTTTAAGTTCCCAAAACTATCTAAAAAAGAAATTTTCATATTATTTAATAAGCACTTAAGTATTTCTTTTTAGAAAAAAAAACCCTAAATGGGGTTTTTTTAGAACCAGGAATAGAACCCTTTACTATGATCATGTTCTTATATAATACAGTACTAACTATAAGTAAGTTTTGAACTGTAATTTTAGTATTACCTAACTGACCAGGCATTTTCTTACCTTTTTGAATCTCTGCAGGTCATTCTCTGTTACCGTATGAACCCCCTCTTCTATGACTCATAGAACCGTGGGTTTTTGGTTGTTTAGAAAAGCCTCACCTTTTAATAACTCCCTGAAACCCCTTACCTTTAGAGTTTGATTGTATATCTACAAAATCACCTACTTTAAAATATGTAGGGCGCACTTCACTATTTTTATTTTTAAAGTCGTTAAGTTTAGGTGGACAACCCTTCACAATCTTTAAGCAGTAGTTTTTGTACCTCTTAGATATTTTAGATCCTACTACTGAAACACTTTTTTTTTGGGGAAAGTTTATCATCCTAAAAGAATCGAGTTTTATAGCTGTTACAGGGGTATAGTCGTTATTTATATACATAGAATCCATGTACAGCTTAGACCCTTTAGCTTCTAAAAAACTTCTTGATGTTATGTTTAACATTTTATTATATTATAAGGTAATGTTTATATCAACTTCTGCGGATAGGTTTAATTTCTTAAGCTCATCTATCGTTTTAAAGTTAGGTTTAAAAATATCTAATATTTTTTTATAAATTTTAATTTCAAAAATATCCATAGATTTTTTATCTACATGGGGTGACCTATTGACTACAAACCTTTTAATTTTAGTTGGTAAGGACACAGGTCCACTTACAGTAGAATTAGTTTTTTTCACTGTTTTTATAATTCCTTTTATAGCGAACACAACACTTTCGTTTGTATAACTTTTTAAAGTTATACGTATTTTCTGATTACTAACGTTATTTATCATTATTTGGATTAATTTATACTTAGTTTAAGTTAAAGTTTTAGGAGATTTAGAGAAGTGCGAGGGGACCATACTGTAGTTAGCTCTCCCCTTAGATAAAGATCTCAAATCAGTCGAGTACCCGAACATATTTTCTAAAGGAATGAATGACCTTATACCTACACTATTCGACTCGGTATTTATTTTATCTATAGAGCCTCTCCTGCGGCTTATATCGGCTATTAAGTCACCTTGAAACTCAGAAGGAGTAAAGACGTCAACTTTCATAATAGGTTCGAGTAAAATACAATTAGCCTTACTTAATGCGTTTTTTACAGCTAATATACCTGCTAATTTAAAAGCTAACTCAGAAGAATCGACTTCATGAAAACTACCATCGTTTATAGATACCGTAACGTCTGTAACCGGGTAACCAAGTAAAATACCTTCTTTTAAGGCACTGTTTATACCTTCAAAAACTGGTTTTATGTACTCCTTCGGTATAGAACCTCCAGTTATTTTATTAAAAACTTTAACACCGCTGCCGCGCTCTCCTAGCTGCAGCGTTAAAAGTACATGGCCGTACTGACCTCTTCCTCCAGATTGCTTTATGTACTTCCCTTCACCTTCGGAATCTTTAGTTATAGCCTCTTTAAAAGCGATTTGAGGTTTTCCTGAAATAGCTTTTATTTTAAACTCCCTCAAAAGCCTATCTTTTATAATATCTAAATGTAACTCCCCCATCCCGGATATAAGGGTTTGTCCCGTTTCGTAATTAGACTTTACTTTAAACGTAGGGTCCTCTTCTGAAAGTTTTTTAAGTGATAAGGATAACTTTTCACGATCAAACTTAGTTAAAGGTTCGATAGACATACTTATAACTGGATCTGGAAAACTAGGGGGTTCGAGAACAAAATCATCACTGAGGTCTGATAAAGTATCTCCTGTAATAACATCACGAACACCTACTAAAGCGCATATGTTACCTGAATACACAATATCAACATCTTCTTTAGTATCAGCCTTCATAATTATTATACGCGTGACTTTCTCCTTTTTTTTTGTTCTAGGATTATATAGTAAAGAACCTTTTTTTAAACAACCGCTGTATAACCTATAAAATATAAGTTTTCCTACGAAAGGGTCTGTCCATATTTTAAATACTAAACCAACAGTACAGCTATCACTAAAGCTTAAATAGGAGTTAACTTCATTTTTTTCATATAAAGCTACAGGTTTAAGGTCAGCAGGTGAGGGTAAGTAGTCTACTATAGAATCTAAAAGCATCTGAACACCTTTATTTTTAAAAGAACTCCCTGGCATTGCTAGAACTAAACTTCTCGAAAGTACATGTTTTCTAATCCTTTTCTTTAAAAAACCACTTTCTACGTTTTCCCAAGTGTTATTTAGGTAAACCTCCGCTACATCATCATCTATATCCGCTAAATATTCAATCAAGGACTCCCTATACTGCTTAAATAGTTTTGTATAGGATTCGGGGACATCAGTAGTATGGAATTTCATGCCTAACTTATCGTTTAAATCGTATATATAGGCATTTTCGTTAACAATGTCTATTAAACCATTAAATTCTGACTCTCGACCTATAGGTAAAAAAAGGGGGTGTACTTTGTTTTCTAATTTTTGTTTGATATCCCCAATGCATTTATAGAAATCAGCACCGACCCGATCCATTTTATTTACAAAAACTATACGGGGGACTTTGTATCGATTCATCTGCCTCCACACTGTTTCTGATTGAGGTTGAACACCAGCTACAGAACAGAAAACGCCTATAACTCCATCTAAGACACGGAGAGACCTCTCAACCTCTGCAGTAAAATCAACATGTCCTGGAGTATCTATAATGTTTATTAAGTGGTTGTTTTTAAATATACTTATATTTGGTTTTCAAAAACAAGATATAGCGGCTGATGTTATGGTTATACCACGCTCCCTTTCCTGCTCCATCCAGTCAGTTACAGTAGTACCTTTATGGACTTCTCCTATTTTGTGTACAACACCACTATAGTATAGGATTCTTTCTGTAGTAGTCGTTTTACCTGCGTCTATATGAGCAGCAATCCCGATATTTCTAATATCTGTTATGGGGTGTTTCATACTAAAAAATAACCTTTTATTTTAAGTGGGAGAAGGCTTTGTTAGCCTGAGCTACCTTATAAACCTCTTCTTTTTTCTTAACGACACTTCCCGTATTGTTGTATGCAGCTAAAAGCTCTTCAGTAAGTGACGGTACCATACCCTTTTTCCTTTTTCTTGCATAAAAAATAAGTCATTTGAACGCTAGTGTTAATTGTCTTTTTAAAGATATCTCCACGGGTACCTGGTAAGTATTACCTACCACACGTTTACTTTTAACCTCTAAGTTAGGTTTTGTATTCTGCAAAACTTGTTCTAAAACAAGTAGTTGGGTGGTATTTAGTGTAGCTGAAACCGAATCTAATGAGTTGTATACTATTCTACGAGCTAAACTCTTTTTACCGTTTTTCATAACTAAATTTATTAAGTACTCAATCTCACTACTCCCGTACTTTATATCAAAAAAAAGTTTTTTTTTTATGTTTTTTTTCCTCCTAGACATCTACTAAATTTTATTGCTTTTAGGTTTTTGTTTTTTTACCCCGTATTTGGACCTACTCTTTCTTCTTTTTTCTACTGAAGATGCATCTAAAACCCCTCTAACTATATGTGTCCTTACACCTGGTAAATCTTTAACCCTACCACCCCTTACTAATACAGAACTATGTTCTTGTAAACTATGACCTTCGTCGGGTATGTAGGAAACTATCTCAAAACCATTAGTTAAACGGACACGAGCCACCTTCCTTATAGCTGAATTTGGTTTTTTAGGGGTTCTCGTCATAACTTGTAAGCAGACTCCCCTCTTAAAAGGGTTTTTCTGTAAACATATTAAATTTTTTTTGGTTCTACCGCAAAACCTACCTTTATTTTTTATTAGTTGTTGTATTGTGGGCATGTTACATTGTTAACTTAATTTCGCTTATTATAACTTATAAAATATGTGTTTAGGTGAAAAAGTTATTTTTTTTTCTTTAGTAAAAAACCAGTTCCCGCTGGTATTAAATGCCCTAGTATAACATTTTCTTTAAAACCTTTTAAAAAATCTAATTTACCTAGGATGGATGCATCAGTTAAAACTTTAGTGGTTTCTTGGAAAGAAGCTGCAGATATAAAACTGTTTGTCTCTAAGGAAGCTTTTGTAATACCTAGTAATAAGGGTTCTGTTTCTATAAGTAAACCTCCCCGCCTACTTAAATTTAAATTTTCTTGGAGGATTAAACCCTTGTCTACCCTCTCTCCTCAAAAAAAATTAGAATCCCCAGGATTTATTACTTTAACTTTTTTAAACATTTGGGATACTATTACCTCTAAATGCTTATCGTTGATAAACACAGACTGATCTAAATAAACTTTCTGTATCTCAGAAATTAAATACTCCTGGACAGCCTCTACCCCTCAAACTTTAAGCATTTTTTGAATGTCTATACTACCTTCTGTTAACTGCGATCCTTTAGTTACGTAATCCCCAGGATTTACTAGTATATTCTTATCGGAGGGGATTAAAAAACTGCTCCTCTTTTTATTAAAGGGGTCGAGTACGGATAGGTGGGTTTTATTTTTTTTAAGGGAAGGGCTTATGTCTACAAAACCATTAATATCAGAAACTTCAGATACCCGTTTTGGTCTTCTAACTTCAAAAAGCTCTGTTATTTTAGGTAACCCTCCTGTTATATCATCCTTATCCATGAAAAAGGTTTTAGGTCTTTTAAAAAGAAGGGAACCTTTATTAACTACTGAACCACCCTCCACATATATTTTGGACCCAGGTAACAAAGTGTATGTTTTTATTATCAAATTATTAGAGAGGGAGTTTATATTTAAATAAGGGTTTTGTTGTTTAATTTTTTTATTGCCTAAAACTATAAGGAAGCGGCCTACACGTTTTAAATTAAAACCTAACTTTAGGTTAAGTAAACTAACGTAACCCCTATCTTCAGCAAAAAAACTACTATTTTTAAAATCTCATTTAAATAAAAGTTCGTTTTTTTTAATAAACGCGTTGGTTTTAACCTTTAAAACATACCCCTTATACACTTCATAAACAGTAAAGCCTTTGCTTTTTAAATTATATATGTTTAAAGTACCCCCGTCATTTAAAACAGTATAGCTATTAGGGCCTATGTTTTTATACTTAAAGTTTTTAAATAAAACAAGACCTGACACAGTACTAAATATCTTGTTTATCTTTATAATTTGATTTGAAACACCACCTATATGAAAGGTTCTCATAGTTAATTGAGTACCTGGTTCACCTATGGACTGAGCAGCTATAATACCTACAGCACTACCGACCTTAACTAATTGACCAGTAGATAGGTCTATCCCGTACTCTTTAGAGTTGATCTCGTTACTATAAAAACTTATAAGGGGGGACATTACCTTGACCCTTTTAATGCCAAAAAAATCCAACTGCCTGGCATTGTTATTAGTTATCAAGTGACCTCTCTTTATAATAAAATTAGAACGTTTATGGGGGTTTCTAATATTTTCAGAAGAATATCTTCCTAAAATCCTCTTCCTTAACGAAAGTATTTCAACCCCCTCCTTCTTTATAGAAGTTTTTCAAACCCCAAAACCCTCACTAACATTACTAGAGTACCTATTAACCAATACATCCATAGCGACATCACAAAGTTTTCTAGTTAAATAACCCGCATCTGCTGTTTTCAGTGCTGTATCGGCTAAACCCTTTCTAGCGCCATGTGTAGAGTTAAAATACTCTATTACGGACAAACCTTCTCTAAATGAAGCTAAGATGGGTTTTTCTATTATACTCCCAGATGGTTTAACCATGAGGCCTCTTATACCGCAAAGCTGACGCACCTGCTGTTTACTACCACGAGCACCCGACTGTATCATTAAGAATATGGGGTTTATATAATTGAAACGCATTGTTTGTTTATGGAGATTGGCGTATATTAAGCTACTGAAGTTGTTTGTAATTTTAGTTCATAACTCAACAATCTTATTGTGTTTTTCAGATAAATTTATTAACCCCTTTTCGTATTTAAACTCTATTTCATAAACTAAACTTTTATTTTTTTTTAAAATAACAGCTTTTTTCGTAGGTATTAGCATATCAAAAATGCTTATAGAAGCTCCTGATTTAGTTGCGTATTTAAAACCTAAACCTTTAATTATATCTAATAAAACTATTGTTTTTTTTCTACCAATAAGGTTGTAACAGTGACTTAGTATAACAATAAACTTACTTTTAGTTATAGGAGAGTTTAAGAACCCTATGGTTTTAGGAAGTACACAGTTAAATACAAACCTACCCTTAGTAGTAAGTAAATTTCTTTTTTTTGAATTACCGTATAGGGTTCGTTTATTTAAATCGGGGTTTTCTATTAAAACGAAGTCGTGGGTTTTCCATATACTTTTATATAAAAGTTCGTTGTAGCTTACAGTATGGGGAGATCCTACCTTATTTATATTTAAAGTAAGGTAATACAAACCGAGTATTATATCCTGTGAGGGTGAAAGTACGGGATTACCGTTAGAGGATAAGAACACATTATTTATAGACATCATCAACTTCTTACACTCTTTTATAGATTCAACAGATAAAGGTATGTGAACCGCCATCTGATCTCCGTCAAAATCAGCGTTATAGGAACTACAGACTAAAGGGTGTATTTTAATAGAATCCCCGCCTATTAAAA
>Ga0307960_1002665_pt1 | contig 10706 bp, 8 predicted proteins | sample OrgLakmetagen542_FD_201832 | JGI IMG/M metagenome (GOLD analysis project Ga0307960, IMG submission 201832) | Saline water microbial communities from Organic Lake, Antarctica - #542 | ecosystem: Environmental > Aquatic > Non-marine Saline and Alkaline > Saline | place: Antarctica: Organic Lake... | reverse complement strand
CCACACCCACACCCACACCCACACCCACACCCACATTCACACCCACACCCACACTCACACCCCCCCCACACACAAATTCCTTACCCGAAGGCTCAGTCTTCTTCATGTGCGCTTGATACGTACTTAGGTTAAAAGACATTTCAATTTTCTCTGGCCTGTGTGTGTGTGTGTGCGTTTGTGTGTGTGTGTCTGTATGTGTGTGTGTATTTGTATGTGCGTGTGACCAACAACGAAGGTCCTTGCTCCTCATTTGACGCAAGCACTCAAAAAAGCCACTGCTGCTGAGGAGAACAAAAGCTAGAGGCAATTTGTCATTATTTATAAGGCAGCCTAATATTACTAGGAAATTGCTGTCCTTGCCGTACGTGTTAGAATGTGTGTCCTTGCCGTACGTGTTAGAATGTGTGTGAGTGTGTGAGTATGCTAGTGCGTGAGAGTTGTGTGAGTATGCAAGTGCATGAGTGTTGTGCGAGTATAGAGGACAAGTCAGCATGTGTGCTTGACGTTCTATTCCGGCTCGTATCCACCGAACTGCTGGAGGGGGATTTTTACACTTGTGCCCAATACCCATTTTTACACTTGTGCCCAATATAAAAATAATTTTCATCTACTAAGTGCTCATCCACTTGAGCGAGCTTGTGAGCAGCTGCTGATCCTCATCCACCTGCACACACTGGGCACAACTCATCAGCACCAACCCCTCCGGACTTTGCAGCCATGAGTAATACCACAAATCCTTGACTCACGCGTCAGGGTACTGCCGCACAAAATAATTGTCTTGGTGTAGGGTCTTCTCAGCGTCGTACATCTTCTTCATGTACTCCCCATCTTCATGTGTAATGCAGTAATCTACAAGAGAGTTGTGAATATGTGCGTGTGGGAGCATGCGTATGTGTATGATTGTGTGTGTGTGTGTCTGGGTGTATGCATGCATGTATGTGTATCCGTGCATGTGTGTGTGTGTGAGTGTGTGTGTGTGTGAGTGTGAGTGTGGGTTTACGGAGGAGGTTTCCTTGCTTTGGACACAGTTATTGCAGAAATGCACATGACTTGTAGCTAAAATGTGGACGCACATAGGTCATGATGCACATGAATTGTAGCTTTCACCAGGACGCACATAGGCCATGATGCACATGACTTGTAGCTAAAACCTGGACGCACCTAGGTTGTGATGCACATGACTTGTAGCTAAAAAAGGTGGACGCACATTGGTCATGATGCACATGACTTGTATAGCCATAACCTGGACGCACCTAGGTAGTAGTGCACTTGGGACAGCAGGGTCTTCTCCAGCCAAGTTGGGTTATGGAGAATTTTCAGGACAATCTCAGCCGAGCACGCAAACACAATTTCATCAAAGAACTCCTACGTGCACATGTTAACAGAGGGTGCTGTGCAAGGGATGTGCCTGGTTACCAAGAACTTTTGGGACGACCTCAGCCAAGCAAAAAAGCACAACCACGTCCAAAAATGCTCAGGTTAGAGAAGGTTTGGCGTGGGTGGAAATCATCGGAATAATATTTTCAGCATGACCCCAACCGAAGATCAAGTACATACACAACATTGTTAATAGCTAATGCAGTTACTAGCAGTTTGGTGTGAATGTCGTGATTAAATTTGGGTGTACTACCAGCGGTAGGTTTAAACGGAAAGAGTGAGCTTAGAAAGAGGCACAAAACATGTGTGCAGCGCCTTGGAACGACATGTGAGCACGCCTTGGAACCATACAACTATACAACATGACCGATCTATACAACATGTGTGCACCGCCTTGGAACAAAATGTGTGCACGCCTTGGAACCATACAACTATACAACATGAACGATCTATACAACATGTGTGTCCGCCTTGGAACAATTGATGCAACCTGAAAAGTGTCAAAGGAAAACAGGACAACCTGCTTCGAATTACTGTGCAGCAAATATTTACTTAAGGCAGTGTCATACAAGCTACCACTCAAAACTGCTGGGGATCTAGCTGCTGAAGCTTAGCTGGTTCCCTGGAAATGGTTCACATCTGCAAGACGCGTTAAAATCCATGCTGCTACTTCCGCTGCCTCCACCAAGTCACACTAGACACGCTACCCACAGCCCAGCGTCAAGAAACGTAGCACACACACACACATATACACACACGCACACACATACATCACGTGCTCCACACAGCATTGAACACCATATTTCTTTCAGGCACAACACTCACAGCAGTCCTGTGATTCACGCAGACACCCTTTTTGATGTTTGACCTCTTGCTGCTGATGCTTCTATTCCTCAGGCACGGCACGCACTCTACAGCAGCAAGAGTACGCACAGTAGGCAGCAGCAACGTGCGAAACCAATTGGCCTCCTGGTCACCAACCTCCATTTCCAACCTGCACACTCACCATTATGGTACACACCACACACCACACCACACACACACACACGCACACACTGTACGCCTACCTACACAACAAACAGCAGAGCTACTTGCATTACCTTCTGCCCCTGTTCGTCCTCCACTTCCACACCCCCCCTGCAGCGCACCACACGCTTAACAGGCCGGTTGCAGCTGATGGCGTAACCTCTGCAGCCAAACCAGAATTTTGAGTTGCTACGAGTCCGATGGAGGGTTAAGGAGGAAGAGTAGGGTGTGCGAAGAAGCGGGAGTGACAAAACTCCAAAAGACTCACAGGTGTGAGGAGCAGGTTAAAAAGTGCAATACGGCACATGCCTGTTTTGTTTCTGCTGACCCGATGAGAGAAGCCATGGCAGTGGACCAACCCCCTTCCCTCCACACACACACACACAAACACACACACACACACTTCCACCCCAGCACTAATACACAATCATGCAAACACTCATTTCCACACCCACACCCACATACAACCCAAACACCATGTCTTACTCCCCCTACACATCCACATGCACACACCCTTGGTCTGCCATGGCGGTGAACACGTCCTGCAGCACCGGGAAAGTGAACATCTCCTGTGCATGGAGAAGCAAAAGAGTAGGGTTGGCCAGAACCATATATATACGGTGTATATATATACGGTATTTCAAACAGGGTATTTCAAACAATCACCAAATGTACGGTCATATACGGTGTATATATACGGTTCTGGCCAGCCCTATAATAGAGTGAGCAGTCAGCAAGGGCGAGCAACATTATGTGAATAGACACAACACACCCAAGGAATGCAATACACCCAAAGGACGCAGAACACCCAAAGCACACAAAGACATCATGCCCCCAAACCTCCACGAGCAAACAATGGAAAGCACGTTACAACAAACCAGGACAACAAGTGCGGAAGAGGAAGACCTTTCCTGAAGGCCCACTCAGTGCTGTGACACAGATCTTCATTCTCTTTTCAAATGAGAAAGCACGTTATAATTATAACAAACCAGGACCAAATGTGTGGTAGAGGAAGACCTTGCCTAAAGGCCCACTCAGTGCTGTGACACAGATCTCCACTTTCTTTTTAAATGAGACAGCACGTTACAACGAACCAGGACAACAAGTGCGGAAGAGGAAGACCTTGCTTGAAAACCCACTCAGTGCTGTGACACAGATCTCCACTCTCTTTCTAAAAGAGAAAGCACGTTACAACAAACCAGGACAAAGAGTGTGGTAGAGGAAGACCAAGCCTCAAGGCCCACTCAGTGCTGTGACACAGATCTCCACTCTTTCAAATGAGGATGCCACAATACTTGAACTCGACTAGACCCTACTCGTCATTGTTGGTCCTGCAAGTTGTTCGCTGCTGCTGTCTAAGGGCTCAAAAGTTGAAGGCACCTCTCCGGTATGGTTTCACGCGATGGTGTATCATATCGGCCTCGCAAAACTGTTGTGGGGGTAGACTGTGTGCCAGATGTGCCTTACCGGCACTAAGTTTAGATTAGATTAAATTAGATTAGACTGAGTTTAGATTAGGTTAGATTAGATAAGATCAAATTAGATTAAACTGAATTAGATGTGCCTTACCGGCACTGAGTTTAACTCAGATTAGACTGAGTTTAGATTAGATTAGATTAGGTTAGATTAGACTAGATTAGATTGGATTAGGTTGGATTAGATGTGCCTTACCGGCACTGAGTTCAGGAGGCGCTCTGGGCAGTAGTCAAAGAGCTTAAGGTCTGGGTCAAGGAAGACGCGCGCAATGATGGCAGAGGAGACCATGGGAGTTTGGTTGCCAGTGCCAAAGAATAGAGCAACCTGTGTGTACATCAGGGCGAAGGTTGAAATGAACAAGATGTGTACGTCAGGGCGAAGAATGAAATGAACAAGATGTGTACGTCAGGGCAAAAGTTGAAATGAACAAGATGTGTACGTCAGGACGAAAGTTAAAATGAACAAGATGTGTACGTCAGGGTGAAAGTTGAATGAAGAGCAATGATGCGGTCTGTGGTGTTGGGGTGTGGGAATGCAGCCTCACTTGAAAATGTTTCATGCGTCAGAAAATGCTGTATGCGTCAGAAAATGCTGTATGCGTCAGAAAAAATGCTGTATGCATCAGAAAATGCTGTATGCGTCAGCAAATGCTGTATGCGTCAGAAAATGCTGTATGCGTCAGCATATGCTGTATGCGTCAGCAAATGCTGTATGCGTCAGAAAAATGCTGTATGCATCAGAAAATGCTGTATGCGTCAGCAAATGCTGTATGCGTCAGCAAATGCTGTATGCGTCAGAAAAATGCTGTATGCGTCAGCAAATGCTGTATGCGTCAGCAAATGCTGTATGCGTCAGAAAATGCTGTATGCGTCAGCAAATGCTGTATGCGTCAGAAAAATGCTGTATGCGTCAGCAAATGCTGTATGCGTCAGCAAATGCTGTATGCGTCAGAGAATGCAGCATGCGTCAGAAAAATGCTGCAGGTGTGTATTGTGTAGGGTTGGCCAGAACCATACATTTATAGGTATATACGGTATTTTTGGCAGGGAAATCACCATACTTACGGTCATATGCGGTGCAGATATACGGTTCTGGCCAACCCTAGTATTGTGTAATATGCATAAGTAAAGTACAATTTACTTATTGCTCAGCCATTGCTTATGCGCTTATGCGCCTCAGAAATTGCTCATGCGCCAAAATGCTTTATGCGCCAGCATTACCAGCAACTAAGAGAGCTAATAGTTCCGCTTTGCCGTGTAAACAAGATGGCATTCTATGCACAAACAATCAAGGTTCACCTATAATAACACATGCACAAGGTTGAAGGCACATTCACACGCACTCACCAAAGGGAACACCATTGTGTTCCGGAACTCGTCGCTGAAGCCCCACCACTTCAGCAGCTGTAGGCACAAAGTCAAGTTTGGAAAAATGTCCTCACGCCTGTTGGAACTCAAGCTCCTATTGGGATGCAAGGTCTTTACCCTTTTGTTGCATTGTAATGTTAAAAAATTTGCAACAGGAGAATACGGCAACAGCTGGCTGAAAAAAGGCAGTGATCTTTGCGGGACAGTGCAGATGGATGGCTGAAGAGCACAGAGCGTCAGATGTAGCAGGCATACATTTCCTGCACTCCGACCTGTGTCAGCTGTCCTGATGAAGGCAAGGGCAATTCAGAGTGGCTCCAGAGTGACTCATCAAACCCTTCCGACCCAGACAGATTTGACCCTCACAACATCGTCAGGGTTGGCCACAACCATACGTGTGTACGGTGTATATCTAGGGTTGGCCAGATCCATATACAATCGGTGAATATACGGTATTTTTGGCAGGGAAATCACCAAATATACAGTCATCATCGGTGCAGATATACAGTTCTAACCAACCCTACATATGTGTATACGGTGTATATCCATAAGGTGTTTTAGGGAAAGTAACCATACAAACATACATACATACGGTCATTTGCGGCGTGTATACACAGGTCTGGCCAACTTTGGTCATTTTGTACTGCAGGGACTAACTGCCTCCACGCTTCATACAGCAGTGTTCAGCCGCTCTACAACGGCAGGGGTAACAGCAAATTTGCAGGATCTAAGGTGTGAGAGCTCCTTGCAATCCAGCCACCAGGATGATGAAGATGCTTGCCATTGATGCAGTGGCATTGATGTCATAGTGATTTTCATTCATAATGAGATTATGCGGGCAAGAACTAACCTTGACGATGGGCAAGAAAATGCACAGTGGCTCCGCACGGTTTATCCAGCGCAGCAAGCGCCCAAATTTCGCTATCTCTGGACGGAGGCGCTCTGTGAGCGCGCTAGGACTGCGGCAGTCAAGAACAAGGCATGGACTGCGGCAGTCAAGGAGCTGTGAGCGCGCTAGGACTGCGGCAGTTGAGAACAAGGCATGGACTGCGGCAGTCAAGGAGCTGTGAGCGCGCTAGTACTGCGACAGTCAAGAACAAGGCATGGACTGTGGCAGTCACGGAGGCGCTCTGTGAGCGCGCTAGGACTGCGACAGTTGAGAACAAGGCATGGACTGCGTCAGTCAAGGAGCTGTGAGCGCGCTAGTACTGCGACAGTCAAGAACAAGGCATGGACTGCGGCAGTCAAGGAGCTGTGAGCGCGCTAGTACTGCGACAGTCAAGAACAAGGCATGGACTGCGGCAGTCACGGAGGCGCTCTGTGAGCGCGCTAGGAATGCGACAGTTGAGAACAAGGCATGGACTGCGGCAGTCAAGAACAAGAACAGGCACCGCTTCCACAGGAAACCAAGATTAGGTTGATGGTAAGGACGAGGGTAATGGGGAAGGACAACACTTCAATGTAATAAGTCGGACGAGGCAATAAGTTGGACGAGGCCAATGAAGAAGACCAGGCAAAAGGGGAAAGACAACGCTTCACTATAGGAAGACGCAGACGGCAATGGCGAGAGTAGAGGGAAAGGACAACACTTAGCTAGTCAGTGAGTCCTGGGCTGTGTTGGGAGTGAACAGAGTAAGAGGTGCGCAGAAAGAGCAGCAAGTGTGCAGCACGAGTATAGCAAGTGTGCAGCACGAGTGTAGCAAGTGTGCAGCACGAGTATAGCAAGTGCGCAGCACGAGTAGTAAGTGTGCAGCACAAGTATAGCAAGTGCGCAGCACGAGTATAGCAAGTGCGCAGCACGAGTATAGCAAGTGCGCAGCACGAGGTTTGCAAGTGTGCAGCACGAGTAGCAAGTGTGCAGCACGAGTATAGCAAGTGCGCAGCACGAGTATAGCAAGTGTGCAGCACGAGAAGCAAGTGCGCAGCACGAGTATAGCAAGTGTGCAGCACGAGTAACAAGTGTGCAGCGTAACAAGTGCGCGGCACGTCATTTGGAAGAAAAAGGATGATAAGTCATGGCATTTTTTTCATATACCAACGGACACCAGCTTGGAAGTTGGCAGCAAGTTAACCAGTAAACTCACAAATGACGCATTCCTGACAGCTACACAATCCTTTCACTATTACCTGAACTATTGCCTAACATTTGAAGTCATTTATTTGACTCAGTTCGTGAGGTTGTGAGGGTTGATAAGTATTATTGGGAATGTGCTGAAAGCCAGCACGGCCGATGCTGACCACTGTGATTAGAACAAAACAGGCAGGGATGGCAAGAACTGTGGCGTAATTGCATTGTACACGACATTGAAACCAAGAAATCCCTGATAGCTGTTCCATGTGTGCACCGTGTTGTTGTGGCCAGCCCTACAACGTACACTGATTTTAATTACTTCTGACACAGCCCCGCCCCAAAAGGAGCATGCTAATTGTCTCTCACCTGTGGTTGTACCATTGCTGGTCGCCCTTTCCAAAAGCCACGCGCATGTCCACCCTTGTTGTCTGCTCGCGCACGTGCAAGGACCGGTTGTAGCCAAGATCTTTCAATGCTCAAAATTAGAGCGCAAAGGAAACAGAGTAAAACTATTTATATAGGGTTCAGGGCCCGGAGCAGTCGCTTTTGTCACACCTTAAAACCCAGGCGCTCCAGGATGTTCAGGTTGTGGCGGTAGGAAGGTGCACCTCCTTGTACCTGGTCGTTGATCACTTGCTTGCCTACAGATGATGTTCAGGCACTCATGTAAGCAGAAGTCAAGCAGAAGCGCTGTGCGCATAAGAGAGGTTTGCTGCTCGTACATTGCAAGCTTAAGTTCTTTCTCAGTGCCTTACTAGCAGTGTGCTTGCCTGTGGATACCACAAATGGTGGTGAGGAGGTACAGGCAGTCAAAAACAATATTACAGATAACAACAAGACCTCTCCAGCAGATACAGTCTCACAGCATTGCTATTTGGTATCATTATATTTTTAAGCACGCCTAGATTTGAGTCCTGGAATCTGGACCAGCGTTTCATCATCACTGTGGACCTTGCCCCTTGCCGCGGCATGCTGGCCAGCCTAAAGCAACCTTGATTACAACTCAAGCACCTTCAACCAGCCTTAATTACACCTTCACATCCAGCTCACGCATGACATGCGGCATGCTGCTTAATCAAACGACTCACCATTCCTGATGGTAGCAGAAGAAGCGACGCCCCCAGGAACAGGCAGAGCATCCCAAATGTGCACATCAAATTTTTTCGGGTGGCGGGCGAGCGACCTGTGCGTGTGCGTGTGTGTGGGCGTGTGCGTGTGTGTGTGTGTGTGTGTGTGTGTGTGTGTGTGTGTGTGTGTGTATGTGTGTGTGTGTGTGTGTGTGCATTTTAGTTACTGATCAATGATCTGGATAGAGTTGAAAAGGGGCATAATGAGCTACATGATCATCTGCATGCCATGAAGTGCAAGTCACCAGTACAAGCAAGATTGCAGCAGAAACTATACTATCCAGCGAAATAGCGCTTAGGGAATTGAAAATTGAACAACGCCAGGTCAGGATTAATTTGCCTTTACGGTACAGGTTATTAGCACGTGAAGCATTACTCCTTGGTCAGTAATGACTACTGAGCGGTCTCTACTAGCTGAATTATATTAGCTTGTCTTCAGTGTTGAAATCTGCGTGGACATGTGGTGTTCCACATGTCCACACGTACGCTTGCATATTCCTCTCGCGTCGGTATCACAACCTACCAGGCGCACGCAGACCCTGCAAATACACGAGGACAGACTTAGTTAGCACCGAGCATATGGTGGTGCTTGTCAGCGGCTCAGTATGCTTCACTTAAAAATTTTGTGTGTGGTGGGGAATGCCCATTGGCCTGTTCGGTGGGGGGCAGGCCAAGGGGCAAATATGAGAGATATTGAGAGTCAATCAGGCCTTACCAGCAGCACCCGCTCCCACAACCAACACCTTCCTTGGTTTGGAAACATTTTTGTCACTTCCCTTGCCCATGGCTATATCCTATAATTATAAAAAATAAAAGATAAAAATTTATATATTCCGAGAATTGACGGCATTTGTTTAAGTAAGCACACATGAACACGCACACACAAACACGCACACCTGCACATGCATACGCTCATGCACAAACACACACGCACACGCACAAACATACGCACACACGCACACGCATACTTTTATGTACATGCACACATGCACACGTGCTCCTCTCCTGACCAGGCTGAGTCATGGATCAAAATCACCGACCACACTTGCTAGATTGTAATGAGGATGTCAAGGACTTGATTTACAGCGCGAGTGCCCTGGATTTCAGAAGGAGGCAATGCTGTACACGCGAAGCAGAGCAGGGAGAGCCGGACGAGTGAGTGCTCAATTTGCGCTCAATTTGAGTGAGCATCTACAGCTTGTGACGCTCATTTGAAATCATCCGTATCGAATGGTTTGGGCAGTTTTACGCAGCGAGTACATCATTGCCTCCATCTTACCAAACAGGTGTTTTAAGGTTTTTCCGGGTCTTAAGCCCGTGCCTGCAGCTATCATATCAATAATAGCCCAGGACTACATCGAATGTCTAAATAGTCTGGAGAGTCTATTGGTTCCTGAGTCTTTACAATATGCATCAAGAGTACACCCAATGTGTCCTGCAAGGTCTGAGAAAATGTCTGCGTTCTGAATGGTTCCTGCTAGTGCTGCCACCTAAAACACAGCAGGCAAGTTCCTATTTTGCAGCAGGGCGACGAGTTCTCGCAGTTGGGGGCATGGTGCAATTTTCATTCATTGTCTTGCCATTGCAAACACAACACTCCCCATTAAACATTTGAGACAAATGTTCAATGGGGAGTGTTGTGTTTGCAATATTACCGTCTCGGTCTTTGTAGCGAGCATTCAGCTGCTGAGGGGGACCAAACTTGGCAGTCAAAGGGCTTGCTGTGTGTTGGGGCGCCTTCGGTGCTAGTGTCTTGGCGCTTATTTGTCTTGGCTTCTCCTCCCTGCTTAGGCAATAAACCAGAAGAGAGCGAGGAAGAGAAGTGAGGGTCTGTCTGTGTGCACTGCACCTGGAGTTTAGTCTGGTCTCAGCGCCCTGTGTGTATCTGCACAAGTCTAGAATTAATTTCCAAGGGGATCCGTCTGGCTGCACTGCACACAAGCCGCGAAGGTCTCAATCGCTGGTTGCGTTTGCTGAGCGTTCCGAACTTAAACCTAGAAATACATCGCTAGCATCTAACCTAGTGGCTGCTTGTGGTTCAGATACTTGGCTGGAAAAAGTAGGAGGCATTAATCAAATAGAAATGTTGCAGCAAAAATTGCGACTGCACAATGGCTTGCGGTCCTCCCGTAAAATTTCGCGAAATTCTGTGGTGACGAAAGCTGACAAGTCTCACAAAGGGGTTGAAAGAAGTCATGATACGGACATAGGTATAACACACACACACACACACACACACACACACACACACACACACACACA
>Ga0307960_1002655_pt1 | contig 10718 bp, 13 predicted proteins | sample OrgLakmetagen542_FD_201832 | JGI IMG/M metagenome (GOLD analysis project Ga0307960, IMG submission 201832) | Saline water microbial communities from Organic Lake, Antarctica - #542 | ecosystem: Environmental > Aquatic > Non-marine Saline and Alkaline > Saline | place: Antarctica: Organic Lake... | reverse complement strand
TTATTTCCTAACAAAACTTGGCATGATTATTTCCTAACCAAACTTGGCATACATTTTGACAAAACTAAAACCATGCCAGCTTTCAGACGAACCGAAACGAACCGTTTAACGAACCGTAAAACGAACCTTTTTGGAGTTGATTTAAACTTGTAATTTTAGTTGTTTTAAACTATAATTTACAGTCACTTACCGTTAAATATAAAAGGTTTCCAATGGCTAAAAAAACGTTTAATAAAGATAGTAAACCGCTACCGGAATTTTTTAAAAAGGATGTTAAAGCAGTAGAGAAAAAGAAAAAAGAAATAAGGGAGTTAAGAAGGGAAACATCCCGACTCGCAAGCAAAGCAAACAAAAGAATAGACCGATTAGAATCTAATAACTTGAAATCAACTCCCGCTTATCAGGCATACATAGAAGAAGGTAAAAGGAAGTTTGGGGTTAAGGGTAAAACGCACAATGAAGTTCAATCAGAAGTAGCAAGGTTAAGAAGGTTTATCAATAGCGAAACTTCAACGGTTCGGGGGGCTAGTTCTGTTTTAAAAGAAATGGCTGCTAACACTGGTATTAAATATAAGAACTTAAAAGAACTTAAAGCTAAATCGTCAAGGTTCTTTGAACTATCAAGTAAAGTTGAACAGTATTTAAGAACGGTTGACGATATGGCTAGCGCCATAGGCTACCAAAAGATTTGGGAAGCGGTAAACCAGTATGTAAAAGACTCTAACATTAACCTAGATCAAGGCGGGGATAATTTAGATGGTATGGTTAAATCGATAACAGACGCATTAAAAGAGTATGATGAACCTGTTCCGTTATGGGCTAATACGGGATGGTATTCTTTAAAATAAATTCACCCAATTAAAAGCAGGTTATGATGTTTAAATATTCTGAAATAATTGGGTTATTAGACGAATTAGAATACGAAACAATAAAAACAAATAAAAAAATTAGTTATATAAATTTACCATGTGGGTTCGATATTGAAACCAGTAGTATTAAAGTTGGGGATGATAAAGCCGCTTTTATGTATATATGGGCGTTAGGGTTAGGCCATAATAAAGGGGTTTACTATGGCCGTGAATGGGGAGATTTTTTAGACGTTTGCGAACTACTACAAAAAACGTTCGGATTAAGTGAAGAAAAAAGATTAGTTATTTACATTCATAATTTAGGTTATGAATTCCAGTTCATGCGTAAATACTTTAAATGGTTACAAGTTTTTGCGGTTGCAGAAAGGAAACCAATAAAAGCGTTATGTGATTATGGCATAGAGTTTCGTTGTTCATATATTTTAAGCGGGTTTTCATTATCTAATACGGCTAAAAATCTAGCTAAATATAAAATAAAAAAGTTAGTAGGGGATTTAGACTATTCACTAATACGGACGCCACATACACCATTAACAGGGCCAGAAATGGACTATGTTAATAATGACATAGAAATAATAACCGCCTATATAAGCGAGCAAATAGACCTATATGGGGACGTTGTTAAAATACCCATGACAAATACGGGTAGGGTTAGAAAACACGTAAAACAAGAATGTTATTTTACTGATACAAACCACAGAAAAAGTAGTAAAGGGAAGTATTACCGCTATAGGCAAATTATGAAAGATTTGACGATAGACCCGAAAACATACGTGCAACTGAAACGCGCTTTTATGGGTGGGTTCACCCATGCGAACGCCAATTACAGCGGCCAAACTTTAAAAGACGTTTCATCAATAGATTTTACGTCTAGTTATCCGGCGGTAATGGTTTCTGAAAAATTCCCTATGTCTCGTTTTAAAGAAATAGAAGTTAAATCAATAGATGAATTAGACGAACTATGTAAAAAACACGCGGTTGTTTTTGATGTTAAATTTACAGATTTGAAATGGAAAATAACGCAAGAAACCTATATTTCAGAATCAAAATGTTTTGAAATTTCAAACCCCACTATAAACAACGGTCGAATAGTAAACGCTGATTCTCTATCTGTAACCCTTACAGAAGTTGACTACGAAATAATGAAACAGGTTTATTCATGGGATGGGATAGCCGTTGCAAACGTTCGTTATGCCCATAAAAACTATTTACCGCGATCAATTATAAAATCAATATTAGATTTGTATCAGGATAAAACCATTCTTAAAGGTGTTGATGGTTCGGAAGTTGAATACATGCTATCGAAAGGGATGCTAAATTCCATATATGGGATGAGTGTTACAGACATAGTAAAAGATAACGCAATTTATACAGACGATTGGGAAACCGAAAAAGTAGATTTAGAAGAAGAAATAACCAACTACAATGAAAGTAAAAACAGATTTCTATATTACGCATGGGGTTTATGGGTTACAGCTTATGCCCGCAAAAATTTATGGACTGGAATCATTGCAGCGGGGGATGATTACGTTTATTCAGATACAGATAGTTTAAAACTTCTTAACTATTATAAATATAAACCTTATATTGATTGGTTCGATACTCAAATAATTTTGAAAATGCAAACTATGTGCGATTATTACAAATTTGATCGTAAACTTTTATCACCTAAAACGAAACAGGGCCACATTAAAACAATAGGCGTATGGGATTTTGAAGGCACCTATACACGGTTTAAAACCTTAGGGGCTAAACGATACCTAACTCAAGAAGGGGATGAACTATCGTTAACAGTAGCAGGGTTAAGCAAACAAAACGGGTTAGACTATATGCGCGAACTAGCAGGGGATACCGAAAACGTATTTTCTGTATTCAACGATTCTCTATATATTCCGTCTGATAGAACCGGTAAAATGACCCATACCTATATTGACGATGAATTAAAGTTCAAGTGTATAGATTATTTAGGAAATGAAGAAACAGTAAATCCATTATCTAGCGTACACTTGGAAAGTTGTGATTTCACTTTGAAAGTAGCAGATCAATATAAAGAATTTTTACAAAATCTATCTAAAGGTTATATTTATAAAGGGGTTAAAAACGTATGAATAAATTCTATAACACGGCAAGAATAGACAAGAAAAACGCCACATATAATATTATTTTCGGCGAACGTTCAAATGGTAAAACCTACGCCATGTTAAAAAAGAGCCTTAAAAACTACTTTGAAACGGGGGCGCAATTCGGTTATGTGAGACGATGGAAAGAAGACATTACAGGTAGAAGAGCGCAACGTTTATTTTCTGGTATAAACGATAATCAAGAAGTAGAAAAAATGTCTAAAGGTGCGTTTACTGGCGTTCACTATTGGGCGGGAAAATTTTACTTATGTAACTACGATGATAACGGCAAAACAATTTATTCAGATCAAGATATAATTGGTTTTACGTTTGCTCTATCAGACGGCGAACACGACAAATCAACTTCATTTCCTAACATTACTACAATTATTTTTGATGAATTTCTAACAGGGCGTTTATACCTTCAAGATGAATTCGTATTATTTATGAATACGGTTTCAACAATAGTACGAAAAAGAGACGATGTTAAAATATATATGTTGGGTAATACCGTTTCTAAATTTTGCCCGTATTTTGGTGAAATGGGATTAAAACATATTACCAAAATGACTCAAGGGGCTATTGATGTATACCATTACGGCAATTCAAAACTAACCGTAGCGGTTGAGCATTGCGCCTCAATTAGTAAAGGGGAAAAATCAAATAAGTATTTCGCATTTGATAATCCTAAATTAGAAATGATAACAGGGGGTGCATGGGAATTAGATATTTATCCGCATTTACCTTTTAAATATAAACCTAAAGATATTCTGTTAATTTACTTTATAGAATTTGATGATTCTATTTTCCAATGTGAAGTAATAGAAACAAAAGGAATTTATTTTACTTACATACATATTAAAACAACTGAAATAAAAGAAAGGGAAACGGATTTAATATATTCCCTAGACTTCAATCCCCAACTAAATTACAATCGTAATATGTACAACCCTATTAACAAGCTGCAAGAGCGCGTTCTATGGTTCTTTAAAACTGATCGGGTTTACTATCAAGACAATACTATTGGGGACGCGGTAAACAATTATCTTAAACTATGTAAAAAGGGTTAATATGGATTTCGTAGTAATCGGCAAAATGATAGAAAGTTTGGGGTTCCCTATTGTGGTTTCTGTTGCTTTATTTTGGTCTAATAGGGAAATGGTTAAATGCTACGGAAAAATAACTGCCGAGTATAGAAAAACGTTGCACGAAAACACAATCGCAATGGAAAAACTAATAGACAAAATTGATAGGAAATAAACCATGTATGATTTCAAAAACAAACAAGCGAACGTATTACAGAACAACCGTTATCTGTTTGCTAAAACGCTTTCAATGTTTGAATATATTGGATTACCTGAAACAATCCCATGCCGCGAACTTGAAAAACTTTTACAAAATAATGGTTACGCTTTCATAACAGAAGTTGAAGGTGAACTTTATGCTTTCGGCGGGGGATTAGGCGGGGAGCAGGACGTATATGGGAACCCGTCAAAAATTACAATCAACAACGTTGCTTTAAACTTCAACAAAACACTAGACATAAAAAAGGACGGGGTTTTAATTCATAACGATGATAGCCTGATAGGTCTATTACCGCTATTCAATAAATACAATTCCCTGTTAACTGAAAATGATATTAACATGGTTCTAAACGGTTACAGTAACCGACTACAAATTATGTTAAGCGCAACCGATGACAAAACAAAAGCAAGTGCAGATAAATACATTGAAAACCTTATCAACGGTGAAATAAGCGTTATAAGTTCTTCACCTATGTTTGATGGGGTTAAAACCCACACAACGGGAAACAGCCAAGGTAGTTCAATTACAACCCTTATCGAATACCAACAATACATTAAAGCAGGTTTGTTTAATGAAATTGGTTTAGATGCAAATTTTAACATGAAACGCGAACGACTAACCAGCGGGGAAGTTGATCAAGGGGACGATATTTTATACCCTTTCATTGATAACATGATGAAATGTCGGTTAACCGCACTGGAACAAATCAACGAAAAATACGGGCTAGAAATCTCTATTGATTATGGTTCGGTTTGGAACAAAAAGAATAAAGAAATGGTCGACGGTATCGTAGACGAAACGCCAGACGAAACGTTAGACGAAACGCCAGACGAAACGTTAGACGAAACGCCAGACGAAACGTTGCCAGAAGAACCGCAAGAAACCACACTAGAAACCGATACAGAAGAAGGGGAAGTCATAGAAGAAGGGGAAGAAGAACCGCAAGAAACCACACTAGAAACCGATACAGAAGAAGGGGAAGAACTATCAGACAATCAACCGGAAGAATCAGAAGAAACGATAGGTGGTTCATCTTTGAAATCATCGTCAGAATTGTTAGACGGATTTTCAAACGAAAAGATAGAAAGTGAAATAAACGAAATTAAAGCCACTTTAGAAAACGGCGAACTAACAGAAGAAGAAAGGGAAATTATGTTAGTTCGTCTAACTGAATTACAAGGGGCTAAAGATGAGTAATTTAAAGGAATTTTTGGCGGATGATAGTCTTTTTTCGGCTATCGTTACCGTTGAGCCATTCTCGTTTATTGTGGATAATGAAGCGGTTTTAGATTTAATGCTGGTTACTAATTACGGGAATAAACAAGTTTTTGAACCGTTTGAAGATAACGATATTAACAGCATTGCAACTATGTTAATTTTGAACTTTGAACAAACATGGAATAGTTACGTTAAAATGGGTGATTTAATAGAAAACCCAAACGATAGGCGGGAAGTAACAGAAACAATAGATAGAGCAGAAGAAAGATTAAACAGTAACGATTCTACAGATAAAGTTTCGGCGTTTAATTCTAATACAATGGCTGATGATAAAGGGAGTTCTGTTAGTGGAACAGACGATTTAACAGGTTTAACAACGAGAACCTTGACAGACGAACAAATAAACGTTAAAACTATGTTTAACCGGTTGAGTTCTTCAACCCGAAACAGTATAATAACGTCTGTATTAGACGATATAGCCGGTTACTTAACGTTAAGTATTTATTAAAAGGTGAATTGATATGAGAATTCAACAGATTTATACCCTAGTGAACGCGGCAACCGCCGGTATTTTGGGGGAAACAGAAGTAGTAGAAGAAGATCTATCAAACGTTGTTAGTGTCGGCAAAACGCTTGCTAATTTAGATAAAGTTGATAATTACGTTAAAAACCTTGTAAACCACATTGGCAAAGTAGTTTTTCAGGAACGTCTATATTCTGGCGCGGTTCCTTCTGTATTGATGGATTCATGGGAATTCGGTTCTATTCTTGAAAAGATTAGTGCTGATTTGCCAGCGGGAACCGAAAACGAAAGTTGGGACCTAACAGACGCAACCGAATATAACCCTAACTTTTTTTATAAACCGTCTGTTAGTGTTAAGTTTTTTAACAGTAAAACCACGTTTGAAATCCCGCTTTCATTTACTGAAATGCAAGTAAAAGAAAGTTTTTCAAATGCTAACCAGTTGAACGGTTTTCTTTCTATGCTTACAACTAGCGTAGAAAATTCAATGACGGTTAAACTTGACGCGCTAATCATGCGCACCATTAATAACATGATGGGCGAAACGTTGTGGGATGGTTTGAATGATGATTCTCAAAGCCCTGCAATTGTTCCGGCTGAAACCAGTGTGAAAGCGGTTAACCTTTTAACCCTTTATAACGCTGAATTTACCGCCACACTAGGCGCTAGTGAAGCCCTTACAAGTTCTGAATTCATGAGGTATGCAACGTATACAATGGGGCTATACAGCGACCGTATGGCGCGTATTTCAAAGTTGTTTAACGTTGGGGCTAAAGAACGGTTTACGCCTAAAGATAAACAACACGTTGTTTTGTTGTCTGATTTCGCTAAAGCAAGTGAAGCGTTTTTGTTGAGCAATACCCAAAACGCTGAACGGCTGCTGTTGCCACAACACGAAACGGTTCCATATTGGCAAGGTTCGGGGACCGGTTACGGGTTTGACGATGTTTCGGCAATCAACGTTAAAACCAGCGGGGGGAATACAGTTGTTTTTGACGGTATTCTAGGTGTTATTTTTGACCGAGACGCGCTAGGGGTTTCTAACCTTGATCGTCGGGTTACAACTAACTACAACCCGAAAGCGGAATTTTACACAAACTTCTATAAGTTTGATGCAGGGTTCTATAATGACTTGGATGAGAACTTCGTTGTTTTCTTCGTGGCCTAAATCCATTGAATAAGTAATTAAGAAAGGGGGCCATTGTGTCCCCTTTTTTATTAGGGGTTTATATGTTACTAACTCTTTATAAAACTTTAGACGGTGACAACGTTATAAATAAAACGTTAACCGAACCTGAAAGTATAACCATTTATTTAAAATCAGATACGGATATTACAAACCCTGATTTAATTCTGGAAACAATCGCGGGAATTGATTATAAAGATTATAATTATTGTTTCATAACAGAAATTGAAAGGTTTTATTTTGTTAGAAATATTACGGTAATGAATAACACTGTTTCGAAATTGAGTTGTGAGGTTGATTATTTAGAAACCTACAAAACCGAAATTCTAACCAGTGAAGCGTATTATCGAAGTAAAATAAATGTGGGGGATTATGGGGAGTATGAATCTGAAAGAACCGGGCGGGAAATTATCACAAATGAAATCAGTCCGGTTGTTTTAGAAGAAACTGATAATTCAATTTTGAGCGTTTACCGCTGGGGGTGATTTATGGCTGTTTCAAAGCAAACATTTATTTTCAATTCTATTGTTGGAAATGATTTTGAAATAACTTTAGAAGAGGGAATTGGAACCATAGTAAAAACATTTCAGCCTGATACTGAATTTGATATTTTAGATTCTGATATTACTTATTCCCCTGATACTTGGCTAGTAGTTAGACCGACCGGGGACAGTCCCATTGATTCGGTTTCTGGTTTTTTAATAAACCCGGCAGTTGGAGCATTTTTAAGTTTTAATAATTATGCGAGTTATGGGGATGAATTTAGGGCAGAAATAAAAAGTCATTATGGGTTATTCAATTCTGATTTAGGGTTAATTTCAATTGATGTTAGTAAAATAGCAGGAGTTACAACCGTAGCGCCTTTTAACAGGGTTTATTTAGTTACCCCTGATAACCTTGCAAGTTTGGCGCAAATCCCCGCCGGTGATCCTGCAAACCCAGAGAGTAGTATTGATAAACGGGATTATGTTATTGAATTGTTAAAGATACCTTTTAAAATACCCTCTGATTACTATCCTGATTCTACATTCATAGAATTGGGGGATTATACAAGCACAATTGAAGCAAGTGTTATAAATAATGATTTGTTAACGGTTGATATGGGGGAAATCCCAATACCTGAAACCGGGAATAGTTCTGATTTTGACGGGGTTAAACTGGAAATGTTTTTACCTTTTGTTGATTCTGTTATTGATTTGGAACCGTCGTTGGTAATTGGTAAAACAATTAGTTCAGAATATCTTATAGATTGTTATAATGGAGAAGCTACTGTTAACGTTTACAACGATTCTGAAACCCCAATAGTGAGTCAGAAAACAAAATTAGGCCGTAAAATACCTTTCAGGTTTGGGCGGGTTATTGTTAAAGACGTTGCTAGTGATTCGGGAATGCTGAATGAATTTTATTCTGCTTATGTTCGGATAACAAAACCTGAAATAGTAAATGGGTTTTTTAATAATATGGTTTCTAAAACAGGGGTTCTTATTGGTAATTCAGGGTTTGTTGAAGTTGAGAAAATAAACTTGAAATGTAAAGCTACTTTAAACGAGAAAATGAATATAATTTCTCTATTGCAAAGCGGGGTTATAATTAAATGAGAAACTTGATTGATATTGGTTCAAAGTATTTGAAAGCGGGTGATTCTCAAAAGCGGGAGTTGATTAGTTACTACAATGAAAATTGTGTTTCGCTTGTTAAACCGTCGCGCCGGTATCGTATGAAATTCGAAGATAATTGGTGTGCTATGTTTACCAGTGTAGTTGCCAATAAAGCGGGGTTAATAAGTGGTCAATTTCCGTTTGAGGTTTCAGTTTTTGAACAAGTTAAAATAGCGAAAGAATGGGGGACTTTTTCAACGGATTTAGGCAAAGTTAAAGAGGGGGATTTAATTATTTATGATTGGTTTACAGACGGGACGTTAGACCATGTTGGAATAGTTGCGGAAGTTGAGGGGGATTATCTAAAGGTTTTAGAGGGTAATTATAAAAACACTGTAGCTTTCCGGTTCCTTAAACGCCTATCCCCCGCCATACATGGTGTAATAGCCATTGAAGCGGCACCCCCTGCTAGTGGTCAGCGTATTAAAACCCTCGTTAAAAAGGTGCTACAGGGCCATTACGGGGATGGTTGGGAGCGTAAAGAGTTGTTAGGGGATGATTACGAAAGGGTGCAAAACGAGGTAAACAAAATTTTGAAGTAAAGAAAAAGGGGCTAAATTAGCCCCTTGTTTTTTATGTCATTCCGATTACATAACCATCTAAACTATTATCATCAACTTCAACGGCTACCAATTCAGACCAACGGTTACGCCACCAAATACAGGGTTTGTGATTTACATGGCCTTTCGTCGCAGTGAAAACGTTGTTTTTTCTTATTTCTTTAATACCTTCAACGTCTGCTAGTTCTAGCGAATAGTCATTACAGATATTATAAATGAACATTTTAAACCCCTTTCGGTTATGCGTTATTGCATGGTTTAAATATAGTTGTTTTTGACCTGAAAAGCAAGCATAAAAAAGGGGCTAATTTCAGCCCCTTAATTACCCTATTTAAAATGGAATATCATCGTCGAAATCGTCTATGATTTCCGGTTGGTTTTCAACTACTTTTTTTTAGCGGGTTTTTCGTCAATATCGACCCATTCCAAACCGTAACACAAACCATACTTATTTTCGTATGGGTAAATTTTGAAACCCGCGTAACCGTTGTTAATGGTCGAAATGCTTTCCCCGTCTTTCATAATATCTTTAACGGTATTGACTAAGTGTTGAGGCGCGTTAACCAGTTCGTTATCTGTTGCGATTACAGGAGCATCCCCATACTTACCTTTTGTGTTGATGTATAGGGCGTTAACCATGTGAATCTGGTCAGCGCCATACTCAGAAACCAACTGTTTCAAGTTTTTATAATCAAACCCTTCTGGAATAGTGAAGTTAAAAAGTTTCTCGTTTTTCGAGTTGTTCTTTTTTGCAAATGACATAATTATTTAGCTCCTTTTAGTTGCATCAAAGCAACAGTATTAACATCGAAAGTTTCGGTTGCCATTTCTTTAAGAATGTAAACGTTTTTAGCGTTCATTTCTTTAACGAACTTCTGACATTCTGGAACCGAAAGTTTACCGGTTACAGAAACTTCTTTAACGGTATTCAGTTCTTCATTAAAGAACTTAATCAACGTGTGCTTGACCTTAACGGTTGTAGTGTGGGTTTCGGATTCCTGATCAAGTTGATCGGCTACCGCTTGACTAACTTCTTCTTGGCTAACTTCTGATTTAGACATTTTAAAACACCTTTCTGGTTTTGGGTTTGGTAAAAGTTACCGACGAAACAAATGATACATAAAGCGGTTGGAAATTTCAACTACTTTTAACGGTTCGTTTTACGGTTCGTTAAACGGTTCGTTTCGGTTCGTCTGAAAGCTGGCATGGTTTTAGTTTTGTCAAAATGTATGCCAAGTTTGGTTAGGAAATAATCATGCCAAGTTTTGTTAGGAAATAA
>Ga0307960_1002653_pt1 | contig 10721 bp, 14 predicted proteins | sample OrgLakmetagen542_FD_201832 | JGI IMG/M metagenome (GOLD analysis project Ga0307960, IMG submission 201832) | Saline water microbial communities from Organic Lake, Antarctica - #542 | ecosystem: Environmental > Aquatic > Non-marine Saline and Alkaline > Saline | place: Antarctica: Organic Lake... | reverse complement strand
CCAATTGCGCCAGTGTGAACCCCTGGCCGGGTTCTTGAAGCCCCTGTCCCCAGCCTCAGCCACAGCCACAGCTTCAGCCTCTTCAACAAACCAGAAGCAGTGCACAGGCAGAATTCACAGGGGGCTCTCGAACTCAAAAATAAATTCCCGACAGGGCCCTCCTGAAGTGCCCTCGAACCCAAAAATTATTCCCCAGACTCCCTCACGAACTGAAATCGAAAATTTAATTAATTATTGAAAGTGTGGTCACGAACTGATCGTGAACCTACAGTTAAGAACTGCCTTCTGGAGTCGAACCAGCTTCACCGGTCACCGTTGGCATGGACTAACCTCCAGTTAGTTATTATACACCTTTTCTCAAGGGACGTGTACACACGCAACACTCCCCCCCACCTGGTCCAGCCTCCGGCTGTACCCTAGGTGGCACCCCGCCCTTGTGTACCTCCAGTACACCAAGGACTCGCACCATGTTACAACATGTGCTAAGTTCTCTCACATAAACAACTACTGTTTATGATCAAGCGTTAACGTAACTTGTAGATTTGTTTCTGAGGCACTGCTTGCAGGTGCGCACGTATTCATGCACCGTGTGGAACATTTTAGGCCAGGAAAGTAGGCGGTGCAGTGTTACGAAGTGCGTAGCGTACTATAGTTAAACAACGGCTAAGGCAGTAGGGTGGGTGTATATTACTAATTATATGAAGAACTGCCTTCTGGAGTCGAACCAGCTTCACCGGTCACCGTTGGACTAACCTCCGGTTAATTATACACCTTTTCTCAAGGGACGTGTACACACGTAACACTCCCCCCCACCTGGTCCAGCCTCCGGCTGTACCCTGGTTGGCACCCCGCCCTTGTATACCTCCAGTACACCATGCTACATCATGTGCTAAGTTCTCTCACATAAACAACTACTGTTTATGATCAAGTGTTTACCATATCAATGGCTTTCTCTGCTAGGCCATTCTTAGCCTTGTATTCCCTGATCATATCATCACAAGTCAAAAATCCCTCTTCCGGCTCCCACTTGTTAGTATCTTCCGTATAATTGGCCCACTTAATAAGGAACCTGTAAAAAGCCTTGGCTTCTTATTTCTGCCCTTGCCTCAAGAGAAAGTGACCACTTCATGATCTAGCAAAGCCTCTACCTCAAACAGAGGCTCACCGGCCAAAAACTGCACTGGAGCTGGTGGCTTAGTACGTTGCCTGCTAGGCTGATCACCTGACCCTTGCAAGTATGGCTTCACAAGATTAACATGGAACACGTTGTGCGCGTCCATTCTCTGGGTAAGTTCAGCTTTCGTGCAACATTACCAACCATGCTGTCCACCTCAAAAGGACCTATATACGAGGGTTTGAGTTTCCTGACACCAGGATTTGGCTGCCTGAGGTTTTTCGTACTCAGCAACACCATATCTCCTGGGTTAAACTCTAACTCCCAACAATGTGCATTTACTCTCTGAGCCATACGATTCTGAGCAGCCTGCAACTCCTGCTTGGCTCTCCTTACTGCCCCTTCAATTCCTTCCACAAAATCATAAGCACCAGGCACCAACCTTGGCAAACTCGCCGACACCGGAGTGAGAGGGTGCATGCCATAATTAAGGAGAAAGGGAGTATTCCTTACTGACGTCTGCCATGAGTTATTAATGGCAAAATCTGCACACGCCAAGTGCTCATCCCAATAATTCTGATCTGGCTGCACGTATGCTCTCAGCATTATTCCAACGTGCGATTTGTCCTCTCAGTCTGCCCATCTGTCTGAGGATGGTACGCACTAGACAGCTTCCGTTTCATGCCTGTCAGTGCATTCACCTCCTTCCAAAACAGGTTATTAAACTGAGGACCTCTATCTGACAGCACTGAGCCTGGCATACCGTACAACCTTAGAACCCAATCTCTGAAATGCCTTGCAAATCCTAAGGCATCCAACGATTCAACCGTGGGGATGATATGCACCATCTTAGAAAGCGTATCCACAAAGACCAGGATAGAGTCATGACCTCTATCTGTCTTAGGCAGCTTCACTATCAAATCCATAGTGATGTGCTCCCACCTCCTGCCAAGAATAGACAAAGGTTGCAACTTTCCTGCTTACGCCTTTGTGCTCGCTTTATTCACCTGGCAAGCATCACAATGCCTAACATAATCCTCAACATCTGCCCGCATATTTTCCCACTGGAAATGCTTGGACACTAGATGGAGCGTCTTAGTAATACCCACGTGCCCACTCATGGCATCGTCGTGACAAGCTTGCACTATCTGTGCACGTAAGGCCTTGTCCTGTGGTACCACTATCTTACAGCCAAGCATCCATATTCCGTCACGCATCTTAAGCTTGTGCGTAAACTCTTGCACAGCAAATCTTGCGTCTTTATGGTATGCCTGCTTTATCCGCAATGGTAGGCTATCCTCTTCATCATGGTACGCCCCTGCTGTCCACTCCCGGTCACAAGGCGTCCCAAGTGACTGAGTGGCAGACTTACGCTCCCCCCCATGCATGAGATACAGAGACCTTTTTGAAAGAGTGTTTAAGACTCTGCGTGTGTTTGCTCCTTCAAGCTCTGGATTTATTCCTTCCTTAACTTGTCATCACAGTATCACTGATTTTGAGATCAATGCATTCCTGAATCAAGACTCATACAGACTCCTCAAGTTTGTGTCAGATTTAGTTTCAATTTTCGACACTGGTTGATTTTGTTTCACCAGCCAATTGCCATCAGCCAGAGACTCGGGCTGTAGGCCATCCTTGTAACCCTTGTAACCCTACTAACTGCACAACAGCCAAATGGAGGAGGCTCCTGCAGCTACATTGAGCTACACGAGTACGAATTCCCTATCTGTAAGATATAGTTCCCGTTTATTGGAAACAACTGCCTCGGAAGTGGGGAAACAGGAAACATGATACTAAGCTTACAAACATGAAATGCCAAGATATTGCCTACCTACTATAAACTGATACAACATATTTGTGCATTCATAATTTTGCCATGTAGGATGATCACATCATTTGTCGTTTCTTCATAAGACCCAGTGACAAAACAGCAACAATTGTTGCTGCAAGGCAGTGCAAAAAATACGCAGAAACATGACAGACTTATTATTATTCAGTCACGTTAAGGTCCCGGGGAATAAGAACACCAGATATGTCAGCTCAGCAGGCACTATGTGAACGTTGTCACACACTGCTCGCACAGTAGCAGCTCTGCTAGGATCATACTGGTGTGACACAACACGTCAGCCCTACATTTTTGGTTCTCTTCAGTGCAGTGCCTTGGTCAAATTTTGAGGGACCTTGACCAAGCCTACAATTTTGACTCAACAGAGTGAGCATGCAACGTATGAGGTGTGCGGCGGTTGACTTTCCTCAGACGCCAGCCTTCGCCCTCTGCTCCTCTACCAGGGGAGGTGGGGTATTGCCCTGCAATGAAAGAGTGTATTATTGTCAAGTGCACAAGCATTAGTAAAGCAAAAAGGAAAGGACTAAATTATGCTCAAGATGATACCACTGGCAAGGCAGGTTCACTATCATTATGTTGAACACAGAGCCGTGAATCCAAATTTAGTCTTTGAGTAGGACAACAAGCTTTAATTGGCATTAATGGGTGAAATAAATTTAAGACACATACCCACATACATACACTCAACGCACCCAACACACACTCCCACAAACACTCTTACACAAGCATCTTCTCACCTGTGAGCTCTGGGGGCACGCTTGGTTGAAAAGATTTAGCTTGAGCTAATGTAATGATCTACGAGCTCGAGTCAAATCTTACCACCCAAGCGTGCCCCCAGAGCTCACAGGTAAGAACATGTTTGTGTAAGAGTGTTTGTGGGAGTGTGTGTTGAGTGTATGTATGTGGGTTTGTGTCTTAATTGTATTTCACCCTATTTGTGCCATAATTTTGGTATCAAAAGAATTTACAGTACGGCTGCCCATTACTGCTGACCTTCAACCTTCAACCGGAGGAGTTGCAGAAACGGCAGTTGGAAACAATGTCCAAGGAATATCGTTTTGTAGCAGCACCCTCAACCATCATACTTTGGTCACTCATAAGAGACTATGAGAATGCAAATATACAAGCACTTCTGTCTGTGCCGCTGTTTAAAAAACTACTGTGAATGAGCATGAATGAGCAACTAGCAAAGGCTAGCTAAAACCTGGGTAATGCCGCAAATTGTGCACAAACACAAATGACAGTCCTTTAGTACTGATGGCGCCAATAAATCCAGTACGATATAACGATATAACCTCTTCCCTTGTCACTTGAAAAAACGGCACCAGTTAAGGAATTTTGCATCACCGTCGTGGGAGTGGTTTTGCTGCCTATGCAGCTTATCATGTTATGAGCTCACCCCGGTCAAGCTTGCTGACCGCCCGGCCCGGTTCTTCTTAGATCCTCGAGAGGACTCCTCAAGCTCTGTCAAGTATTCTTCATCAATGTCGCCTACATGCATTCAGCCCAATTACAACAATGAGGGTTTATATCTGGTATCCAAGTGGTGTGCTTTGCGGTGCAGGTGGGCAGCGCAGGTAGGCAACGTGTACGTGGCGTAGACAGCATCGACCATCAACGAGAGGGCTGCTAGGCCCAGTCAAGGCTAGAGCCTTTTCTAATGTCAACCTACGCAATCTCGATACTGCAAGGGCTGGCTTGGAACACACATGTGCACCGCACAGCACTCAGGCGAGTTAAAAATAAGTTTCACAGCGTTTAATGGGCCATAATGATACCAGTCAGCTTTAAGGAGTGCAAGCGCGCAAGCGCACCAATTTCTTAGCCAATGTGGATGGGACGCCTAGAATGGAACGCTTTATGAAACCTGTGCATGTGCCCAAATTGCACAGGTTCCATAAAGCGTTCCATTAGGGCGTTCCATTAGGCACAAGCATTTGTATGTTCATCCCATGTTTTACAACCATGTCTAAGGCTGTCTAAAGTTATCTCACAGCTTACCTGTGATGTATTCCCCAGTGAAGCAGGAGGCATCAAACTGGGTAATGTTTGGGTTGAGCTCGTTGGCCACCGCCTTCAGATCTTCCACGTTTTGGTAGATCAAGCCGTCTGCCCCTAAGCTCTCACAGATCTGAGACAAAGGGAGACAAACAAGTGTCTGAGCGTAGGAGAGTAATGCACGACACATTACCTGTGATCAGCCTCACTCTTGCAGGTCTGCTTGGTGACATGGTGTGTGTGAGAAAAGTCTTTTTGGGCCTGACAAAGGAGGACAACTGTGCCCTAATAAATAAAGGCAGAGGCTCTTTATATCCCTGAGATGATTCTCCGTCAGTCTTGATGCATGTGGGTGGTACGGCGTTATTCACCTTTTCTTTTTGCTGTTTACATTTGACATCCCTATTTGCTTCTGTGTCAGATGCTGACCAAAAACTTTTGGGCCCTCTCTGGCGTCCTTCAGTGGCCCAAAGAGGTCAATTGCAAGTGCACACTTGTGTCATACTTAGGGTGGACCAGGACCATATATTTATACGTAAATACGGTGTACATACGGTATTTTTAGCAGGGAAATCACCATACACACGGTCATATACGGTGCAGATATACGGTTCTGGCCAACCTTAGTCATACTGCATGACTCATGAATTTCATCTGCATTGCAAAGAGTTCCGAGAAACAGCAAGTGCACGTATGCTCACTTAGACAAAAAGTGGTCTTTGTTTTGAAGAGCATGCAGGTCCAGGTCGCGATGCAAAACAAACACGTACAGGTAAGTGCGCGATGCAGTAAGGTGAGTGACTTGTCAGCAAAGGTAAGCTCCGAGACAGTTTCAAAAGAGGGCAGCTGAAGAAAAGAGAGAGGGGAGGGAGGGACAGCGCAAACGCATGTGCACTCCTTTGCACTCTCAAACAGACAACAGCATTCAAACGCGTCCTGTAAGCACCCCACTCTTACCCATTCACACCCACGCGTCACCTCCCTCCCTCAGCCTCACCTGCGCCTCAGTCAGGCCATGGGCCACAAACTCCTTGCGGCTGGGCATGTCCACGCCATACACATTGGGGTGTCGAACAGGGGGAGCTGCAGAGGCAAGGTAAACCTGTGCACACAAGCAGGTAAGCAGCAGGTAGGCAGCAGGCAGGCACAATGAGAAAGGGCAGGAGCAGCAGTGGCACGATGTATGCTTTGGGGGGTGGGGTGGGTATTGGAGGAAGGGTTGTACTTGTAAATAGGTGGGCAGGCAGGCACGCTAACTCAAAAGCGCACATGCAAGGAAATAGGCTCAGCATCAGTAGAAAGGGGAGCATCAAGGTGATGAACACACACGTGCGGGCACACTCAACACATAAACACACGTGCATATTCACATGAGGACAAACACACACAAACACGCACGCACGCATGCACAAACACACACAATCACATAGACATGCAAAAGGAACGCCACTCACTTTTCGTGCTCCTGCGTTGCGGACCATGTTGACAATTTGGCTCATGGTGGTTCCGCGGACTATGGAGTCATCTACTAAAAGCACACTCTTGCCTGCGTGTGAGCAGCACGTGTGCAAGCATGAGGAGCTTAAATGCATGAAAGCGGCATACAAATATAAAATTCAAGGTGGCAGACGTAATGCATTCAACCATTGCCAGCACACTCATACTTTGGAGGCAAAGCGGTCGAGTATCAATCCTCTCTGCAAACATGCTCATTAGTACATGCATGCGCACCTCTGAACAGAGAACAAAACAATGAGCCTTGGTCACACACTCATGACATGGAGGGGTATCCACACCATACACTTCCACACACATGCACACACAGACACGTAAACTCACTCACCCTTAAACACAGTAGACATGGCATTAAGCTTGCGGCGCACGCTCATCTCACGTAGGCGCTGGTTTGGCATAATGAAGGTGCGGCCCACGTAGCGGTTCTTTACAAGGCCCTCCCTGTGCACACCAACACACACACACATATACATGTCGAGTATGCACCTGGCACACTTAGTGGCAACGTGATAAAGGCATCGCCTATGCAGCGCACCTTAGCAAAAGAGACAAAAGTGAATGCGCACACACAGACACATATACATATACTCACACACGAGACCACTTTACACACACACACACCTGTAAGGTAAGGCCATGTCAGCAGCCATTTGGATGGCAGCAGGGCGAGAGCCATCAGGCACGGGACAAATGAGGTCAAGGTCCCAATTACGTTCCCTACATATAAATAAGGTGTACGTAAGGGTGTAAAAACGAACCAAGGTGCTTGTACGAGTTAACCGCTAGCTAGTTTAAGCACACGAGTCCACTTTGAACAGGAGAACTGAATGAGGCACTACTCTGCCTCACAGACCAAGAAGCGCCTCACGCACTCAATGTGTCATGGCAGGTGGGCACACAGCATAACCACCTCAGCTTTGAACGTGACACGTAATCATTCAGCCCGTAATAGCTAGCCGTCAGCGTAGCAATAGGTACCACCCTCACAGACTCATTGCAATGTGAGGAGGTACTCACCCAGCGTGACCTACGGAGCTATCGGCACGCGTGCGACACACGTTTGTACGACATACAATTTGGCCGCCTGTAATGGTCTTCCTGTCTCATTAGGAACTGGCCCTCACTCACTTGATGCGTTGTGAAAGGCGGGTACCAAGAGCTAGCTGGAACTCGTACACGGGGATGTTATTGAGCACGCTGTCCGGGCGGGAGAGGTAGATGTACTCAAATATGCAGGGGGTCAAGTTGGGGGTAGCAAGCTGCACGGCAGGAGCAGCACATGGGCGTAAGTGTGAAAGTGCGCGTATGCATGCGCATGCGTGTAATTTTTGAGCCTTCTGTGTGTGTGTGTCGTTGTGTGTTTGTCGTTGTGTGTGTGTGTGTGTGTGCGTGTGTGTGTGTGTGTGTTTGCATGGACGCATGTGCACAAAATGATGTGAGTGGCGTGCGTAAGTTGCAACTTGCATACAGACTACATGTTGTACTTCTAAACTAGACTCACGAGGCTCTAAATGCTTCACCATCAATCCACATTTCAGGCACATACTTTGTGCAGGCAGATTCAGGATAGGGCTGGATTACGCATGCAAATAAATAAACACACTTAACATGCACATATATGTACACACGCATGTGCATGCGCACATGCAAACGCACAGACACACACACCTTCACATGCAAACAGACATACACTGCTAGGCAGCGTCACGCTTCATTCCCCAGCCTTTCTCCCAGACGACAACCATATCACCAGGTAGCACACCACGCACACCCACCCTCCTTACCATGTAGCATTTGTGTATAACTACAGCTCACCCACGCACCTGTCGGCACTGGAGCTGTCCCTTCTCGCTGATGACCACCATCTCACCAGGCAGCACGTCACGCACACGCTCAAACCCAATGGGCCCAAACGCACAGTCCTCTGAGGCAATGCAATACTCATCACCTGCAGGGCTGGACCTTCTACCAAGGACTAGAGGCCTGTGTGAGTGTGAGTGTGTGAGTGTGTGAGTGCGTGTGTGTGAAACTAAATGCATTGCATCGTCCCTGTGTGTGCAAAGCACGTATGACGTGGCAACACGTTCACTGCTAATAGTAATTATTCCAGGACTCCTCTGAAATGATTGGAAATATGAAATACTTCACGAAGGCTTGCGCAAGTCCTACACACGTGAGGAAGGGGAGACGGACAGTAGGTACTTAAATTGCTGTTGATAGCTACCCTGCGCAGCATGTAAGGCTGCAGGGACTAATTGTGGCTGCTAAGGCATGTGTACTGAGGTGAGGTCTGGCAATGCAAATAAAATGGCAAACGTACATGAAGATGAACTTTGTCCATAGCATGTCAAGCAACAAGCAGGAGCTCGCGTCAAAACAACGGAGGCTGGTTTCAAAATTCACTGCCTTGCACAACAACGAGCGCCATTTAAAGTGGGACTTGTGAGGCACGCACAAACTCGCTCAAGTCCACTTTCATTAAGATGCATGAACAAGCAGCAAATAAAGCCCAATTCAATCTTTCTAGCACTCTAATAACACCAGTGTGTGTGTGTGTCAACCACTTTGCTGACTGGTTGCTACACTGACTGTGGGATAGCAGTTAAGGCCATGAGTTCCCTTAGTACTCATTTTCAGCAGAACTAAAGCAGCCATGAAGAGGGGAAAGGCAGGTGTGCTGGGGCAACTGCAGCGCGCCATAAAGACAAAACGGTCGAGAAAAAAAATGATGAATGAGCGCACCTAATGCCAAAAGGGTCACGGAAGGCAACTAAGCCCACGCCCTTGACGAGGGTGATGCAGGAGTAGGCGCCCTGCACGCACGCCAATGAAACAAAAGCACGAGTACACATGAACTAAAATGTCCCAATGGAACAATTAGCGCACGAGTGGACAAGAAGGGTTGCAGCCAACAGGGGGCAGAGCGGTGGCAAGCACGTGCGTGTGAACAGGTGAAAGAAGGGGCAGAGCAGTGGCAAGCCCGCGCGTGGGCAGACAAGCAGAAGGCACAGAGCAGGCACAACAGGGCCGAAGGTCAGGGACGGCACTCTTGAGCAGAGAATGTTACAGAGACACAGTGCCGCTGACATACACCAGCAGCGCCACCCACTATGCAGCATTCTTCCCATATTCCCTTTACTTGATGCCACACCCCTGTGGGCGCCACCCACCTTGAGTAGCTTCATAGCAGTCTGGCCTGCCTCAAACATGAACTCGGTCTTCATTTCGTTGGGGTTGCAGCCCGTGGTCTGCAGGCATCGCTGGTGTGCACGGTGGACCTCATCCGCCAGCACGTTCAGCAACACCTCACTGTCACTGCTGGTGCGCAGGTGCCTGCACAGATGTGTGAATGAGTGTGTATAACAAATAACTAGGGTTGCCCAGAACCATACATACGAAAATACGGCGTATTTGGATACGCCGTATAACTGTATCCGTACATGGAAATTTCCGACCGTATCCGTATCCGTATGACCGTACATGGGTTTTGGCCGACCATATATATACTTATGTGCGGTCCAAACCGTGGTCCAAACCGTATATACGCCGTATATGGACCGTATTTGCAGGTGGTGCAGGGTTCGATCCCCAGCAACAGCGGTCTTTTTTGCTCTTTTTGGTCAAATTTCTTTTCTCGCGCCTCTTCTTACTGAGCTCTTCCTTTGCTTCCCTTTTTCTATTGATGCATGTGTTTTGCATTAATAATTAGTTTAATTGGTGGTTGTGGTAGTTAAACTCCCTTTTGCACTGAAAAGGCCTTTTTTTGGTCTTTTTGGCTTGAAGCAGGCCTAGCTCCCTAACCATTCATTTTTTGGGTATCAATACTTGGTTTAAGCGTGCTCAGCTCTTCAAGAGCTACAAGATGACCCCCCTATGAATTAATTCTGAGTCCATTTTCTCCCATTTACGGTATATACGGAAATACAGCGTATATACGGTCATATACGGCGTATATACAGTATATGGGAATCTCATGTACGGTTCTGGCCAACCCTACGTATAACCCATAAAATGCGCTTTGATATTGGTTGCAGGAAATTTAAAAGCATGGCTTTACAGGGTTTAACAACAACCGGCCTAGGTAATACGGAAGTCTAAATGTGAGTTTATTGGACCGGAATGTCGCTCAGCTCAGCGCCTGCACATTGTTTAGAGCGTATTCCTTTTGTACCCTTGAAAGCAGGAGGGTGTTTTTTGTTTTGGATGGCACGTATACTTTTTGGGGTGGACACCCCTGAGGGACCCCCC
>Ga0307960_1002645_pt1:7500-10725 | contig 10725 bp, 14 predicted proteins | sample OrgLakmetagen542_FD_201832 | JGI IMG/M metagenome (GOLD analysis project Ga0307960, IMG submission 201832) | Saline water microbial communities from Organic Lake, Antarctica - #542 | ecosystem: Environmental > Aquatic > Non-marine Saline and Alkaline > Saline | place: Antarctica... | reverse complement strand
GTCTACGAACAAGGCACACTTGCTGCCATCCACCCCATTTAACCAGGCGTTGGGTTCTTTTACTTCAGGCATTCTACGCAAATTTAGCAACCACAATTAGGCACTAGGCAAGAAAGCAAAGCGTTTAATTTTTTGCTCTCTAATACTTTGTGTGCGTGTTCATCTGCTTGCAGCGGCTGTTAATTTGTATTTGCATCTGCACTCAAGTTTAACCTTTGTAAACTCCGAAAACACTTACAAAGGTAACCCACCTGCTTTAAAACTGTATATGGGTGTGTACACGCATGACACTTGATACATAACAGGAGGATCTGAGCCAAACGCTGGCGCCAGCTCGTTTCCAGTAGACAGCTGCACAACCTGTTCACAACAATCAGCAGTTCCCCTACTAGAAGCAGTCCTTACCCAAGGATGCACGGGAAGAAGCCTGCAATGTGCACGCAGGAGAAAAAACAGTTACTGGCACTGCATGTCATCGTGAATAATGCTTACGACAGCTCCAAAGCAGCTGAGCCAATCGCTATTGCTGATGCCAATCATAATATATACGATATCTCACCTTCAGAGTCCAGGCCATCCAGTGTGTACGCATCAGTGTGGCACAGCGCGGTTGCTGCAGATGTGTGAAGAAGGAGAGTCGTGGACTGCTGTTTCTATTAAACTACTAGGCCACTGGCAGAGATGCACGCAAAGTAGATGTGAAGCGTGCTTCAAATTTTTTGCGGCACAAAGCCAAAACATGTGGGCCACATGGCCTGAGACACGAACACGCCCACCTGCAATGCGAACTCGCACTTCTCCAGGTCCAGGGGGTGCAACAATCACGGTGCACACGTCCAGAGGCTTTTTTGGCTCCCAGGCCACAGCTGCCTGACACTGGATGGGTTGTCCAACCGTAGACCTTTTAGAGAGGAGAAGGAGGTCAGGGTATGTGAATTCACAATCAGGGTGGTCATAAAACACACGATTTCTAGCCGCACCCACATTGCGGCCTTGGTGATGAGGCGAGGAGTAGGAGAGGCGAGGACTTTGGTGGGTGCGGGCTTGCAGAACTTTTTTCGCTGGAAAAGTGGAGCACTGTTGAAACGACTTGACGCCAATTGCATGGAAATTTGTTTTTAATTATGTTGATTTGTCTTACTCTTTGATTTGGGTGCGTGGGAAACTTGAAGGGTAGAAGACAAAGTTCACATAATTTTATTTTACCGGGCCGAGCATTTACAAATTTTATTTGCCCTGCTGAGGCCACTGAGTAGTCTTAGATTGGGGAAGGTGTAAATGGCCCTCGTATTTCGCATCAATCAGGATCTGGCACAGAGGGTGTGGTTTGAATCTTCTAAACCCACAAATCCCAATATATGGATTGGTGCCAGGCAGGGAAACGGGAACAACGTGTCAAGCTTCACTAGCATTTCCTAGAGGTTACTTAGGGAGGCAGTCCTTTTGTTGCGCTTTTTCTCGGTATCACCGCTCTGATAATGCACATCTATATCAGAGGGGATTTTCTCGAGCATATTTCAGACAGTCCAAGTGCCATTCATATACGTGCGTAATAATTATACGGTAGATTCGTCTAGTAGTAACCAACTTACTATCCAACTTGTCCAACTTATTTGTGTGCAATGTGTGTGGGTTTCGACCTTTCGAAAGGTTACTATTTTCAGTATGCGTCTACTTTGGTGAACCAACGTCTACACTTTGATGTGTTTTTGCCTACTTCTTCTCGTGTCTGTAAGGTTAGCAATTTCCAGTTGCGTCACAGCCCTTTTTTTACTTGGTTTGTTTTGAGGTTTACCTCGTTCTCATAGGTTGAGCAGCCATTCCAGGTTGAATGCCTTTGTAATCCAAACTAAACTAACCAACTTACTATCGGTAACGGGGGACAGAACGTGGATGCAATGAGTGGTAAACACTTGGCCTTCCTCTGAGGATGCTGATACTCAAAAAACCACTCAGTTTGGTGCTCTGGCTGGTCAGATACAGTATGTGACTGCTCAAAAAATGGGTTTAAAGCCGCGGCAGATGAGGCATACCAGGGCTGAGCTTGAAACCAGCAAGTTAGGGGGGGCCCAAACTTTAACATTTGACATGCAAAACCATACCCCTCTGTTAATATATATTTTCTCTGCATAACACTTCCTCAGATAATCCCCTCTGCATAACACTGCCTCAGATAATCCCCTCTGTTAATATATATTTTCTCTGCATAACACTTAAAGAACCCATACCCCTGCCATGCCCAATTGATGGTAGTGACAAATCGTGTGATCTTCAGGTGAGGTCGTTTTGACTAGTCTCGTTAAGCTGGAGGAGCCAGTATAGCATTTCCTGATTGTGATATTGCGGTATTCAATTACTACTAGCTTACTACTAGCTCAGTAATCTGCTCGATGCTCAGCCAGATGGTTGAGTAAACTTCCCTCTCTTTGTGACTTCTTTCCTCCTTCTGGTACTCTGTTGGACCTCTCTGACTGGGCCTTTTTTGTCTGCTGGTAAAGGAGTTTTGCGGTACTCACTCGGTACCAAAGCGGCTTTATTTTCCTTAATCAATGTGGGGAGTGGTTTTAACTGCCTGCGTAGCAGTTCTTCTAATTATTCTAAACTTCCCAGCCCTAGGGGGAAGAGCGAGAGGTGGCAGCCTTTGCTCAAGAGATACTCGACCCTGGCTTAAAACATTCTAGTTCGTGCAAAGCGTCTTTTACTAGAGTTTTCCATTTGTACCACGAAAAAGGAAACAAGCGGGCACCAAAACAATAAGCAAGATACATCTAGGGTGACATTGGACTTAAAGAACGCAAGATGCATCACGCTGGCAGCATAAGTGGTGGAGCAACTTTACTTGACAGCGTTTCAGGCTGTCAAATTCAAACCTCATTTAGATGTTCTATCAGCACGGACACGTGACGCAGCAAAAGCTACCTCAACCTCTTATCAATATTGGAGCAACATGAAATTAAATTCTGATAGAACACACACTGCCCTGCACTCCCGATATTTACAGGTTTTAAGCCTCTACATAGCATCCTGCACACAAAAATTGCATGGTCCCTGCGGTTTAAAAAAAAGGTGGCAAGGGGAAACGTAGGTAGCGTCATGATAAGGTCAACAGTGATTAACAGCACTGCATCTGCTTCCACCTGCGAAGAAACAGCTTTGCAACTCATCCTGCTAAACTCCCAAAACAACGAGAGCTATACAATACATCCTGCTCCTACGGTCTAAATA
>Ga0307960_1002645_pt1:0-5000 | contig 10725 bp, 14 predicted proteins | sample OrgLakmetagen542_FD_201832 | JGI IMG/M metagenome (GOLD analysis project Ga0307960, IMG submission 201832) | Saline water microbial communities from Organic Lake, Antarctica - #542 | ecosystem: Environmental > Aquatic > Non-marine Saline and Alkaline > Saline | place: Antarctica: Organic... | reverse complement strand
ACCAAACATAGGCATTCTTTATTTGTGTGGCTTGCTCCTTTTACGCTCTCACACACCAAACATAGGCGTCCATTATTTGTGTGGCTTGCTCCTTTTACGCTCTCACACACCAAACATAGGCGTTCTTTATTTGCATGGCACAGATATTTTTCTTTCTTTGTGTGGTGACCCCACATGATAATAAATTTACGTAGGTGCAACGAGTGCCCAGGCACCTGCTCCTCTACGGGCGGCTGTGTGCAGATGGGATGGGGCAAACCAAGCCTCACGTTGCAGGTGTGTGTGTGTGTGTGTTCTCTCGCGTGCGTGGTAGTGTGTGTGCATGTGTGCAACTGCATATTTGTGTGTGTTTGTGCAGTGGGAAAGTGTGCGCGTATGCGTGCGCGTGAGCGTGCTTGTGTGTATGTGTGTGCAGTGGATGGATCTGTGTATGTGCTTGGGGTGGCTGTGTGCAGATGCGATGGGGCCAATCTTCAAGCCTTACGCTGCAGGTGTGTGTGTTCGTTTACCTACTGTGTTGTGTGTGTGTATGCACCGACTTGATCATGCTGTAGGTGTGTAATTGGATACATATTGTGTGTTGTGTGTGTGTATGCACCGACCTTATCACATGCTGTAGGTGTGTAATTGGATACATGTTGTGTGTTGTGTGTGTATACACCGACCTTATCATACGCTGTAGGTGTGTGTTTGGATGCATATTGTGTATCCAAAAGTGCCTTGAAATGCCCCTCCCTGCGGTGTTTCGCTTCTTGAACTCACCTTGTTCCCTTCACACACATTCATTCACACACACGTGCATACACACACAAACACACACACAAACAAACGCAAACACACACGCAGGGTGTGCGCACTGCCAGGCGCACGTGTGTGTGGTCTGGTGGGTGAGGACGAGGATGAGAATCTGCTCGTGGCTGCTGCAGCTGCACCTCTTCAGGCTGCCCTCCTGTTCGCAGGTGTGTGTGTGTGTTGTGTGCATGTGTGTGCGTGTCTGTGCATGTGTGTCAGCAGCGTGTGTGTGCATAAAAATGTGTACGTGTGTGCGTGTATGTGTGTACATGTGTCTACATGTGTTTGTCTCTGTGTAAGTTTGTTCGTGCGTTTGTATTAAAGTGTGTGCAGGCTCGAGCTCAGGATTCCCTCCTGCTTGCTAGTGTCAGTGCCAGTGCTAGTGCCAGTGTCGCTCGCGTTCAAATACAGCACCCTACAAAACGCTGTGTCTCAGTCTTACTTCGTGTCATATAAGTACGTTTTATTTCAGCACCGTGCATAACGCTGTGTCTCTGTCTTACTTCATGTCATAAATGTACGTTTGGATACAGCACCATACAAAACGCTGTGTCTCTGTCTTACTTCATGTCATATATGTAGGGTTGGCCACAGCCTACATATACAGTGTATGCATGGTATTTTTGGCACAGGGAAGTCACCAAACAACGGTGCATATATACGGTGCATATATGCATATACAGTTCTGGCCAACCCTACATATGGGTGGAGAAGAGTGAAAGAGCCCAGGAGCTTGAAAGGGTCCGTTTCTGGAGAAAATTTCTCCCCTTGCGCTGTTGTGCTGCAGTAACCCTAAGAGTGAGCTTGTGCTTGCAGGAGATCACAGTGTGAGAGCCAGCCTCGTTGGCACCTTGCCGAGGGCTTTCGCAGCCATCCATACCAGAGAACAACCTTGCGCTGTTTTGCTGAAGTAACCCTAAGAGTGAGCTTGTGCTTGCAGGAGATCACAGTGTGAGAGCCAGCCTCGTGGGCACCCTGCCGGGGGCTTTGCTTTCTGGCGTGCGTGAAGCTGCACGTGCACGCAAGCTACTGCAGCAGCTGCACATGGACGGAGAGGTCAAGGATATGGAGGTGTGTGTGTGCGTGCGTGCGTTGGCTGTGTGAGCTACATGTAATTGGTAATATGAAATATGATCGTGTGACGTACGTCGTGCTGGACTTAAAAACATGATTGTGGTATATATGTGTGACGTACGTCGTGCTGGATTAAAAACATGATTGTGATATATATGTGTGTGTGCCTGTATGACGCATGTTGTGTGGGGCTGGGTGTGCACCCTCCGCCCACACACATGCTGCTGCAGCTCGTCAACGAGAAAGCTTAACAAAACACGGCCGCGGATGTGTGTACCTGTGTGCGTGCTTCATGTTTTGTTGTGTGCATCATGTGATCATGTGTGATTCGCACGTTGTGTTATGTTGTGTTGCACCTATGTGTTTCACACGTTGTGTTATATTGTGCATCCATGTGTTTCATGTTGTGTTGTATGCATCATGTGTGTTTCCCGCGTTGTGTTGTGTTGTGTTGCACCTGTATGTTTCATGTTGTGTTGTATACATCTAACTATGTTATTCATATGCAGGTGTGTTTGCCTATGCCAGATATGTGCGAGTGTTCATTAATATTATTCCCAAAGGCTACCCCTCACGTACATGCATACAACATACAGAGCACACACGCTCATATGCATCACACACACCAGGTTTAAGAGAATCTGCATACCCTCACGTACACACATGCAACATATTAAACACACACACCAGGTGCAAGAGATTTGTACGCTCTCACGTTCACACATGCAATGTATTAAACACGCACGCTCACGTGCATCTCACACACACCAAATGTGGAGAATGAATATACCCTGTTGCTCACGTACTCACATGAAACACACACACACACACTCACACACACACACATACATACATACATACACACACACCAGGTCTTTGACGAGGTCATCTTAGACACCGGGAAGCTGAAGGCTGAGGCAAAGGCGCGGGACAAGGAGCGCCGCCAAGCCATCAAGCACAAGCAAAAGGTGTGTGTATGTGTGTGTGTTTGTGTGTGTGTCTGGATTGTATTTAGTGATCATCAAGCACAAGCAAAAGGGGTGTGTGTGTCTGGATTGTGTTTCGTGATCATCAAGCACAAGCAAAAGGTGTGTGAGTGTGCCTCTGTAATGTATTTTTGTGATCATCAAGCACAAATATATTTTGTGCTGGAAAACCCATCAAGCACAATCCTGAGTGTGAGTGTGTGTGTGCAGGCGTATGTATGTGCGTGCATGTGTGCACGTGTATTTGCAACTTTGCATGCTCAGGAGCTCGCCACAGCTGCTGTGGCTGCACTATAGACAGAAGCCATCAACTCTCTTCTTAAGCATGCAGTCACATGTTGGAATCACTATTACACACTCTCATGCACACACACACACACACACACACACGCACATACACACACATGCGCACTTGGTACGCACGCGCACATTTTCATCGTACGCACATTACCATTGCGGCATAGGTAAAATTGTTTTAAAATTCACCTCGACTGCTAAGGATGCAAAATAAGTTGGAGTCCATTTTTTATTCGTTGATTCGTTGTCTATGCATTTCTTAGCATGCAGTCACATGTTCGTTTACTGCTACACTCGTACACACACATGCACACGCACACACACGCACGCTTACACTCACACACACACATACACAAACACACACACACACATACACACACACACACTTTTATCATACACAATCTCATCATGTTGTACATACAATTGCGTTTTACATAGGAGGTTGCCAGGGCTGCCAAGTCTGCAAAGGACAAAGCAAGGAAGGCAAACGCTGCTGCAGGGAAGAAGAAGGTCAAGCAGGTAGGGGTTGGAAGTGTGTGTGTGTGTGTGTGTGAGCACGTGTGTGTGTGAGTGTGTGCACGCGTGCGTGTGTGTGTGAGTGTATGTGTGTGAGTGTGAGCACGTGCGTGTGTGCGTGTGTGAGTGTGTGCATGCGTGCGTGCGTGTGTGTGTGTGCGGGCGTATGTACGTGTTTGTATTCTGCGTGTGTATACGTGCTTCCATGTGTGTGGGTGTTTCAGTGCATGGGTGTGTGAGCGAGAATTGTGCGTACGTGTGAGTGTGTGTATGTACATGCATTCGTAAATGGACACCCCAATTGAGCTTACAACTTTTGTGTTAAGGCGGAGGATGGCGTAGGTGTTGAGATATGTTTGTGGACACAGGGTAATGAGAATTCCACAGGGGAATAAAACTTTCACAGGGGAATGAGGATTCCACAGGGGAATGAGGATTTCACAGGGGAATGAGGATTTCACAGGGGAGTGAGGATTTCACACGGGAATGAGGATTTTAGCAAAACAATGCACCGAAACAGAGTTCAGGAGAGGACACAAAGGAGTTGGTGCACGTTAATGCTAGCGCCATATTAACTGCTCGACACAGATGTAACACATCCAAAGGTGTTGGTGCACGTGACTGCTAGCGCCATGCACAGCAACAAGGCGGAGCTGCACAGTGATGTTTGAACTAAATACAGCGAGAAGGCAGAGCTGCACGGTAGTGTTTGCACAAAATACAGCGACAAGGCGGAGCTGCACGGTGATGTTTGCACTTAATACAGCGACAAGGCAGAGCTGCACGGTGGTGTTTGCACAAATCCGCGACAAGGCGGAGCTGCACGGTGATGTTTGCGCCACGCACAGCGACAGAGCAGAGGTGCACGTCAATGTCTGCACTAAATACAGCGACAAAGCAGAGCTGCACGGTAGTGTTTGCACAGAGAATGTTTGCGCCACGCACGGCGACAGAGCAGAGGTGCACGTCAATGCTTGCACCATGCACAGCGACGAGGCGGTGATGAGGATGAGGTGCCTGTTGAATTGAAGGACAGAAACAGCGACAGCAAAATAGACGTGGAGCGAGCGAGATGAGGCCAATTAATGTTCTTACTGATGCGGGTATGTGTGTGTTTGATGACTGTGCTTGCATCGCGTGCAGGCGGAGGTGGATGAGGAGGAGGTGCCAGTGGAATCGGTGTATGTGTGTGTGTGATGATTGTGCTTGCATCGCGCGCAGGCGGAGGTGGATGAGGATGAGGTGCCTGTGGAATCGGAGGACAGTGACAGCGAGAGCGAAACGGACGTGGAGCGGGACGAGGCGAAGAAGAAGAAGAGGAAGAAGAAGGGGAAG
>Ga0307960_1002644_pt1 | contig 10726 bp, 16 predicted proteins | sample OrgLakmetagen542_FD_201832 | JGI IMG/M metagenome (GOLD analysis project Ga0307960, IMG submission 201832) | Saline water microbial communities from Organic Lake, Antarctica - #542 | ecosystem: Environmental > Aquatic > Non-marine Saline and Alkaline > Saline | place: Antarctica: Organic Lake... | reverse complement strand
CGGTAGCAAAGTTTTCTCCTGAGCAAAAAAATCACGTGTAGCATATTTTGGGCAGTGAAACGGAAAAAGCATGAAAATGTAGAGAACAAAATGCAGGGAAATGTGTGTTAATGCCTTGATTTGCTACCTCCTTTCTGTATTGTAGATTAAATTCCTAACACGTGGTAATTATATTGGAGGCAATTAATATTGGAGCTTGTAATCCTGACATTGGCATACCTTTATCAGCTACGCATTAATTGGCACTCTTGCGAAACTTTCATTTTAAACCAAACCACCTTATGTAATCTTAATATACCCGTACCTCATATGTCACAAACAGCGTTGTGCCTTTTTCCCTTTCCAAGGGTATTTTTGCAGGTGCTAAAAGTCTGGTGCTACAAAAACAACTCACACTTTTACATGTTGCTTGCTTTGACATCCGCAACATAGCTGTCGTATGTTTTGATGGCTTACTCTGTAAACTCTGTATGCTGAGCCTAAAATATTAGAAAATACTACGAAGAAGAACAAATACCAAAATAAAAGGAAAAGGAGCTTGACAATTGTAACCAAAAATGTCCAATGGAAACCACAGGCAGGGAATAACAATAAAAAAGGACCTAGCTCCCTTATAAAGAAAATTAAGCCACTCTGATCTACACCTTGTCATACAATAGCAGAAAATCAAGGCCTCCCCCCCAATAACCGCATCTATCAAAGTACCAAATAAGAAAAAGGAAACATTTCCAAGCCTCGTCATATAAGGTGGCAAGCACAAAACTGTAAATTGAAGGTAAGGCCGGGACGGGCAATGTGTTTTAAACACAGGTTATAAGCTGTTGCCAGCCTCTTTCCTTTTTACCAAAAAAAGCGCTTTGCTAATGTTGACAACACAGAGGTTCGTGACAAATTCTACAACATGTGAGGAGCCGAAACAGAAAGATGCAGACAGAAAGATGCAATAATTCCTAAGCAGGTGTCACCAAGCCACGCCGTCCAAGACAGCTCTCGACTCGGAAACCCCACACAACTCTGCAAACTGCATTTCGTCCGTGAGCGAAAACTCCCGCTGGAAACCCAAAGCCACGGCACGGGACTGTTGGGACGCACATGCCCACTCAGCCAGGTGCAATTGGATTTCAAAATGTTGGCCACCAGATAAGCCTGTACTACAGCTTGGTGAACCGGCTGCCTTCTGCGTGCTTTCCTGTGGTCCATCGTGAAAGGTGCGCTCCAAAGCCTCCACTACACTCCAACCACTATCGCTGCTGCTACTCCTGCTGTTGCTCTTCTCAAATGCACCTGCATCGTTGTCGCTACTGCTTGTGATGATGCCGCCACCACTGCTGCTACTGCTGCTGCTTCTACACAAGCCCGTCGACATCCTCTGCGCATGTGTCAAACTGGGCGTGAAACAGTGAACCCGTAAGGATGAATTTACCCTTAAATGCCCGGCTACACAAGCAGCAGTGCCCTCATCCACTTGTTGCAGCGGCTGCTGCTGCTGTGCCTGCTGTTGCTGTGGCTGCTGCTGTGGCGGCGGCTGTTGCTGATGCGATTGTTGCTGCTGCCACTGTTGCTGCTCTGAATGCTGCTGAGGGGACAGCTGAAGGCAGTGCTCCCATGAAGGAACTAGCAGCTGAGTCTGCACACACGCACCCCCCCCCAAAAAAACAGAAAAGTGAGAACTATAGAATTCCAGCAGATGCAGGTACATGCAACATTAGCCATACGACCTGGATATATGCTGCACTAGCTGCCAAGACAATCATCACACAGCAAATAGATTGCACAAGCAATGCTGCACTAGCTGCCAAGACAATCATCACACAGCAAATAGATTGCACAGTACTAACAGAAATCCCCACCCTCCTCCACTCACCGCCGCAGAAAGGTTACATTGCTGCAGAATGTAGGCGGCCAAGGGTTCAGGCAGCACGGTGGAGACGATGGCCAATTGTTGCAAAGAGCGCGCACCACTGCTACCGTTCAAGCTGCTTCCATCGCGGCTGCCACTGCTACCAACAGCAGTACTGCTGGTGCTGGTGCTAGGAGTTGAGTCGGCACTGCTGCCAGCTAGATTGCAGCAATGTGATCGAACGACCTCTGCTATCGGACGGTGTGGCTGAAGGCCGTGACAGCAAGACAGCTCTGCAGTAGCAGCAGCAGCACCACCACCACCACCAGCTGTAGAAATGTCAGGAGTGGTTGCACCATCTCTGAGCAGAGTTGAAGTCGGTCTGCTTTCATCTCTACCGAATTGCTTGTCTGGCGATGCTGCTGCTGCTGCTGCTGCTGTGCGTGCCATCTGCTGTACTGCTGCTTCGAACTGTGAGCGTGCTTGGTGCTGAAGGTCGTCTACTGTTGTGCCCTGGGTTAGGGCATGGAGGGGTGCAGCAATTTCATGCGTTAATGTGATGAGCTGACGTGTGCTGCTCAAAAATGTGTTGGACATTTGGGAGGGTGCCATATTTCTTATGCACATATTGCTTATGCAAATATTGCTTATGCACCTATTTCTTATGCACCTGTTTCTTATGCACACCAATGTGATGCTGAGAGGTAGGTGTGTTGTGGGGTCTAATAAAGGAAGGAAAATGTAAACAGCGAAAAACTACTCTCCACATCAATCAAGGAACAGAAGCCGCTTCGATACCGAGTACTCCCCCACCAAGGAAACAAAAACAGAGGGGGTCTGGAGGGTTGCACGCTTGGCCTAAGACCGGCTCCTGGTGAGAGTCGATACCAGTCATGGAAAGGGCGCGTCTGGTATGGACAAACGTAGCAGCGTAGACGAGAGGGGAAGTAACGTCCCTCTCTCAATACTCAGCTGATCATACAGACCTAGTTTCAAAACCATTTCTATTCCGATTTCACTGAACTCGGCTAACCTTATGCATCGAGTTGATAGTGCACCCAACCCCAAACTACAAACATTGCTGTTCCTTCCTGTTTGATAACGTGCTTCAAATTACCTGCTCCAGGCTCCATCGCAGCACCGCTACACTTATCAACTCTGGCTCCTCTGTGAACAGCTGAGAAATAGCTGCCGGCCTGCATGTATGAAATACAGAAGGGAAACACACTGCAGCAACTGAAACTGAAGTCGTAGCGGGAGGGGAGAGCATGCGATTTTTGCCGAAATTAAAATGATGACACTTCTTGCTTGTGTCCGTAGCAGCTCACCAAGTCCAAGCTGCTCTAGTTTTCTGTCAAAGAGGCACTTGTGGATTTTAGCAACATTGTGGCTGATTTCGCTTAAATGCACAAGGGTAGGTAGTAGGTAGTAAACTCACTGCCCGCATAGGCGAGGCTTTTAATTCCTTATAGGCACATTGGCCACAAGCATAGGGTTGGCCAGAACCGTATATATACGTATATATACACCGTATATTTGGTGATTTCCAAGCCAGAAATACCGTATGTACACCGTATATATATATATGTGGTTCTGGCCAACCCTACACAAGCACGTATCCTCATGAAGGTACAAGCTCAATAACAAATGGCAGAATCCCAGATACAAAGAACTGGCTTCTTAGGAACAGTACCAGCATTTCCTCTTGCTCAAATGTAAACTCAAATGTAAACTTTAAACCGATCTGGATACATACCTTAGGGGCCGTGTCCGTCTATTGCCTTGTGCCCTCTCACTTCGTCCTGCATCATAGAACATAATTGAAAACGAGTGCCTAAGCTGCTTGACAACAAGATCCTTGCATCCAATAGCTCGAGGCACACACAAGCACGCACACACGCACACACATGCGCACGTGCACGCGCACACAAACATACACACACATCCACATCCGCATCCACACATACAGATAGACAGACACACATACATATACACACGCAGACACAACACACGCTTTTGTGGCAATGACATGGTGAGGAACACACATCGTTTTTGATCACGCTCTGCAGACAAAACTAAGAACATGTCCACAGCGTTGCAGCTCAACATTTTATAAACGTGCTAACCACACCCGCCCTCTTTTTTATTCCTACCGTGAACATTCTGTGATACAGCATTAGCCCAAAATATGTTCTACCTGAACCGGTAAGCACCCCATGCTATACTCCAGCCGCACCTAGTACACCCTCATTCTAATGTTGTTTTAAATGGTTACTGTATTAGCTGCACCCCATCCTCAATTTATTCCTACCAGTAAGCACTTCGTCCTGAATCAGCCGCACCCAAAACACGATGTCAGAGGGCTCACTGCAAGGTAGGCATGGCAGATAATCACACAGTTTCGTGTTACGTACATGCAACATGTGTGCGATGTTTATTACATAGGGTTGGCCAGAACCCTCCATATAAGTATCTCTGGCAGGGATGTCATGGAATATACAGACATACATAGGGTTGGCCAGAGCCATATATATACGGTATTTTTGGCAGGGAAATCACCAAAAATACGGCCATATACGGTGTATATATACGGTTCTGGCCAACCCTAGACATATACGGTGTATATATACGGTGCTGGCCAACCCTAGGTTTGTTACATGGTGTAAGGTATGGTACCAGTCATCAGATCAGGCCAACCACTCCCTCTGTTCACCCACTCACTTTCCATACAGCCTCAATCATCCTCTCCTCACTCCCTACTCATCCACTCACTCACCCCCTCATCAGCCTTGTTTTACCCTTGACTTGCCCCCTCGACTCACCCTTCAATTACCCACTCTCCACGCTCTCTCTCTCTCTCTCTCTCTCTCTCTCTCTCTCTCTCTCTCTCTCTCTCTCTATATATATATATCTTTCCACCCTTCCCTGCTCACCCCCCCTAACTACTTTTTCACCCTCCTCCTGTCTCTGCCCTCTTCTCACCCTCCTATACGCACCCCGTCTCTGCCCTCTGCTCACCTGACGTCTAGCAGACTGTGGGCCTTTTGTGTGAAGAACTCAGAGCTCTCCGTGAAGCGCCTGCAGGGTGTGAAAAACTCAGGGTGTGAAAAACCCATGGTGTGAAGAACCTAGAGCTCTCCGTGAAGCATCTGCAGGGAGCGCAGGAACATAGCAGCTGCCTTGCTTTAATTCAGACTCAGTGCTCAACAGAGGAGTGCTCAACACACCAGCTCACCACATACATCTTGAAACCAGGTCAAGGAAGCACGCGTCTACAGTGCTTTGGTTTGCTTTCGATCCTATCCTTGCACAGAATTGGTGCAGAGGAAGTTCAACGCTTTCCTAAATATGAAGAGGGGGTTGTATGCCGGGTGAATTCGCTGACTCTCCTCTATTTCATAACTGCTATGGCGCATCAAAGCCCTTGTACAGCCACATTACTCAATTTCAACACCAACTACCCAACAAGCGCACACACACACACACACAAACACACACACACAGAAACACACACAACACACACATACACAAACCAAGTGTACAGTCGTCAGAGGCACGCTTCACAACTTGCAAACGGTTGTTCCGTGAGTATGTCTAACCCACGGATAGATACACAAAGCACACGTCATGGCCAAGCAATGCTCACCCTGGCCACAACCGGGTGGCCGCTCTATACCCAGCTTCGACTAGAATGGGAGTGATCTCGACAATGCATGCCAAGTCTAGGAGGACAGCTTCACGCTTTGGGGAAGAGCAGAGGAGAGTGGTGTCTCTTCCTGTTCTCCTTCTCTGCAATCTGCTCTGGACCACCTGCGCACCAGGTGGGGACAGACAAGTATTGCCAGTATTTTTGATGTGCCTGCGTGCCTGTGTGTGTTAGTGTGTATACGTGTATGGATGCATGTGTGTGTGCGTGTGTGTGTGTGCGTGCGTGCGTGTGCATGAACGTGTATGCGTACGTGTGTGTGCGCATGTGCGGTCGTATGTTTGTGTGCGTGCATGTGTGTATGTGTGCATGCGAGCGTGCGTGCGTACGATCAAGCATGTGCGCATGTGTTGTGTGCATGTGTGTGTGTATGTGTGTGTGTGCATACGTACGTGTAGGAGCGCGTAGTTGGGTGTGTGTTTGTGTATGTGTGTGTCAGCGTTGGTGTGCATGCTTGTGTGGGTTTGTGTACGTATGTGCGTGTTTGTGCGCACATACGTGCGTGTGTGAGTGTATGTGTGTATGTGTGTGCGTGTGTGTATGTGTGTGTCAGCGTTGGTGTGCGTGCTTGCGTGTGCATGCTTAAGTGGGTTTGTGTACCTATGTGTGTGTGTGTGTGCGCATATGCGTGAGTGCATGTGTGTGTGCGTGCGTGTGCGTGTGTGTGTGTGTGTGCATACGTTATGTGTATGTGTATGTGTGTGCATACGTATGTGTAGGAGCGCGTAGTTGTGTGTGTGTGTGCGTTTGTGTGTGTGTGTGTTTGTGTGTGTGTATGTGTGTGTGTATGTGTGTGTGTGGGTGTGTGTGGTGTGTGTGGGTGTGTGTGGTGTGTGTGGGTGTGTGGGGGTGTGTGGGTGTGTGTGTGGGGGTGTGTGGGTGTTTGTGGGTGTGTGTGGGTGTGTGTGGGTGTGTGTGGGTGTGTGTGGGTGTGTGTGTGTGTGTGTGTGTGGGTGTGTGTGTGTTTGTGTGTGTGTGTGTGTGTGTGTGTGTGTGTGTGTGTGTGTGTGTGTGTGTGTGCGCGTGTGTGTCTAACCTGTCTATTGGGAGATTTCGGTAGCCTTATATTTCTATTGAAGTTGATCATTTGATACAAATTGCTTGATTGTACAGGATGAAGAATGTTGCTTTCAACCGCTCGTGAAATTTTATTTTTTTACGCATGAGGTCGGTGTTAATTCACAGGACCAGAATTCCTGGAGTATTTGGGGTTAGAACCAGAGGTCCCCCCGCACAGAGCAGGTCGCCTGCCCCACGTCAATTCCTGCTGCGCCCCTCCGCCCCGATGATGAGCTCCAGCACGGATGCCACAGCCACCACGGATCTAAACTCGGAGGTTGATTCCCTACGCAAGCAGCTGGCGACGCTGCAGGTGTGCAAGTTGCACTTAATTGGACCCTCACAACATACACACACACACACACACACACACACACACACACACACACACACACACACACATATACACCTGTGGCCCCTTGCCTCTCTACCTGTGCAAAACAGACCACCTTGCAGCAGAAAGAGGCGCAGCAGCAGAGCAGCACCGTCTGGCCTTACTCCAAGTCCTACGGCCGCACCTCCATCAACACCATTGTCGGCACTGCTGATGTCGGAAAGAGCTATGTAGGTGGCCCTCAAAAGTTAATCAGCAAACTGGTTTGAGTGATCCACACGGCTGGCAGCCAGGGCACTCGCGACTTGTGCGTGCAAGCACCGGCTCTTCGTTTTCTTGCACACTTCATGCATACCAAATTGCCTGCACAGATACACAGGAATGATTAACAGTAACACATGTCTGTAACGTCTGCCACGAGCTGTTTAAGCAACCGTTTGATATACACCTACTCTTATTTGCTCCATAATTCCCCTACAGATCGGCAGGACGCTGCGTGTAGGTGGCTGGGTCAAGACCGGGAGGGAGGCAGGTGCTGGAGCGTTTGCCTTTTTGGAAGTCAACGATGGGAGCTGCTTTGAAAGCATCCAGGTGAAAAATCAGAGGATGAGGGGTGAACACAGAGCTCTGCACTTGTCGCGTGGATATGCCTAAAATGCAAGCAGGGTAACCCTTGCTGCCAAAACATGCATTTTTTGCAAAAACACATACACACAAGGCAACACGCATAAACACACCTGATTTCACTGAGTGGCCCCCCTTTCTTGATACTGGCTGTGTTGGCATCGGGCATCGTTTTTTTCTTTCTTCCAAATCATGTTGGGCTTACATCCAGTTTCCTTTCCTTTTCTTTCTACACGTACACACACACTTACACACACCCCTCCCTTGTTCAGGTCATGCTCAGCAAGGAGGTGGCAGAGGCTGTGGGTGGCTTGAAGCTCATCACACCCACAGGCACAAGTGTTCTAGTGGAGGGCGAGCTGTCACCCACACCTGAGGGCACTAAGCAGGTATGTGTGTGTGAATGTGTGTGTGTGTGTGTGTGTGTGTGTTTGTGTGTGTGTCAGTGTATGAGCGTGCCTTAGGCATGCAATTGGATGTTGTGTGTAACACATCAGTGTACGTGTTGCATTACTGTGTTTTTTTCCATGCGTTTTGCGTTAGAAAGGCAGCTCAAAGCCACCAACCAGCCTTTGATCACCCCACCCGTGTGTTCCTGGCTTCAAAATGTGTGACTGCACTCATCTGTTTGCTTTCTTTCAATCGGAACTCAACAAGCCACGAGCACTCTGTCCAAGGGCAGCAGATTCTTCAAACGTCACACACACATTAGGTGTAAACAATGTGCTGCCAAAGCATCCACTACCACTACCACTACCACCACCACCACCACCACCACTACCACCACCACCGTTTTCTACCCACAGCCGTTGAAGCCCCCAAGTCACCCACACCCTGCACGTGGGCGACTGAACCGCCACCTCCACTTCCATATTACACGCCAAAAACTATGAGTCCTCTTCCACAGGCTGCGACGCTCAAGGCCACCAGCATCCAGCTTTGACTTGGGCAAAAACCCACCATCTCAGATGCTGAAAATACTGTGCTGTTTCCACCACCACCACCACCACCACCACCGTTCTCTTTCGCAGGCTGCTACGCTCAAGGCCACCAGCATCCAGCATTGACTAGGGCAAATAATCCACCATCTCGGATGCTCAGAATACTGCGCTGTTTCCACCACCACCGCCACCACCGTTCTCTTCCACAGGCGGTGGAGCTCAAGGCCACCAGCATCCTGCACGTGGGCGAGTGCGAGGCCAGCACGTACCCTATGGCCAAGAAGAAGACCAGCTACGAGTTCCTGCGTGAAAAGATGCACCTGAGGCCACGCACCAACACAATCGGCGCGGTGGCACGTATCCGTAACGCACTGGCCTACGCCACACACAGGTGTGTGTGTGCAAATGTGTGTGTGTATTGGTGTGGGTGTGGGTGCGTGTATGGATGGGGATGTGAGAGTATGTGGGTGGGTGCTTGTGAATGTGGGTTATGTGTGGGTGTGGGTGAGGGTGAGGGTGAGGGTGAGGGTGTGAGTGCTTGTGGGTTGGAATCTGGACGTAGGTAATTTCTGAGGTGTGTGGAATCCAGTGTTCTGTAGCCGTGCATGGATGTGAAGGGGGGGGGGACACGGAGGGTGCGGATATGGGCGGTGGCTGGGGTGGAAGAGTCAGCACGTATGGAACTTGAGTGCTAATTGGTCCTGGTGGGTGGGTGACACGTATGGAATTTGAGTGCTCATTGGTCCTGGTGGGTGGGTGGCTGTGGCACACGTGGTGAAGTAGAGGTGTGTCACATCTAGGTTGGTGTGGTTTTGAGAAAGGGTGGGTGTGGAGCGAAATTGTGGTGGGCGCTCTCGCTGAACGTACACAGATGAAGCTTTTTTGACTCCAGCTATGTTCACTCAGTATGACGAGAGTCAGAGCAATAGCGTGTTACACTTTGGACGTATGGTTTGCCTTTTTCAAGTCACGAGAGTAAAGCTCGGGTGGATTTTCCATGGCTGGGCTCCACGGCTGTGCTGGAAGCTCGTCACGAATCGTCTGTTATGCTTAAAGATAACAACAACTGGGCATCCAAGATTGAAATCAGGGGATGAGATTTCTCAGGGATGGGTCATACGGACCTCAGAGACATTGAATACGGTAAAATACGCGTATAATACGGCCCAATTTGTTCATTACGGTAAAATACGCGTCAAATACCATACAGCGTAATTTACGAATACGCCGTATGACCCATCCCTGGGATTTCTTGTATCTACCTGTGCACAGGCGCACACTGACGCGCATAGGCACACACTGACGTACATAAGCTCATTCTCAAGCACACAAGCACACACTGACACGCATAAGCACACACTGACGCGCACATAAGCGTGCACTGACGCGCACAAGCACAGACTGACACACATAAGAACACACTGATGCACAAAAGCACACACAGACAAATAAGCACACACTGACGCGCACATAAGCACGCACTGACCGAACATTCACATACTGACACACATATGAACATACTGATGCACATAAGCACACAATGGCACACATAAGCACACACTGACGCGCACTGATGCACGCACTGACGCGCACAAGCACAGACTGACACACATAAGAACACACTGATGCACATAGGCACACACTGATGCGCACAAGCACACACTGACACACATAAGAACACACTGATACGCACAAGCACAGACTGACACACATAAGAACACACTGATGCACATAAGCACACACTGATGCGCACGAGCACACACTGACACACATAAGAACACACTGATGCACATAAGCACACACTGATGCGCACAAGCACACACTGACACATAAAAACACACTGATGCACATAAGCACACAATGGCGCACATAAGCACACACTGACGCGCACAAGCACAGACTGACACATATGAACATACTGATGCACATAAGCACACAATTGCGCACATAAGCACACACTGACGCGCACATACGCACGCACTGACGCGCACAAGCACAGACTGACACACATAAGAACACACTGATGCACATAAGCACACACTGGCACACATAAGCACACACTGACGCGCACATACGCACGCACTGACGCGCACAAGCACAGACTGACACACATAAGAACACACTGATGCACATAAGCACACACTGATGCGCACAAGCACACACTGACACATAAAAACACACTGATGCACATAAGCACACAATGGCGCACATAAGCACACACT
>Ga0307960_1002640_pt1 | contig 10732 bp, 6 predicted proteins | sample OrgLakmetagen542_FD_201832 | JGI IMG/M metagenome (GOLD analysis project Ga0307960, IMG submission 201832) | Saline water microbial communities from Organic Lake, Antarctica - #542 | ecosystem: Environmental > Aquatic > Non-marine Saline and Alkaline > Saline | place: Antarctica: Organic Lake... | reverse complement strand
TCGATCTTTTTGATTGATTTATTTGTTGGGACCTATAGGTTGAGCAGCCATGCCAGGCTGGAGGCCTTTGTAATCCAAACTAAACTAAACTAAACTAACTGTGTAGTAACCTGCCTAGGTGTCAGGAGCGTCAGGTGTCAGGCGTCAAGAGCCTGGGGTTGCCCAACTCAGGGTAGCAGCTACTCACAGGTAATTACTCATTACTAGGTGGCCTCAGCGATGGGCGGACAGCCTGAATGGTACACTGAGTGGACCACAGACTGACTTATAACACGTTTAAAAACAAAAGAGTGTACTATATTTACGTACTACTAGCAGACTGCGTATCATATGATAGCATGTTGATTCAATCACATGTTGTGAGGAGGATGAGCTGCCAGGGTACTACCAAGCAGAGGTGATTTCCTTGTAGCACTATTGCTACTACCGTGACGTGCAGTACCTGGGTGCCATCACGATGTGGCTTCTACATGTCTAGATCATCATGATAGGGGTGGCACCGCGACGTCTGCAGCCGCTTGATCTGCGCTATCAATATGTGGCTTCTACATGTACCTTTCCTTACTAAGGAGCCTAGAAGGCATGCCCAACAACACACACATACGTGTTGCACTTACAGCCAACACACCTAGAGGTGATTTTAACCGCATTTCAACCGCTTCAACCGCAAATTTCAACTGTGGCCTTTTGTGTGACGGTGCTGCAATGTTGCAAACAGCATTGTGCCCTTTTCCCCTTTCCAAGAATCTTTTTTGTAGGTGCTACAAGTCTGGTGCTGCTACAACAATCATCACAACTTTTACACGTTTTACATACGCAGCCTAGCAGTCGCTCGCACGTATTGACTGATGGCATTACCTGTAAACCTGAATTGTCCATTACGGCCTCAATCAAATATCGAATACAATTGTACGAATGAATTAAAGAATGCGCACATAGGTGTTTGCTCAAAATTCCTGGCCACTTTTAAGTTGTGTCCTACAAGTGCATAAACAGTATACACGATGAAACTGCATCAGACGTCACCATCATTTTTGCCATGCTTGTCGGTCGTTGCTTTAAGCCAAAATGATTGGATGAGAAAGGCGCATTGCAGTGATCAAACACTAAATGAAACCGACCAACCAGCAAGACATTTTTATGGAATGTGGTGCTATGCAATTCAGTCAAAAGAAGGTTACAGTGCTTTCGACAGTCTTTGACATCACGGAAACAAGGGAGGAACAAAAAGCAAGTATTTGACTTCAACCTAGGCGACATTAACGAAAGTTCCATTTTTCTTATGCCTGACAGTGATGATAAGGAATGAACATCAAATGAGTTGAAGAATTGCATGCCCCTGAACGTATACAACTCACAACTCACAGGTAACGCAGATCGCACTTTGAGCCTAGTGCTGTAGCACATCCCTGATTTAGAAAAAATGTAACCAGGTACCCATTTCACCATCACATACTCCTCAATCCTAATTGTTTTGCAATTCCAGTACGCGCATTGAAATAAGCTCCCTTTCGCTGTTGAATAAAGCTCCAGAGTGCAGCACAGGCACGTCTGAAGACGTTTTTCACAAACTTATTGTTGCTCCTCCTGCCCAGCTTGTACTCCAACCTTGCTTTCCTTTATACGCGAGCTGGGCCCAGCAGTCACCCACCACCTACCCTGGCTGCTGGTTGATTGCCCCTTTGTGAACCGTTGCTTTGCACTTCTTATAGTTCTTTCGGTGTGTGCCCCATAACAAGTCAGGGATCAGAATGACCACGCGATTGAGATGGCAGGTGACCAGCAGTAGGTGTATTTACAGGAGCCGGGCTCCTGCATATGCACAAAGGTACGTGTACGACTCATTTTTCCACGTAAGCTGGAATGTTACCAAGTGATCATTGCCTTGGAAAAGACCGTGCACACTGGGGTGGAAGGCAGGAGCCTTGTGTTGGAGTCAGCTAGATAAGGCAAAAAGGCAACGCAAACTAAACTCATCATGACCAATTTCAAAATACAGGAATACCACGGAACAAGTGAAACTCCAAGCAATGTTCGCTGGAGTAATGGGCACTTATGCAAAGTGTATGAAATAAAAAAATGAAAAAACTGCAGGGGCAGTGGAAGCCATTTTAATCCAGGGAAAGGAGCTACTTTGGTAACGGGTACCGTACAACTTCTCCACCACGAAGAAAAGAGAAGATCAATGGGGATCAGGAGGATTGCAGGCTTGACCCTGAAACCAGCTCCTGGTGAGAGTTGATAATAGTATTAGAAAGTGCATGCTGGTGTTGGCCAGTTTGGCAGCGTAGTTGCAGGATGAAATTGAAAACGAACCTCTCTCAGATCTACATCTGGATTTGTACAAGTGAGGCTCTTCTACGAAGGGGGAAGTTTCCTTGCGGAACCATTCTATGCAGGCTTGTTCTGTTTAAATAAAAGCGCAGCACACAAAGCTTTACTGCACGTAACAAACACAAAGCTTTACTGCACGTAACAAACACAAAGCTTTACTGCACGTAACAAACACAAAGCTTTACTGCACATAACAAACACGCATTCACACCCCTCACTTCCTGCTGATTTCTGCTATGGTGGTCTTATCTGCTGGCGTACAAGCTCAAACATCCACGAATAAAGGTTGGTTCAAGCAATAATTAACCTGTTAATTCCTGCAATAGTGGTCTGATCTGCTGGCGTGCTGGCTAAACAATTCACCAAAAAAAGATGACCAAAGTTTGAGCACAAAGATTGCCACACAAAAATCCTAACTCCTCAAGGACAAAGCTTGCAAATCAGCACTGTGACTTAAGCGGCAAAGGCTCGTAAGGGAGCATACAGAAAGGTTGGTACATTAGCGTTTGTAAAACCTTGTGGTGTTGCTACCAGCAGTAGGTATGCACCCCTTAAACCCTTGATCTGATCTCAGCAACAAAAGAGGCTACGTAGGAAGTCCTACCTGGATCCAGGAAGTCCTACCTGGATCCAGGAAGTCCTACCTAGATCCAGGAAGTCCTACCAAGATCCAGGAAGTCCTACCTGGATCCAGGAAGTCCTACCTGGATCCAGGCGGAGCAGCACGGCTAGAACCCCTCCAGCTGTAACCACCAGCAGCTGTTGGTGCAGGGCCTTCTGAGGGAGGGGTTAAGCAGGACGAAGTATTAAGCTGGAGATAATGCACAAAAGGAGATGTCCCACTCTGACGACACAGAATAATGCCAAGCTGCACCCTGCTTATCATGTACTAAAGGGTTTTCCTTATTAAATCATCCTTTCAACCTCTTTACTACTGCTCCCAAACAGACACAGTAGATGCAGGCCAGAGCGCGTCGCTCACAACGTGCCAGATCGCCACTAGCCTCTGCTGCTTCCTTTGGGTCTTTTTGGGGGTTTAGACTCTGGTTCATGTGAGCGCAAGACAAGTGTCTGCCAATTTTAAACACTTGCTAATTAATATACTCTACAGAAACTCTGCAGACCCAACATCGTCAAAAGCACCACGCTGAACATTTTATAGAGTCATAATTGGATGCATATACGTGGTCCCGGCAAAGCCTGAAATACTGTCAGGCCTGATTCCAAACCCATGCAATGAAGAAGCCCTGCTTTTCAGATGGACGACAGCTCTATCCCAATGCGGTTGAATCAAACGCACCTGCTTCGGGCCTGCTACTAGTCCTCCCTCCCCCGTCCTGTATCGATCGCCTTGAGTTCATCGCAGCAGCAGATAAGGTGTTCAAGTTCAAACTGGGCACCAGGCCAGGCACCAGCAAGGGGGGTCCAGCGGTGCCCCGTGCGTGGTGAGCATGCAGCGCTGCTGCTGCTGCTGTTGCTGTTGCTGCAGGTGCTGCTGGTGTTAGTATGGGTGGTGGTAATGGCTTGGTTTGAGGGGGAAGTTGGCATCGTGTGCTCGCATTTAAACCGCTACCCCCCAAACCTTCCTCCCGCTGTGTAGCACCACTGCTGCTGCTGCTGCTGCTGCTGCTAGGGTGGTATAAGCTGCTGAGGTGTCTGGGTGTTGATGCATGTGAGGGGGGTTGAGCAATGGTGGGGTGAAGGTGCCTGGGTGTCGAAGAGAGGGAGAGAGGGGGAGGAGGGAAGCCATTGGGGATGCGGGGAAGGGGGGGGAGGAGTGATTTCTTTTCTGCAGGTTTGGTAGCAGTGCCTACTGGGTGTGGATGATTGCCATTTCCATGGCCACGACCACCACCACAGCCACCACCAACACCATCGTCACCACCTACACTGCTTGGCGCTGCTGCGTTGGCAGCAGGTTGGGAAGTGAGCTGGGGCGGAGCGCTTGTGAAAGCCGTGGCAAAATCGTGCACACTGTCCAGTGCTGATGAGCAGGCGTGTGGTGTTTGAGGACCCCCTCCTCCTACATCACTCCATCCCTCCTCCCTTCTCACCGTGCCTTCCTGAGCTGCAAATAAGCGTGCTGCTGCTGCTGCGGCTGCGGCTGGTGATGATGCAGCTGCTGCTGGTGATGATGCAGCTGCTGCTGGTAACGATGGTAATGCTGCAGCTGCTGCTGCTGCTGCTGCTACTGCAGATGTTGCTGCTTGCGGTGTACTGACAGACGGTGAGACACCAAGGCTGTGTGGTGTGGAGCTGCCTCCTAGGAAAAGGTAAAGACACACACCATCCATGTCATTATATAGGTGTCAAGCCCCATGTTTACAATACAATATCGGTAAACAAAAAGAAGCCAGGCTATGTCGTGTACCCAAACCCAGCTGTGTAACACGCGTCTGTGGGCCACGTGACCCATGCGTTGTTTGAACCGTGTTCAATTTGTTCAACCACCGTATATGACCAAGACTACTTTGGTCTCTTTGCATTGTCGTTTGTGAAGTAGAGGGAGGGAGGGAGAGAGAGAGAGAGAGAGAGAGAGAGAGAGAGAGAGAGAGAGAGAGAGAGACAGAGAGAGAGAGAGAGAGAGGACAAGCAATGCTGCAAACGACAAGTGCACTCAGGGGGACGGAGGAGATGGATGACTTACCTCCACGGTTGGATTTTGAGCCATACTGTCTAGAGGGGGCATTCGGGATAAGCAAAGGCGGTATGGAAATGGGTCGTGGTGTAACCTGCATATTGAGTGGGACCAACTTCAGGTGGGTTTTGTCTAACCCGCAAAATGATGTCACAGGCCGATCAGCCGAGCAGTCTGGCTGGGTGTCCCCCGAGTAAACCCAAGTATAGAATCCAACCCGCTAAGTGAACTGAGTCAAAAGCAACCAGTAACAAAGGAAATCAAAAAGGCAACGCAGATGGTAATCACGCATCCAGCAGGTTTCTGGGTAGGAGCACTTTAGTGCCAGAACCAGAAAAGGAAAAACCCTCACCACCAAAATGAAGTCGCCTTCAACCAATTATAAGTGATAAAAGTTATGTCATAAGTCACCTCCAACCAGTTATAAGTCATATAAGTTATGTCATTAGGTAACAAGCTGTATATAGTTTGCGGTGTAAACATGCCATTGCAGCTTCTGTACGGCATCTCCGGGTAGCAAAAATTCACAGAGACTGGTGAATGGTGGGGACTTGAGCTCTCAAATTTCAAGAGAGCCAAGCCAACATTAGGCTCTTCTACATGCACTCTTTTTAGGCTTGACCAAAACCATAACCTTACCTTGATGGTGGGGACTTGGGCTCTCAAGTTTCGAGGGATTCAAGCCAACATTAGGCTATTCTACATGCACCCTTTTTAGGCTTGACCAAAACCATAACCTTACCATAGGATCGACCACTATTTGCAGGCTTGACCAGAACCACAACCTTGCCTTGGGCTCTTCTACAAGCACTCTTTCTAGACTTGACCAGAACCATGATGTGTGGTGTCTAGCTGTGAATTTTTATAAGGGTTACGTGAACCTATTAAGCCTATAAGCAAATAGAAGAAACTACGCAGGCAGTGAAAAACCACTCCCACATTGAATAAGGGGGCTGCTCTGGTGCCGAGTACTGGAAAACTCCTCCACCGAAAAAAAGACCAATGGGGATCAGGAGGGTTGCAGGCTTGACCTGAAACCGACTCCTAATGACCCAAAAGCAATGAATCCCCCCTACACTTACAAACAGTAGCTGCAGCGATGGGCAAGCGGGTAAAGAGTAAAGTGCAGGTGCCAAGAAGAAAGCATGCTGGACTGGGTTGGCAACCATTTATTTACGAGCAGCAACGGTGCGTGGTGGCTGGAAATTCATAACCCGTGTGAGTAAGAGGTGCAGCATAACGCTTGATTGAGGGCCCATACTTGCATCAATACTCAACCGAATTCACACACACACACACACACACACACACACACACAAACACACACACACACACACACACACCTAACCTTACCCAAACCCACACCACTTATACCACTTATCCCACCATCCACGCCTTTCCACCACTCATACCCACACCCACACTATTCATAGAGTTGGCCAGAACCATACATTTATAGGTATATACGGTGTACATATGGTATTTTAGCAGGGAAATCACCTTACATACGGTCATATACGGTGCAAATGTACGGTTCTGGCCAACCCTAACTATTAATCACACAAAAACAAGCTTACCTGCAGGCGGCTACTGCCCTCCATCGGAGGCTCAACTGGCACCTGATGAGCCGCCTGCTGCTGCTGCTGCTGGATGGCGACAAGCTGAAAAGCCTCTAGAGCAGCAGAGTCTACGGTGCTCATGTCTATGGACGTCGGGCGTCCTCTGTGTGCGTGTATGCGTATATGTATTGTGTGCGTAATGCGTGTGCATGGTAATGTGCTGCAAGGTAGGAGACGTAAAGGGCAGCATGAGCGGGCTTGTTACAGTAAAAAATAAAGATTAGGTTGGCCGAAACCGTGTACGTTCACCGTCTTACCCGTATACGCTTCTAGAGTACCCTGCCATGATCAAAGCATGTTGCCACTTTTGTATGGCTATGGTCTGCTCAATAGATACCTGTTGCGTTCACGACGCGAACATTGGGTAGAGGTCTTGAGAAGCATCATCGACAAAACACTTTGTGGGGCCATAAAAATACAGGAGGGCAGACATGGGCATAAAAAGAAAAAAAATGTGGGATTGGCCAGAATCGTATGGCTGACCGTATATGATCGTATGTATGGTAATTTTCCTGTTTTGAAATATGCCGTGAATCGTGAATACCGTCTGTACGTACAGGTATATGTATGGCTTTGACCAACCCTACAAAAGGTCAACATAACATCTGGGATTTTTTAAACAGGCAACTGAGGATACAATATGTAAATGCAGGGTTGTGTCATACACTGTATCGTATAATATGCTGTATAGTATTAAACGCATATTGTACCATATTGAACAAATCCGGCTGAATTATACGATTGCAAAATTTGCCATTCTGGCCATTTTTGGGCCTTTTTTAAAGCAATTTCCGCCCAAACAAAGGCTTTCAGTGAATGCTAATATATGATACATAAGTAAAAAGCATATATTATATTGGAAAAGAATTGGGGACGTTTGGGTGATTTTGGGGCGAATAGGGTCCATATTGGGTCAAAAATTGGCACTCCCAAAATTGCTTAAAAATGCGGTCGTATTATATGCGTAACGCGTATTCCGTATTTAACGCGTATTTTACCGTATTGAACGTCCCAAATGACCGTATGACACATCCCTGTGTAAATATATAATCAGGCTTGGCCAGAACTGTATAATTACAAATTACAACCGTATGTGACCGTATTTTGATAAAATTAAGTCCCTGCAGAAAACACCATATATACACCGTATGTATATGGTTCTGGCCAGACCTGTGTATAAGCATGTGCCTGTAAAGGAGTGAGGATTGTCACAAAAAAGGGCATGCTACTGTCATGTGCTTGACGGTCGCCTACCGAGAGAGCTGTGCTGACATGCAAAGAGAGAACAATGCCGACACAAGAAGCTGTGCTGGTCAAATTGCTGACACAAGCGCCTACGCTGCCATGCCAAGAGGGAACAATGACCGACGTAAGTACCTTGGAGTGTCTAGCGATTCCCTCTGGGGTCTGCTCCAACGCATAAACCTTGGGGATTCAGACCGGCCGCCGGCATCTACTTCAAACCTGTGCGAGCGTTGAGCATAAAAACATAGATTCTACATAGATTACATAGATTACATAGATTCTACTTCAAACCTGTGCGAGCGTTGAGCACAGATAGATGTGTGGGGTCGGCCAGACCTGAAGGCAAACTTGAGCTGAATGTATTGTGAGTACAGAGGTCCTTGCAGCAAACCTTACCGGGGTTGTGCGTGTATTTGGGAGCAAGATAATGGACCGAATGAATTGTAAATAAAGAGGTCCTTGCAGCAAATCTTACCGGGGTTGTGAGTGTAATTAGGAGCAAGATCATTCTGGCAACCCTCCATGAACCCTACGTGACCCTACGCTTCTCCAACAAGGTGCAATTCATCTCTGCCATTCCAGGCCCTTATGTGACCCTACGCTTCTCCAACAAGGTGCATTTCATCTCTGCCATTCCAGGCCCCTGTGTGACCCTATGCTTCTCCAACAAGGTGCATTTCATCTCTGCCATTCCAGGCCCTGTCAGTAAGCAACACTGGACCCAGATGACCCCATGCTGTTCATCCTATTGGAAGCATTTCATCCCATTGGAAGCAAATCCATCCCATTGGAAGCAAATTCATCCCATTGGAAGCAACACTGGACCCTGACGACCCCATGCTGTTCATCCTTTCAATTTGCATCAGCGATGGCACAAGTGCTTATTTTCCTTTTCCCCTTCTTGGGCTTCTTTACAGCCTCACCTTTCACGTGCAGTGACGCTACCCAGGCTCGGCTCCCCTGTCCCTTTACCACCGTAACTGCTCAGACCAGAGATGACACACAAACTATTTCCAGCACACACACCTCCTTTTCAGCCGCACTTTTCACGTGCAGTGACGCTACCCAGGCTGCACTCCCCTGCCCCTTTACCACCGTAACTGCTCAGACCAGAGATGACACACTATTTCCAGCACACACACCCTTTTCAGCCGCACCTTTCACGTGCAGTGACGCTACCCAGGCTGGGCTCCACGCTCCCTCTAAGCGCTCTACTGCTTGAGTCAAATGCAGTGCAGTTGCCTCTTGGTATGCCTCCACGAAGTGAGGAAAGGTCCTGAAATAAGCATTACAATTCCCATGGGGGCATTGAGCCATTAATAAAAAGCTAAGTGCAAAACCAAAGCGATCGCAGCATGGGTTTTATAATAGTACTTCCTAAAACGGGAGTTTCTTGGATGGTCTAAAGCCTTCCCTCACACAACAGGCCTCCGTCAATAAAACTAAAAACATCGTTCAAAACCTTGAATAGGACGAAGTGCACAAAGTGCACAGTTTGTTTGATAATAGGACGAAGTGCACAAACTGTGTGAGAATAGGATGAAGTGCACAAAGTGCACAAATTGTTTGAGATTAGGACGAAGTGCACAATTTGTTTGAGGTTGAATGCGTGCGTTTGGATTGCTTTCTTGAGGTGACCTCAGAAGCCTTTGTGTGTTTGAACTGCTACTGCCGTATGAACGCGTACTGCCATATGAACGTGTACTGCCATATGAACGTGTACTGCCATATGAACGTGCTACTGCCATATGAACGTGCTACTGCCATATGAACGTGCTACTGCCGTATGAACGCGTACAAGCATGCTGTGGTGACGAAAACATTTACAAAAAGAGAGGAAAATTTACAACAGAAAGGGAAACTGAGACAGCGAGGACATGGGAAAGTTTACTCTAGCTTGTTTGCATATTTTTCTTAGGTGAGGGAGTTTCACGGTACCCGGTGCCAAAGTAACTCCTTTTCCTCGATTTATGTGGGGAGTGGTCTTTCTCTGCCTGCATAGTTTCATTTTTTATTTTCCATCTTTTTCTCGCCTGAACTCTAGCAGTACGTTGGAGTGGGGAGGAAGCAGAATGTGCAACTTTAGGATGGGTATCGAGCAGAGTTAGTTATTTGTGGCCTTGTAACTTGTGATCCTGCAAAATGGAGTGGATTCAAAACACCACAGGAAGTTCAAACTCGACAAAAGAGTTAGTTATTTGTGGTTGTGACTTGTGACTTGTGACCTGTGATCCTGCACAATGGAGTGGATTCAAAACACCACATGAAGTTCAAACTCGTCAAAAGAATTAGTTATTTGTGGTTGTGACTTGTGACCTGTGATCCTGAAAAATGGAGTGGATTCAAAACACCACAGGAAGTTCAAACTCGATAAAGCACCCACAAATGAGCGTGGTATCATGGGTCACAAGCCACAACTGTTAAAGCATGCATTGACATCAAACAAGAAGGAGCACAATCCAACCACAGTAAAAAGCTGCTGTGGACTGAGCACAATTTTACAAGTTCACATTTCAAGGCTTTGTGCTCAAACCCTGTACACTTGACGAACAGCTGGCAAGTGGGCGATACGGACACACTTTTTACAAGGCAAGGCAACTTGCTTGAGACTCACACATGGGACTGAACAATCGCAATTCCAGGCATGCTTTTGCACAAAGGGCCTGCACCGGGTTTGCTAGAAGTACAAGCAACTTGCTAGAAGTGTAGGCAGCACCTTGTGAATTAGGCTTCCATGTAAATCAAGGTGCACAACAGGAGCCTGTAAGTATCACAACTTTTTGACGTCACGTGTCAAATGAAATATGAATTACATATTCGGAATCCTGACGTCGAAAGCTATCAATTGATATGTAAATGAGTTAATTCTGAGGGGGTCCGGGGGGAAGGGACCAGG
>Ga0307960_1002636_pt1 | contig 10737 bp, 13 predicted proteins | sample OrgLakmetagen542_FD_201832 | JGI IMG/M metagenome (GOLD analysis project Ga0307960, IMG submission 201832) | Saline water microbial communities from Organic Lake, Antarctica - #542 | ecosystem: Environmental > Aquatic > Non-marine Saline and Alkaline > Saline | place: Antarctica: Organic Lake... | reverse complement strand
TTATTGCACTCCAGCCAACAAAGTTCGTTTCTATAAATACAATCTGAAGGCTGGGTCTGGGGGCTAGTAGTGCTGCTGGCAGCACTGCCTTGTCTTAGATCTTGGATATATGAGCAAGCGTAGTGGTGTGCAAGGTGTACAACAGAAAAGTGTAACCTACCGTAAAGGTGTACCAAGAAATGAACACAACCCACCTGCCGCTTTTTTTTGCTGCTGCGGATGACCACGTCTTCCACCACGCCATGCACGGCAAAGATGCGGCGCAATTCTTCTGGAGGGTAGTCACGTATGCTAGAGTCCCAGACCACTTTCAATGTACGGCCAAGTTGAGATTGGGTCGCTTCGTCAGGCTGCAGTTTTTTTTTGTGGAGGTCAAGTAGTAGCGTTTCACGGGAGTGTGAAGAAAAGCCGGAATGTTTTTGTTATTGTGCTACAAATTTCCCAAGAGTGGAGATTGAGACTTGCAAAAAAATGGTACGTCTTGGCTTAATATGATGAAGGGGTGGGTGTAAGCGGTGATCATACAACAAACCAAATTTATGGGTCTCACACACAGTCACCAGCAGAACCTTGAGGAGACCGTGTTTTCAGACCACATCAGAGGAGGGGCATCAGCTCTTGTGATCAATTCTGGTCAGAAGCACTGCTTAACACAGAGCCGCCTCTCACAAGCTCACCAAAGCAAGGAATATGAGCAGGACGCTTACGATTGCATGCTTAGAGAGAGCGGTGTTTGGCTCATCACTAACCGCTCTGAGTCTCCAGTGTGAGTTGAACCAGCAAAATATAAATCTCTAGGCGGGTGAAATCAGGCTGGCTGGGGTATTGTATTCAACATGTGCTCCTTGTTTTGACTAGCAAAAAAACTAGAAGCGTTCTGCTTCTAGCTGCTGCTGCTGCTGCTGCTGCTGCCATTATCTGAGAAAACCTTACATCTGCCTGAAATGCCACTCGAGCACACTTGTGCTATTACTGCATTAACGGTTGCAAATTTGCAGCAGCGCCAATCCCTGTCCATATGACCATATATCATACTGTTCTCCACGTCAGGCATCTTTTTGTACCTCCTCTTTGCCGTGTGTTGACCATCCCTTGAAAGTTTGAAGAGGCATGCAATGCCATGTCTACCAGGCTTGCACATGGCGGTGCTTTTGGCTTATGTGTGCACGCATAGCAGCCGCCATCTAAGCCTCCCTAGATATCTCAAAGGGCTCACTAGCGACACAGAAACACACACACACACAAGCACACACACACACCTGTGCGCTTGGTACATGCGCGCTTGCACTAGCAGCAGCGACGGCCTCTGCAGCTTGCCGTGCACGCACAGCAGCCGCCATCTGCTCTTCCTCTACCTTCCTTCTCAGCCGCTGCAGCTCTGCTTGTAGCCGTGAGCGTGCTGTGTCTTCCTCCCGGCTCTTGCCTACCACCTGCAGGCACACAACAAGTAGTCAGTCACTCCTTATGACATGGATCAAGTTTTAATAGTTGGCTGCGGTCTAAAAATCATTGATCTATCTAATCATGGGGGCCCACGAGGTCTTGCGCTTGTTGGTCAGTTAAAGCTGTCTGTAGGTAATTATCAAAATTTTACATGTCACACAACACATGAATCCGGCACCAAAGAGCAGCGTTTATGTATGCCATGCCTTTAAGCAGAATGGCAGGCAATTGAGCTCGCACTTTGCCATTCATAATGGTGCGGGTGGGTAAAAATATTGCTTGGCCTACTCAGCCTGCGCGCCGTCTAAAACAGGCATTTCAAAAACTAGCCAGCACAAATGCCCTAACACCCAACACTAGAACCTGAGCACTTCAAGGATTACTGCTGATCCATAGAGATGTATGCTCACACCAAGCCTCTCCTTCCCTCACCTCCTTCTCCTTTCGATCCAGGTCTGCTCGCAACTTTTGTCGCTTTTTATCTTGCATTGAATGCCGAGCTTCTCGTTCCACCTTTGCCCTGCAAATTCAGAGAGGGGAGAGAGAGTGTGTGTGTGTGTGAGAGTGAGAAAGAGAGAGAGAGAGAGAGACAATGTGTGATTTGAAGATGTTGTTACGTCAAGTGGTGGTACCTAGCTTTATGTTTAGACCGTACAAGCATTACATCATCTGTCATGAAATGGTAGAATTATAACAGTATGGATGAAGTAGGGGGCTTCCAACAGCGTGACTATATCAAAATCCCTCGACTCCAAAACGACAGTAGAGAACTAAGGTGCTGGCACACACACGTGCACACGCGCGCACACACACACATACACACACATACACACACACAGACATACACACACAGACATACACACTATATAGCACCCTTGCACGCACACACACACACACACACACACACATGCACCAAAAAATCCAGCAGTTCTGAAAAATCTTTGCTTGCGTTCAGGTCCAATAGACTTCAATAACCACTTCACCAACAGGAAAGGCACCTATTTAGGACATACTTGACATACTTAAATTTGGTGGCTGCTTAGCAGTCATGTCATAAATGTTACAATGTCTGTTATCCTGCGTGGGTACCTGAGGAAGTTATCCAGTGCCTCCTTTGTACCGGCATCTGTGAGCACTCGGTACGCACTCTCTACTTCCCCAAACTCAGCAGCTGCACGTAAGAATGTAATGAGAATTTTGCGATGTGCAGATGTGTATACGTGCATGTCTGTGTGCGCGTGTGCTAATCAACATTGGTATCTGGAAGTAAGCGCGTGAAGGCGAGGAGCCAGCGTTGATAAACAAGTTAGTTGATAGAGGCACACGTGTTTCAAAGGACATGGCAATTTGCATTTTATGTGCAAGCCCCCAAACACACATGTTCCTCCTCCCACCTGCTTTTGGATTGTTCTTATTTTTATCAGGATGTTTCTTCAAGGCCATGGTTTTAAAGGCCTGCAAAGTGCGCAGGCAGCAAAGCAAGTTGAATTGCATAGCAAATATCAAGGCACACACCGGCACACGTTCTTGCACACAGACACACACACACACACACGCTAACGTGCACACACACACACACACACGCTAACGTGCACACACACACACACATGCAAGCGCGCGCGCACACACACACACACACACACACACACACACACACACTAGCGCACACACACACACACACACACACACACACACTTGCTCACACACACACACACACACACACACACACACACACACACACACACGTGCGCGCACGCACGCACACGCACGCACGCACACGCACACACGCACACATGCACACGCACACACGCACACATGCACAATCGTACGCATACGCATGCGTAGGCTCACGCGCAAGTTCACGCACCCAAAAACATCATACCTTTCTGATTTCCTCATCTGTAGCTTCAATGCCCTTGTCCAGCCCCAGTGTGTGATAGGGTGTTTTGCCTTCTGTCCACTCCATTTTCTGTTGTAAAAAGTAAGTTAATTTTTATTAATTACGGACTGTCAAAGGTCAAATACCTACATTTATTTTCTCTAGCAGCACCTGCAGGGATGAGCTTAAAGCCCTGTACCCGTTGAAATCCAGTCTTGATGGGCTCCCTGAGTCACGTCCTGGCCTTACAGCAACTGGATGGGAAAAGCAAAGCAGCGTCCGCGTGTCATGACGAGCTCATCCAGCATCTAAAGCCCACGCGGGAGTATTCTCACGTGCACTCCATCGCAAACACGTGCAGGTAAACTATCTTGCCTCTTGTGGGGAAGGGAGTGAGCAGAAATGAGGTCCAACTTTGAATTCTGACTGCAAATAGCATGCGCACGTACACACTCATACTCACAACACGTTATGCAAACACCCCAAATTTAGCGGTTGACTTTCTTGAAGCAAACGAAACTGTGATCTTGGATCTTCCCCTTTAAATGACTGCATGCAGCTGGTCTCCTGATGGAGCGCTCTTAGCCACCGTGTCAGGTAGACTTAGTGCAGTGCGTGTGTGTTTGTGTATCTGTGTGTTTGTGTGTCTGTGTGTGCTTGTGTGAGTGTGTGTGTGTGCGTGTGTTTGTGTGTGTGTGTGTGTTTGTGTGTGTGAGTGTGTGTGTATGTTTGTGTGTGTGTATGTGTATGTGTGTGTGTGTTTGTGTGTGTGTGTTTGTGTGAGTGTGTGCGCACGTGCGTGTGTGTGCGCTTGCATGTGTGTGTATGTGTGTGTCTGTGTGTGTGTGTGTGTGTGTGTGCATGCGTGCGTGCGCGCGTGCGTTTGTGTGCGTGTGCGTGCGTGCTTGCGTGTGTGTTGTGTGTGTGTGTGTGTTTTGTGTGTGTGTGTGTGCGTTTGTGTGCATGTGTGCGCATGTGTCTGTGCGTGTTTGTGTGTGTACACTGATTTGGACCACTTAAAAATTATCACCAAGGGCACTACCACACAGGAATTCTACACGCGTACGGCAAAAGCACTCACTAGTTTCCGCTGCGCTACAGATGCCTCGGTCAAGATCTTCGACATGAACTGCACTCGCCGTTGCATGCATGCCATTGACACCGGGCACACTGGAGTCATCAACGCAATTCGCTTCTTTCCTGAAGCAGCAAACACAGGGCTGGTCACTGTCTCATCAGACCGGCAGGTGCGTGTGGTGTGCAGGGCAAACGGCAGGTTTGCTGTGCTTAAGAGGAGGCGCTGACGAGGATAGGATTAAGAGATCTGCGCAGCAATTTTGACTTTTTTCTTACATGCCCCCAGCCCAAAAGTCTCTCCAGTAGTAAATGAACACACACCCTTTATTGGCAACAGTGCCTCCATCGTCGTGACGTAGTCCTTTATTCAAGACTTTAAGAAAATAGTGAACAGTAAGCTGAGTTGCGTCCTGTCCATCAACAGTAAGAGGCACTTCGTCTCCGTTTTGTAGCTGGCTGTTCTTAGAGTTTGAGTTTGAAGTTTCCTACAACGTTAGGAATCACAGCTGGCTGTTCTTAGAGTTTGAGTTTGAAGTTTCCTACAACGTTAGGAATCACAGATGTTCTCGCAAAGACGTTGAGCATGGGTCGTGACTTCACACGTAGGCTTGTGCACAATTGGTAGAATGTTGCTTAGCTTCAAAGAACACTCTCAGATAGTGAAAATCATTTCCACAATGATTAAGAACAAGGAGCGATTAGCCTCGAATAAGCATGAATTGACAACTCTATTGTTCAAAGATTTTCCACAAATTGAGAGCAATCATTTTCTCGCGTTGTAACCATCAGCTCACAAACACAAAATTCTGGCATGGCTGCCCGTCCTAAGAATTTTTACGTAGGGCTAGCTCATTGAAGTGCGCCACATATTGGTATGACATAAAACATGCATTCAGTTTATGCCCAACAACCTCGTGCTTCACATGAGGGCCCGCATCACAAAGGCAAACTGCATAGTCATTAATAAACATCGCTCCTGAACTTTGTGCCCAGCAATGTTTCATGCCGTGTGAGAAGGGTTGGCCAGAACCATGTATATGTATGATGAACACTGGAATACACTAATACACGGCACTTCCAATTGGGGAACCTCCAAGCATACAGTTGTGTATGCACCGTCTATATGGACCTGGCCACTTTACTTGTAAGCCCCATGCTTCACTTGTAGGCCCGTGTTATAGACCTGGAGCGCATGGCCATTAAGCCCTTCAGCTGCCACAAAGCAAAAGTTAAGGCATTGGCCGTGGCGTCGCCAAGTGAGTATACGTAGTTTATTCATTTCTTATTTGTCTTATGTAAAGGTGGTGGGTGAATAGGGTGCCTGACTTTGCCAGCGAGGCTCGGCACTCGCTGGGGAGGCCCTAGCTGGAATTTACGGTTAGAAAGTCACTTTCTCAAATCTGCACGGATTGAGCTGAACGATTTCTGTTGTTAGCTTGTATATATTAATGAATATTAACATTAAGACCAGGTGGAAAATGTGGGCGTGTGAGCCAGGGATTTTCGGTTAGCGGTTACCCTTCCCCCAAAAAAGTGTTGCACACCCCTTTTTACTCTTCCTGGTGTTATATTATAATTAATCAATGCTATTAATGAAGAGACTTGGCCTAAATTATGGGCGAGTCAGCCAAAAGAATTTAGTTAATGAAAAATTCGGTTGCCCCTCCCCCCCCACACAGCTGCACACTGCCTATTACTGCCCCATTAGCTACGCTACTGCTGCTGCTTGTCCTCGATGATGTGGAGTGGCACGCTGTTGTTGAATAAAAAAGGCCCAAATGCTCAATGGACTTCTCCTTGAATGCCTGCCCTCAAGTCGTCCAACCGCTGCTGGATGAGGCCCAGGGCTTGCCTTTTGTTGCTGCTGCTGGGCTGCATGGTGCTGCTGCTAGGGCCTGCTTTTGCTGCTGCTGGCTGCTCCTCCAAAGGAATGAGCCCATTTTTCACACCCTCCTATATCCGCTGCAGTTCCTGGTCTTCAAGTGTGTCTTGCAGGCATTGGAGGGGTTGGAGATGCTGAGGAATGTGTCGCAGCGCTTGCACTGTAACTGGCAGATGACTTCAGAGTTCCTCTTCAAAGACACGAGCACCACGCGCACACACTGCCACCACGAGGTTTTACCCTTCTCTTTGCAGCCCTTGACGTGCTGGAAGACGTCATCAGATGTTGGGCTCTCCATTGTATGACTAAGTGCCATGGATGACAGCCTCTTCCCCATCCAAGTCCATACATTTAAAACCCTCTTCATCAGTCTGATATATTGTTGGCTTCATTGTTACTCATTCATTTAATAAAATAAAATTTAGGGGGATTTTCGGAATTTCTGGGGAGATGGGGCTGATTCCCCCCAAAAAGTGGACACCCTCGCTGGCCGACGAGTGTCTTCCACACCGGGAAACAGGCTCGCCGAGGTCATGACCCGCACTCAGCGAGTCTCGGCGAGGTCATGACCCACCCTTAGTCTTATGTCTTCATCTTTATATGCCTGCAACAGTACAGCAGCAGTGGTGCTCATGCATTGCAGCAGCAACGATTCGTAGATTTAATCATCAGATGCCAGTAAGTCAAAAATGCCCTTGAGACATTTAAAAACCTGCAGTTTGCATTATCCCTTGTTCAACCCTCAATTGTGAAACGATGATCTAGGTACTACAAAGTTTCATTGAGTAATACCAAAAGCAGGTGAAGCAGAGCAGCCCCTGTCCAGTGTAACCCTGCAGTCAATCGCCCTAGTTCTGTGAACACGTGTCCCTGATAGGAGTGAAAGGTTTAATGCAGTCACATGACCGGCTTTGTATTTATTTCAAATTTCTTTTGCAATATTTTTCACTTTGCTCAGGAAAAAATCTGTCCTGTTTAATGACAGCTGCACCTTTCACCTGTGCTGCTGCCAACGCAGCTGTGTTCCTGACGGGGTGTGAGGACGGTTGTGTCAGGCAGCTGGACGTGCGGGAGCGGCCAAGGTCCTTGGCGTCGACAGCTGCACGTGACGCGTACTGTGCTGAGTCTGTCGTGGGTGAGCATTTGCAGGAGGAGCGCTCACATAGCTTTGAGAGTGCCTGTCCATTTTCAACAAGTTGCATGACAAGAAGGCATTTGTACGGATGTAGGTTAAGCTGCTTGTCAGTGACACATCCGTATTGCAAGGAATGTTTTACACCCAGGCGTCCCTTTTGCACTGTAACTTGTCCAGGAGGGAGTGAGAAGAGGATGCAACGTTCAGCAGCTATCAACAGCAACATACAGACAATCTGTGCATGTTTTGTTAAAACAAGAAGCCCAAATAGAGCGCGTCGCTGCAAGCAGGACGTCATGTACACAAAGTTAGTTTCGTCCTCCTGTTGTGTGCCTCGTTGTGTGTAGTTGAGCAGAGGAGCGACAAGACACATGCGCGCATTGCTGTGAACAGCATCTCTGTGGATCCGCTGACGCCCATGTTTGCCACCGGAAGTGCCGACCCCTTAGGTGTGTAGAAGTTAGCTCACAGGCATAGGCGACGCGCAATTAAGGTAAAGATTTTCAAAGGTTTTATGTTCTTTGCTTCCTCTTGCGCGCATAGTTGCAGGCCAGAAGGCAAGGGAACTTGAGTATGTGGTGGAAAGGAACCACGTCAGATGTATTAGTAGCAATGAAGTTGTAATGGAGATACATAATAACAAGGAACATTGTCTATTTGACGATTAGTCGAAATTGCAAACTACTCCTAACTTCAATGCTAACTTCAATGCTAACTTCAATGCTAAGGGAATGGAGAATGGTAGGTCGGGCCTAGTAGGCTTCCGAAAAGCAGCAAATTATTTTGCATGACACTTTCATTTGTTGAAAATCAAGAGACCGCGTAATGATGTTGGCACGTAGCGTGCTCTCTCAATTTATCGATTTTTGTTGTGCATGTTTGCAGTCCGCGTGTACGATGCTCGCATGATGAGCAAGGGTCGCCCATTTCCGTGGGTGCTTGCGTATGTGCCCAATCAGGTAAGTGTGCACACAGACGTGTGTTTGGCTGTGGCGGGAGGGAAGATGCTGCGTGTGGTTTCTATTCACAACATGTCTCGTTTCTCGCCGTGCAAAAGCCACAAATTTTGCCTGTTGACCTTTCACAGGGAGATTAAACTATTTTGTCTCGTGCCATGCGTCGTGGTGCACGTACTAGCTAAAGTGTGCAGGACATAAAAGAAGTAACGCCACTTACAATTTCAAGCAAATACCTACCCTAAACCAAATTACATGTAGGGCATACAGGCACCAGCCGCGTACAAACCACAAACCACCCCCTCCTCAATGCATATAAACAAGGCAATGCCCTATCTCAATCCACACATTGCACGTACAGGTAGCAGCTGCGTGCAGTGACCCTGCAGGGCACTCTCCCCCTCTAACGAATTTCAAGCAATGCCCTATCTTTATCCACACATTGCGCGTACAGGCAGCAGCCGCATGTAGGGGCCATGGAGCCCAATATTTCCCTCCTGTGCCACATTCCAAACAATGCCCTATCTCAATCTGCTCATTTTGCGTACAGGTAGCGGCTGCTTGCAGTGGCCGTGCAGGGTACCCACCTGGCCAACGCCATGTCACTAGTGTGTCCTATGACTGTACGGGGCACAGGCTATTGGCCTCCTACCACAACGACAGCATCTACTCCTTCAGGTGCGTGGCTCTAGCAGACCATTTGTTGCTGTTAATTCGTGTGGTGCCAAAATTTTCGTAGCACTGCAGTGACTATGTGGTGATTGGACCTGCTTCTGCCATATAGGCCGCATCTACCGCCTTCAGATGTGTGGCCTATACTGCACTACTTTAGCAGAGTAGGATTGTTGCATGATTTCATGCCTCCACGACTTTGATGCCCAGGTACCAGGTCTAATTCCCTTTGAGGCGTTTGTGTGGCCTATCTTCTAACGGCTTATTCATAGAGTTGGCCAGAACTGTATATTTGCACCGTATATGACCGTATGTATGGTGATTTCTCTGCTAAAAATACCGTATGTACACCGTACATACCTATAAATGTATGGTTCTAGCCAACCCTACGTATTCGGCACAAATGGCTATCAGCGCTGAACAAGCAACCCACGATGCAGCCATAACCTGTTTTCTTGGTTTTGGCGTTAAATTTTTCAATTTTACAGATCTTGCAGCTGCTTCTGCAAGACAAGCGCCTTTTTTGCCTGCTGCACATCTGTGGACACATCCTGCGAACAAGTTGCCTTCAATGTATGCCTTCAAGAGCTAGGCCTCCGTGTTCATGAAAATCTCACAGGAACTGAAACAGAAGCTTCACACATTCTGGATCAGGGATTTTGTACCTATACAAACAAAGACTCAATTACACACACAAACACTCATTGGCCACACAATATGTGCACATATACACAGTGTGTATATGTATGACAGTTTGTGTATATACACACAGTGTATATGTATGACAGTATGCGTATATACACACAGTGTGAAAGATGACTGCTTCTGGCCCTCCACTTTGCCTCGAGAGCTCGGTGGGCCCAGTCCCCGCATGCCTGCACGCCCTGTCTTACCTTCTAGAGCAGGGCGCGCAACAGGAGCGGTCACATTACAGCGACCTCCAAGGCATACAGGCACGTAAAGTAAATGATGTGCCGTGGCGTTGAAAGGTACATACATAGGATTGCCAGAACTGTACACCAACACCGAATATGACCGTACCCATGGTAATTTCCCCGCTAAAATTACCATGAAATTACCGTTTTTACACCTTTATTATGTATGAGCTATGGTTCTGACCAACCTTAATTGATACATGTTTAAAGGAAATTGATGCAGAGTTGTGGCGGCATTGACTCTGAAAAGGTAGGAAAATCAGTGCGCACACAAACACGTTTGTGATGCGATTGTACTAAACAAGAGGATTTTTAGCAGCAGGCTCCTTCTACTATGGCGACCTGTAGGCACGTATTATGTGTATATATGTGTGTATGCAAGTGTGCGTGTGTGTGCGAGTGTTTGTATGTGTTGTGGAGCGGTATTCTTGTAGAACTGGCGTGCACCTTATGATTTATGTCAAAGCCTACAATTATAGCGTTCCTTAAGTGCAATATGTACACACAGTCTGCAGTATGCGTTGCTGTGATGCCTTTGCCCGTCCTCCCCCCCCTCACACCAGCACACCTGTGTACACACACACATTGCAATGCACTCACTCACTCACGCGAAAATGCCTTGAAACAGACGTAGTACACACATTCACTCGTTTAAACACGCACGTACACCTATGCAATTCGACACACAATGCACAACGCACATATGTGTACACACACACATACGCAGGACCTCCCTCTTATCCTCCTAACGCTGGCCC
>Ga0307960_1002632_pt1 | contig 10749 bp, 7 predicted proteins | sample OrgLakmetagen542_FD_201832 | JGI IMG/M metagenome (GOLD analysis project Ga0307960, IMG submission 201832) | Saline water microbial communities from Organic Lake, Antarctica - #542 | ecosystem: Environmental > Aquatic > Non-marine Saline and Alkaline > Saline | place: Antarctica: Organic Lake... | reverse complement strand
TCTATCACAAACTCACACACACACACACACACACACACACACACACACACACACACACACACACGCACGCAGGCATGCAGGCACATACATTGACACACATAAACACAAAGCGCAAAATCTCCCGGAATTCAAAGCACACATGTCTGCGAGAGTACGAGAGCCATCCTGCTCTCATACATACATACATAAATACACACAAACGCACCAAATTACCTGAGTTCCAAAGCACACGCATCTGCGAGAGCCATCTTGCTCCCGCACAACACGGTAGTGGCCAGCCAGGCGTTGTCCGATCTGGCCCCCCATGTCGTCCTCCCCAATCGTGCCCAGGGTGCGGGGGTCCAGCTCATAGGGGCGGCCCACCTTTGCGAATGTACGCACATGTAAGTAGCATTGTCAACAGTTAACAATTGACACAACACAGTGACACAGGTTGCCCACCCTCACAAACGCCTTTTCACATTCGCACCCCCTCACATACACAAACACACGTCAACACACAGGCCCCCTGTAACACATATACAAGCACACGTACACACACACGTCCCCTCACATACACACCTAATCACATAAGTATACACAAACACACCCTCGCACACACACCCTCGCACATTCAAACACACCTCCCACAATGCCCACAGCTTCTCTGCCCAGCACAGCAGACCCGTGTTGGCCACATTTTTGAAGGACAGGTCAAGGGGGTTAAACAAGGAGGAGCCATCTGCTGAGCCACGTGTGAAGGCATTGCGATACAGCGGTCGGCCTGCTGCCTATGTATATGTGTGTGTGCGTGTGCGTGTATGTGCGTTTGTATGTGCGTGTGTGTACGTACGTGTGTGTCTGTAACCATCCCATGAGACTCATGTGAATCATCGCAAAACAGCAGTCGGCCCACTGCCTACACATGTGTGTGAGCACGGCTGTAAATTTGTGTATAATTTACAGTGAGCATTTGAGTTGCGCGTGAAATAAGAAATGTAGCGACCAGTATATGCGTGCGTGCCAGTGTGAAAGACAAGTACGAGCTTTGTAAAAATGAGAAATTTCTACATTTTATGTCTAGAGTAGTACCCTAATGTGAACCTCACGTACTTTTTTGCTTTGTGTTTGCTATGGGTAGAAGCACTGTTACCCTCAACCTTTTAATCTTCACACTCAAGGGTTTCTGTGTGTGCCTCTCATAAGCATGTGCGCTTACATGCGTGGTTGGATATTATTCTTCAGGCTAGTCAACATAAATAGCCACTCATAGTATACACACAAGCTCACACTCATACACACGTACCTGCTCAGCCAAGAAGCCCTTTGTGCGCACATATTTGTTCTTGAAGCGAGGCATCCTTCCTGCCCCAGGGAATGCAAGGGATAGCACACAGCCATCTCCATCTAGGTGGTGTCGTTGGTAGCGGTCACTGCAAACCTGTGTGTGTGTGCGCGCGTGTGTGTTGTGTACAATGTGTGTGATTAATGATGAGCAACTGGAGCGTTTGTTCCTCTGTTGCTTGTTGTCTGCATGGCATGTAGTCAACCACCAAACGTTCTTTTCCTTGACTGCACTCCTTGTTTTTCCTTTTGTGTTACCTGCAAGCCTGGGCCGTTCCGTAGGTATGTGCCCACAAGCTCTTTGGGGATCTCTCCGGATACCTGCACACAGCCATGGTACATCTTTGGCATGATCTTCAGTAAGAACCCAGAAGTGCTCGTCTCCCCTCTATCCATTGTTGCAGCATGTGAGGAGGACGCAACACACGCAGGGTCGCTCACCGCATCTGCCTCAACCCAGTAGTCAAACTCCAGTGGCTGCGTCTTGAACATGGTCACCACGTCTCGCAGCATGGCAGCTGCAAGTAGTCAATGCCAGGGCTTAGTCAGCGTGTGAAGGACTTTAAAGTTGGCATGTAAATGCCAGACAGGTGTGGCCAGTCACAAATAGGTGCTTAAAAGGGCTCTTGTGCGAGCCTTGTGGAAGTGCTTAAGATTTCTAGCACTCTCACGCACATGTTACACGAATGGGGGCCTCTGTCTGTGATCCACGTCCTGAAGTACTGGGCTCTTCCTCTCCTCCTCTCCCATTTTCCCCTATTTCCCCTTCTGTAGAGCTCTGAGCTACGGCAAACGCTGGCTTGTTGCTCCGAACCTTCTTGCTAGTGCTTGCGTGGTGAAGAGGTGATATACGTGTGTGGCTTATGTGTAGATTTGAAAGGGAAGAGGCCTGGGATGATGGATGGCTGCAGCCTGCGTCTCGAAGCAAGGCACTTCTCATGTTTACCGGTTTAACTTTTTTTGATAATTACCACATATTAAATCAATAATTTATTGATAATTGTATATACCTATGTTAAATAATGATTCTGCAGCAAGAACTCTGTTCACAAGCAGTATTGCCCCGTGGGAGAAGGAAACACAGCAGTGCCACAGCTCAAAGGCACAATTATGTAGCCCAAGTTCAGCCAGTTCAAGTATCTCCACCAGATATTACAGTCCACCACGTGAGTGGAGTGTGCCAGCAAAACACACGCACAAACACACACGCACACACAAACACACACACACAAACACACACAAACACACACACACAAACACACACAGACACACACACACAGACACACACACGCACACACAAACACACACACGCACACACACAGACATACACACACACACACTCACACACACACAGACATACACACACACAAACACACACAGACACACACAAGCACACACACACACACAATGCATGCACAGCTTAATGACTTGAAGCGTTCTAGCGGCAAAGATCTGCTCATTCCTCAATCAGCTGCTTTGTTCCCTCCTGGATTTCGGGGCTACTATGATGTGCAGCAGCAGCGGCAGCAGCAACAGCTCCTTAGTCCTGGTACTTTACAAGGCGTTCCTGCCTCCGTTGAAGGTCAGTGTGCATGCGAACACTCATATGAACTTGACACATAGAAAGCACGTACACACACGCACACACAACAAGCTCGCAAAATCTTGCTTCCAGGTTCCACAGCAGTCAACCGTGGCACTATCACCAGTCAGAGTACGATTGGATTGCTGCCAAAGAGTGCGCCATCTCCGAATGCCAACCCTACTCAGGAGCAGTCTTATGTTCAAGCGCTGCAGGCAGAGGTTTGTCCTACAAATCAACACAATCGATTGACATTACGGCGCTAGGTACTTTGTTTTTGCTGTACCGGTAGTTGCTACTTTGTGGGTGTTCCAAGTTGTTACGGTTGATATAGTCTGCCAACTATGGTAGAGAGAAGTTGAGGAGTTTTTATTGTGTTCCGTTTGCTAACCCTGTTCAATGGACCAAGTTGACAGCAGTGTGCTGCTGCTAGCAGTGTTTCAATGGGCACTAATCTGAACAGCATCAACGGACGTTACCATTGCCAGCTTTTCAAAAATGCAAAGCATGTGCCTGACTCCTTCAAACCCACCACTTGCGCAGTTACAAGCTGCGGAGCAATCGCATCTGTCGTCACGGCCCTCCCACTCTGAAGTGATTGAGTCGTGGGCCCTGCAGCAGCTGGGGCATGCAGGTGGGAGACTGGTGCTTCCTATCTGGTAGTATAAGGTGTAAGGTGCTTTTGAGTTGCTACAACTTAACTATTTTGAGGCAGGGCGCTGTGCTGGGGGTCTGTGTTTAATAAGCTGTTAGTAAGGCATGTTTCAAATACTCCAATGAGGCTGGATGGCGCCGGTTGGTGATAAAAAGAGGCACTCATAGCTATGCAGAGGTAGGGGGTGCTGTGCAGGTGGGTGGCCTGCAAGTTGTGCAGCTGTTTTGACAATGCACTTTTCCTGCATGCAAACCGAGTGTAGGTGGACTGCCATTCCTTTTTTGTGGGGCAGTTAACGTATGACTGGACTGAACGTGTATACTTGAAAGTAAATGTATGACTGGACGTATGACTGGACGTAGACTGGAAGCTAAAGCCAGAATAGGAGCAATGAGCTTTGTGTAATTTCCTTTAATCTGGTGACGGCTCACAGAGCAACAATTCATTGCACATGTAACGATACATATACATATAGACATATAGGAATACAATTCCTAGTCTTACATCTCGAGTATGCTTTTTACAACGCGCTGCTACGTCACACAACGCAATGGGAGCCGCATGCTCGACTGTAGATGTCCTAGCGGTTTCGCCACTGCTTTAAAACACTGAGCCACGAAGCCGGCTGTCCATTCGCAACATTGATCAAACATGAAGCAGCGTCGACCCAGGAATGGCCTCATCAATCAATCAATGTAATACGCCAGCTACACAACAATGATCGATGCCACATCCTTGTTGCCGTGCTCCACACTGCCTGCGTAAACTCTTCTGTTGCGCTCTCTTGCCATGAGCAGACCACTGGAAGGCCGTGGATGCCTTGCTCCGGGCCCTCAGACATGTTCAGAGCACCTTTGCGACACCCATGCGGGCAACAAAGCCGCCGCGTGGCTCTCTACCAGCAGCAGCAGCAGCAGCAGCAGCTCAAGCATCAGGCGATCTTACAGCAGCAGCAGCAGCAGCAGCAGCAGCAGCAGCAGCAGCAGCAGTTCAAGAAGCAGCAGCTGTTGGCTGGCACCCTGCACAGGCTCAGCAGCCCACGATTGATTTGGCATCTCGCGCGTCCCAGGCACCTCCTGTTGCAAGCTGGCACCTGCGGCAGCCTAGTATGGCTGTGCTGGAGTGTGTGGTGCTGAGGCTGCTAGACCTCGGAGTGGATGTGCAGGTGATGCTTGCGATGCATGCCCGGCAGGTTGTGGGTTAGGAGGCAGGACAGGTTTGGCCAATGTTGCTAGAATGTCAAAATTCTCGCAGGTGGTGTTTGTAATGTCTCGCCAGGTGGTGTTTGTGATGGATGCCCAGCAGATTGTGGGGTAGGAGGCAGGCTGGGTGTAGCCAGAATTGCTAAATGGTCTTCCTTGCAACAAAAGACTTCCTTGCAACAAAAGACTGTGCACGCTGGAACATTTGCTGTGTTTGTGCGATTATGGTCAACCTCAGAGGTAGGCTACAGCTAATGAAGGGATCATAAGGTGCAGGCTTTGGTTCAATCCAATACTCATTCCGCACACGTTTTTTGTCGTTGCTAAGTCGTTTGCTGTGCCTGAGATATACATTGCAGAAACATGCCAAATGCCTCATTTGTTTTGGTTAGTTCCTGACAGTTTGCTAGCGCAGGATTTAAAGATTGGAGGTCACAGGAAAAAAACTGTGTGGCCTCTTTGGGCCATAACATTTTCCTTGGGTCAAGGGACTGACCCCTCAAAATGACCTTCGTAACAGGGCTCAGCAGAGCATAAAGCGTGGGAGGCCTTCGGGAAGAGGCTGTGTGGCCTCTTTGGGTCAAGGTGCCAGCAGCAGCATTCTGCTCCCGGCAGAACTGCTGGTGGTGTGGGGCAGGCAGCGCGGGTTATGGACGCAATGACACAGCTTGGCCCAGCTTTCTATAGCAGGCGCGTGTTTGTAAATGCCAATGCGTGTGAGGGTGTTTGTTTATGAATGAGGAGTTGCTTTTGCGGGCATGTTTTTTTCTATTTGGTGCATGCACAAGTATGTGAGATTGGGGGCGACAGACGTTTAGCACCCAAAACTGGAAATGCCAGTTCCAGCTTGTCATATTGTGTACGTATGGAAAATGGTTGGGTGCGCTGACGGTGCCGAACAGGGATGAAAAGGGACATCCCACATCCGTGCTTAATTTGGTCCTGGCTGTCTGTAAGGATAGGCGCAGAGATTGTAGCCGTGATGACGATCCTGGTGTTTAAAAATATCTGTGATTTGCAATGCATGGAGGTTGAGTACATAAATACCAAGGAGTATACAGCCCTTGCAGCAGCAAAACTTATTTCAAAAGCTTGGATGCTGCATGCCAAGGTTCAAAGCACACACTACCTTTTTCATACCTCTATATTTGAAAACACCCTTGTACTTCATCAACCTTATCCGTTATGGTGCCAGTGCGGGCGGATGGGTTAGTCATGCTTTGACTTTGTGATGAATCATGCTGTGATGCCTTGATACAGATATGCTTGTACACTTATCAAATGTGACATCCTGTGTCCAGAAGTCTGTTTCTATTAATCTTGTTGCTGCCTCTATGCACATACCTTCCGTATGTACTTTTGCCATTCTCATAAATTAACTTTGCACGAATTACCAAGTCCCCAATCCCATGTGCGTGTCTCATTTTGACCAAATCGTGCAAGGTGATGTGCAAGGCACTCACAGCCTCGACATCATCGTGATCGCAGGCCTTACTTTGACCAGGCCGTTCTTGCTGCTGTGCAAAACACTTCCGAGGGACACTCTCTCCCAACTCCAAATTTGCTGCCTGAGTTGTTGTCCGTGTGTGCCGAGTGCAAGCACAAGCTGAAACCGTCCGAGCTGGATACCTTGGTGAGTGCTGGATCTTGCATGCGTGTGTGTCTGTGTGTCTGTGTGTCTGTGCATTCGTCTTTGCATGCGCATATGCTTTGGGTGCAAGCACAAGCTAAGGGAATGCCTGCAAATCAAAAAACACAAGTGGGCTTACAATGGATATATGCATTCAAAAAAGCACAGACACGTCAGCAGGCGCACTTTCCTCTTTCCTCTCCTGCACCTATTCCTTTTACCTATATTAATTAACAGGGGGCTGGCGGAATAATGTTTCCATAGGTGTTCCTCATTTCAAATACATTGATACAAGATAACATGACTTGACTGTTGATAACATTTTGACTGAAATGGACGACCCTGCTGGCCTGGAGACGAGTGTGTAGCCAAGATATTTGGCACAGACTGTACACGTAGAGCTATTACTCCCCAACTAGAGCTCATTTCATCCCCAAAACGCCGCCAACAAATAAGGCTTTATGTCACAATACAATAGGGGATGTTGACATCTAGGTTTGGAGGGGGTCAGACTTTGCCATTCTGCGACCCCTTTTTGCTGATTTTCTGTGAGATTGATGGCAGTCGATATCTCACCGGCCACTGAGCCTAATAAACTTAATATTGGTACAAAGAGCATCGCTGAATGGAAACCCCAAAGCACAAACAGTCACTCAGTTTGGTGCTGGGTGATCTGTTATGAAAAATTGGCAGCAAAAAGTAGGGTGCACACTAAGCAAATAAGACACAGCCCCACGAGTCGCACTTCCAAGCTATTTCAAGCATAAAAGCTATGTGGATGGCAGCAAAGCGTCATTGTTTAGCCTGAAAGCTCAAATTACGGGGCCCACACACTGGAAACATTTGAATAGCATACCCATTCCTGGCCTCTGTCAGCTCCTTCTGATGTGTTTTACAGAAAAGGGTACAGTTGAGGTGCCTCCTTACTTCAAGAGGCACACAACAGTGCAATTCCTTCTGCTTGATATCCCTTCTTTAGTGTGCACTTGCCTTTGCAGGTATCCAGCAGTGCTCTTCTTCTTTGAGCCTTGCACTCCGTGCATAGTTCTCAGCATGCACACTCACGCGCACACATGCGCACTCACACTCTCACATAAAACCCCTACACCTATACACACACACATACACACACATATAAATACACACTCACGTAGCAACCCCTTTCCTGCACCCCACCTCTAGGTGCGTGCAGCCCTCCCCCTCCTCCCTCACATGGATGCCCCCGCACTCGTGCGTTTCCTATGGGCCTGCTCCAAATACCACCTAGATGTGGGTGGCCTTTGTGTGCGTGCCCCTATAAGCACCTTTGCGTCAGCAACAGAGCAGCAGGCTAAGGAGAAGCAGCTTGGGGAGAGTAGCAGCGCTGTAGCCACACATGCCAATGGATCCGCCACTGGCACTCTCAGCGGTGGCTCCTTATCCGTGCCTTCAGCTGCACACATCGCCAGCAGCAGCAACAGCAGTCCTTCGAGTCAAGCTGTTGCAGCAGCGAAGAGCTCCTTGAGCTCTGCTGCTGATGCACATCCTGACCCCTCACAAGGCAGCGACGCAGGAGACATGAGTACTAGAGGCAACTCTGGAGAAAATGCCCACACCATCTCCGCCACCACGACCACCACCACCACTCTGCTCAGCTACACCCTCACACGCCTTCACCACCTCCGCTTCCAGGTAGCACCTCTCCGCCTTTCCTTCCACGTTTAAGATGCTGTGCACCATTAGCACCATCAATCTGCTTATTGTTTCTGCTGTTAGCACCTCCCCGCCCTTCCTTCCACGTTTAAGATGCCTGCACCATCAATGGCCTCTGCTTGTTGTTCCTGCTGTTAGCACACGCGTGGTCAGTGCCGCCCATGTCAACCTCCACTTCTTTGTCGCAGTAGTGCTCCTAAAAAGCGCACCACCAACTGTACACCTGTCCAGAGAAATCTAGTGTAGTGGCACTATTATCTTCACGACGCCACACTGAAAGTACTGCAGACCCCTCTCCCCACTCCAGTACCTCATTCTCTCCCCCCTCGCGGTACGCAACAGATCGGTAACTCTTAACCCACTACTCCCTTCATAGTGCCGTCACTTGTGTGGCTGACATCAACAACATATTTCACACCACACCTCCAGCACCTTAACCCCTCCCTGGCCGCCCAGCTGCTCACAACCCTGGCAGCTTGTGGTGCACAGCCAGACGTGGACCTCATGGACCAGTGCCTCATGTCTCTCCTTACACGGGTGAGTAGCTTAATTGCTTAATTGTATTAGGTGCTACAAGACCAAAGGACGTCAGCCTGGTGTCTTCTTATGCATGCATGGGCAAAGCTTGTGCAAAAGACGTGAAACTGAATGCAATTGATGGTGAGGCTGCTTTGTGTGGCTTACAATAACAGATCATCACGGCCGAGCGCCTCATGTGTCTGCTGATAGCGCTATGACCATAATGTTTCTAAGATTGATACTCTAGATGTAGGATACAAGTGAAATGGATGTGTACCCTGTGCTTCTGCTGGTGCAGGTTGGCAGCGTCAGAAGCAGTGTTAGGTGCAGGTGTAAATTGGGATGAGTGTCCTGTGTCTCTACAAATGCAAGTGCTTAGCAGGAACATAAGGCATCTAGTTCTATTGCACCTGCATCTGATGCTGCTGAAGTCAACAACCTACGCCAGCTTAGTGCATGAATGCAGTTGTGCGATACACAAACGCGTTGCACTTCTTTTAGCGCAAATGACAACTTATTTGCCCTGAATTTGTGTCTCATGCATCGAAACCCTTTCTTGATTTTCACTTGCTGGTGTGATTTTTGTTGCAAATCTGCACGCAAGATGACCATACCCACGCAATTTGGTCTGTGAATGCTAACAAACAGATTGATGGGGCTGTACATCAGCCAAGTAGTGCCACGTCTCTGTCGAAGCTGCCCCCTGCCCTCTCTTGTGCTTGCGCAAGTACATACAGACACATTCGCGCATACATACTTACACTCACCCTCTTCAGTACTTCGTACTCTCTGCTAACGTATACCTGCATCTAGCTCCCTGTCGTCTTGTGTGCTTGGATGCACAAACACAGATATACGCTTACACACTCACATGCACGATCTGCACCAACATTACCTCCTCCTCTCTACCGATCCTGAATGTTCCTTTCCCCACAATCCTTCAACCTCGAAGTAAGCCAGACTGCAAGGTTTCCCAATCCTATCAAAAGCACTCTCGACTACACCTTTACAATTTGGAACGCCTACGCTGGCATTGACAACACATCCAGTGTGGTAATGAAATTTAGTCCCTCACCTATACTAGCTCTTCCCCTTTTCATACACTTCCAGGGCAAAGGCAGCAAGCCATCACCATCAAAGCGAGGTCCTTTGAGACTAGGGCATACGTTCAAAAGCCCCAGAGCTTCAGGCGTGCTGCGTCTGCTGTACGCACTGAGCAGGTCAGTAAGCTGAGGCAAAACGTTTTGATCACACGGTCCAGAAGAAGCAACATAGTTTTGTTGCCGGCGATCAATCACTGCTTCTCCTGCACCTAACCTTTAATTTTGGTCTGCGACAGGGGCCTGATCCTACACACCCTTTTTTGCAAGACTCGGACACTACTCTGGCCATCATCATCTGCATCTGCTGCAGTACATAAATATGTGAATGACTAAGCCCTGTTTGCTTGGCTGTGCGTACCAGCTCTAAGATACAGTCAGCTATTAATCTGATTGTCTGTATCTTGGGCCGTGTTTGAGTGTACCTTTTTGCAGGATTTGTATGTACAACAGTCGCATGTTACGCCCTATATGTGCTACCCTGCAGGCTGGGCTACCAACCGCCAGAGGAAGTGAGCCAGGCCATACTCAGCACCGTGGAGCATGGCATGACGCCCATCTCTCCACCTCAAAAACTGGAGAAGCAGCTGCAGCAGCAGCAGCAGCAGAGTGGTTCTGATCAGAAGCACACTGCACAGCAGGCTCGCAGTGGGGCTCACAATGTTCAGCCACAGCACCAACAGCCACAGACTCCGGACACACCGCAAGCCCCGCCACATCACCCCATACCTCCCAGTGAGCTGGGTAAGGCTGCCAAATGGCTGGCCAACCTACAGGTGCGAGAATGTATATTAGAGCTTTCAACCTGAACTGACAATTTATAGTAATACAAGCAAGGAGGTTGTTGCACTGTCGCGACTCAGTGCCCGTGTGCCATTTTGCGCGGCTGCCCGACTGCATTGCTGGTGCAGAGGCGACACGCAGATAGCATTTGGGCCAGATATAAAGCGACTGGGCAGTGCTGGCCGCAGGAAGCCGGTTGAAAATGGTGGAGTGAGCTCAGCAAAAGGGCTGATGCTCCCTCTTTCTCGCCCTCCTCCCTTGCT
>Ga0307960_1002629_pt1 | contig 10755 bp, 10 predicted proteins | sample OrgLakmetagen542_FD_201832 | JGI IMG/M metagenome (GOLD analysis project Ga0307960, IMG submission 201832) | Saline water microbial communities from Organic Lake, Antarctica - #542 | ecosystem: Environmental > Aquatic > Non-marine Saline and Alkaline > Saline | place: Antarctica: Organic Lake... | reverse complement strand
CGGTCCCTTGGGGGGGTCCAGGCCAAAATTTACACGTGACGTCCGCCAATTTTCTTTTTACCCTCCTGATGGTTGCAATGATTTTTGGAAGCCTTTCAACGTCCCAAACAGACAATACAATTTTTTACCTCATCTATAATTAAGCAACTATAATAGGGATTGTAACCAGTTTAATTCTTATAATACAGCCTCGGTTAAATAACGGTTGAAGCGGCTGAATAATTTCACCCGCTTCAACCGCACATTTCAACTGTGGCCTTTTGTCTGACGGAGAGAAACAAAGCAAAATGGAAAAAGGAGGCTAGTGTTAGTTTAAACAGTCAACAGAAGCATCCAGCCTTTATTAATTAGCTTAACTGCTAAGCAAGGCTGACTTCTTAATATCGTTAGTCGTTAGGCAGCAAACTTTCAGGGGCAGGCTTTGAGGGATTTGGATGCTGAAAACCGCTGACCTAGTAAAATGTATTGGATACCAATTGTTTGTTTATTTATACAGCGGGCTGAAGCCAATGAATAACGGTGCATTTCTGAACTTTTTGGTTCCAAATTGGTAGTTTTCTGTTTGCTTACTATGGCGCAATTACAACGGTGAATTCAGGTTAACAATACTAATCCGACATTCGATTTCCAAATAAACTATGGTTGTAATTCAGATCAAACTTGCATGCATTGTCCGTCAGTTTGCCATCACTTCAAGTGCAAGTTGCTTCAAAACTTTTTTCCTTAAAAGTGTGTTCGGGCAGGCTCTTCCTACAAGCAAGTTGTGGAGTTCGAGCATCTTTGACCAAAGGTCAAACACTGGGTTACCGGCCTTCCTTATCCACTTGGTTTTATACCTTCAAATTTTCATGCATTTCCAACACTTCTATGCCTTCCTTGTAATTTCAAAGCAATTAACCCTTCTAAATATTTTTTCTCCCATGGGGGGGGGGGGGGTTCAACCTGATTAATCGGGCTAACCAATTTCAATATTTATAACCTCAACCATAAACCCGCCGTTGTAAGCGCGCCGTGAATTGTTCCGAGTTGCAAGAACAGTTTTCGGAATTGAAAATGTTTCTGAACCTGTTCCGGATTTGTGGCAGTAAACCGACGTTTGACCAGCCACGGACCCGTCAAATTATATACCCGTCAAATTATATATAGGCACGTGGGGGCTCTTTTTGGTACAGGTTTGACAAGCCACGGGCCCGTCAAATTATATACAGGCATGTGGGGGCTCTCTTTGGTACAGGTTGTTGCTCTGGACTGTACTTTGACTTCTACATGCGTGAAAATGCCTGGAAGGGGCATACAAAGCAAAGGTGTAAATGGGCTTGCGGGAGAATGCAAGGGGAGAAATTTAATGGGGGAATTTTGGGTGCGTGGAAATTATGAGGTCAATTGAGGGGACTTTGGGTTGGAAAGGTGATTTTTAATTCGGAACAAATCAGTAGTCCTATTTTTTCTTACAGAACAGTTGGAATTGTTCGCACATTTGACTCAATCCGGAACAATTCGGATTAATACATGACACAATAAAGCAAGTGCGAGGAGCTCAATTTAATAGTCAGATTAAATGGAAACAGTTAAATTCCAGAATGGCAGCCCTAGGCGGTATGAGGCGTCCTCTACATGTATGATACAGACAGTGTCACATACAAGCAGGTACATGTACCACTAGTTCCTGACTTTGTACCTCCCTTTCTGCGTCATCGAGCGCCTTTCTACGCCTTCTCCTGGGCCTGCAAAGCATTCAAGGTGGTGAAAAAAAGCATGCTTACCTTCAGCAAAGAATAAGTTGTGTAAATTTGTAAACTTTGTCAACACTTCTATCCATAAGGCAAGTGCAAAGCTATACAAGGAACCGGCCTTGAGGGAACAGTACCTGTGTAAGCAGAGCGTTGAGGTTGTCAAACAGCAATTCGACGTCAGTCTTGCTGTACTCTGTCCCGCCCATGCTCAGGTGCTTGGCTTGAGGCGCCCTATCAAGGTAAAAAGCCCCAGGTACGAGCTTCTTTTCGTCCTGTGTAGCACAAAAAGAAGAGGGTAGCTGCTTTAATGAAATTACATGTAAGGTTATATATATCTTTGCAATCAGTAAAAATTACCACTTTCACAGATGGGGACCACGGAGGCCCAAAATTGGCAATTTTTAATACCGTACCAACGCTTGACCATTGCGCTTTAATTATCTTTTTTGGAGCAATGGAGACGCGCAATGAATATTTTGCTACACTTGAAATCGGGGTGCGCAAGCGGGTGCGCAAGCGGAAATTATTCCGGTGAGAGCCGGTGCGCAATTGTGCGCAATCGCAAAATGAATTAATGTTATAACTTCTGGGTAGGATTAATAGGTATGTGCGTGCCATCCCGCGGGAGAAGCGGGAGGACGATGTTGCGCGCGAGCAGCAGCGTTCCAAGCATGCCATCCGGGATGCAAGCGTTGAGGCAGCTGGGCTGAAGCGCAAGCGTGAGGAGAAACTCAGATAACTCAGATTCAATGGATTAGCCCCAGGACAGAGAAGGAACAACAACAGAACAAACATGCGTTCTTTCCTTACATGACCTCATTAGTGGCTGTAACAATGTACTAGCTCATTGTGGGTTGCACAATGCTCAAGTACCCGCGCAATGCTGGTACCTGTAATTCAAAGCCATGCAAGCTTGCTGCTGGGGGTCTGCGCAATGGGGTCTGCGCAATGCCCCTGAGAAAGCTCTGCGCACCTCAATTGCTGCGCAATTGGGGGTGCGCAATGGCAAACTTTTCATACTGAAAGGAGTGCGCAAACCCCGCGCAATGCACTCAAACAATTCATAAAAAATCGGGGTGCGCATTGGTCACGCGTTAGTACGGTATTATGCTAGGTAGAGTACATGAGTGCTTGTGTGCACAATCTGGTGTGGGTATTGGAAGGTTTGGGTGTGGGTGACTGGATACCCGTAGGTCAGTGCATGCACATGTGCATATATCTAATAGCAATATGCGTAGGTTGGTGCATGCACTTGTGCATATATGTAGCAATTTGTATACAAATATGCGTTGGTCAGTGCATGCACGTGTGCATAATTAGCAGTGTGTACCATATGCGCAGGACAGTGCATGCACATGTGCATATAAAACAATGTGTATACTACCATAAGCGCAGGTCAGTGCATGCACATGTGCATATAAAACAATGTGTGTACTACCATAAGCGCAGGTCAGTGCATGCACATGTGCATATAAAGCAATGTGTGCGCCAATGCGTGTGTGCGTTAATGTGTATTCAAGCTCATCCAATGCCCCCTCAGTTTCTCCCTTTTCTCACACCTCATCTTCAGGAGCAGACCACTCCTTTTCCTCGTACGAGTCCGAAACCGAGGACGGCATCTTAGACCCTGTTCCCTCGGTGTCAAGCTCAAACACTCGCAGTAGCAGCAGCAGCAGCAGCAGCAGCAGCAGCAGCAGTAGCAGCAAAGCCCAGCGCCTGCGTGCATCTGGCCTGGCATCGCACAGCGTGATTGGTCTGGACAGTGATAGCGATACTGACAGTGGCAGCTCCAGTGGTAGCTCGTGGGAGGAGGGCGAAGAGGGAGGGGTTGGGGTGGAGGGCGACGACGACGGCGGCGGCAAGTTCTTTGAGGTGAGCCAAGAAAACGTTGTGTTTGTGGTTGAGGATTAGTTTGGATGTCTACTTTTGTTGACGTCATGGTACAAAGAGGAAGATGTGTTGTGAGGGGGTTTTACTGTACCCGGCTCTAGAGAGGCTCCTTTTCCTTAGTTACTGTGGGGAGTGGTTTTTCATTGCCTGCTACTAACCTTTTTTTCTTCAAAAGTGAGCAGGACTTGCTTTTGCGATTCGGGACTTTTGTGGGAATGGCTACTTTTATTTAGCACTCAAGTTGCAAGTTCTTTGAGTCGAGCAGGTGCTCTATTTACAGATCAAGCTAGTTAGCTTGATCCTGTATTTTGTCGTGCGGCACTGGGATAGTTCATTCACAGGCTACCTACCACAACTGCTTTGGCTGACGTGTAGGTGTGAAGCCCCTCGGATGGGCATGCAAGTGCTCTCATTTTTGCTCCCATTTTTGCTGGCATGCTCTAGCTGTCGTGATCTGAAGCCCCTCGGATGGGCATGCAAGTGCTCTCATTTTTGCTCCCATTTTTGCTGGCATGCTCTAGCTGTCGTGATCTGAAGCCCCTCGGATGGGCATGTAAGTGCTCTCGTTTTTGCTCTCATATTTGCTGGCATGCTCTAGCTGTCGTGATCTGAAGCCCCTCGGATGGGCATGCAGGTGCTCTCATTTTTGGCTTTCGTTATTGCTGGCATGCTCTAGCTGTCGTGATTTTCTTGTGATGATGTCCTGCTGCGGGTTGGCTTACGTGAATGACAGCTGTCCAACAACATTATGAAAGAGGGCTGTTACAGCTGACTGATGGTGGCACCAACTTCCCTTGAGTCTGCTATGCGTGAATTGAGCTAGACAGTCTGACCCTTGCAGCCTTTTGCTTGTGGTGGCTGAGCAAGCGTGTGCAGGATTACCACAGTGTTGCAAGCCCAGGGGCCCGTGTGCTGCCACAACACAGTGTACTTTGAAGTCACAGGCAAAGCACTGAGGTTACTGATCCCTTTCTATCACACACACACACACACGCACACACGCACGCACGCACGCACGCACGCACGCACACACACACGCGCACACACACACACGCACACGCACACACACACGCGCACACACACACACACACGTACACACACACGCACACACACACGCACACACACACACTGAAGTTCAATTGTTCCTTTCCTGAGACGTTTAAACATACAGGTGTGTACATGTGTGTATGTGGGTGTGCTGCAACGTACAGGAACGCTGCTGACCCAAAAACATACTCTAGGCCTTACTCTCGGTTGCTACGACTAACTACTCACCAGGTGGCATCGAGCCCGAGCAGCCTTGCCAGCTTGAGCATGAAATACAGTGGTGGTGGTGGTGGTGACGGAGAAGCTGGAAGTGCTGGTCACCCCGTGGCAGACTTCACGCCAGCAGACGACTACGCTGATTTGATCCGTAGCCTGGTAGGCAGTGCTGGTTGTCCGGGAAGCAAATTGGGTGTGATGGAAAAGCAGCCCTTTTAACCATTTTCGTGATGTTTTGTGCTACGGAGGAATGTTTCTTACAAGTTTGTGTGCATGAAGGTATGGTACTTTCTTTACGGTAAATATGTTCAGCTTCCAAAGGTTAAAAGCCTGCAACCTTCGATGCACGATTTATAAATTCCTGCGAACACTTTGTGGACTGATGTGTCCACCTTGCGCCTCTTCTATATTGCCCAAAACCTTTCTGCCATGATAGTAATATTATTGATCCCCTGATTCATTTGTCAATCTACTGATCCCCCTTCTGCATCGAACAGGAGCGGATATAAATTGGCATCGCTTCATATAGGTTAGCAACCGAATTGCATGAAATCGCTAGTGCAAGCATTGGCTTCCTTCTACCAATCACAGCGCAGACCTCCAAACTCTACTCTGACCATTTTTCATTCAGGTTCGCAATCTTCGCTACGCGCCGTTGGACCGTGAATACTCCACACAGATCCTGAACAGCTTCCTTTTTGAGATGAACAGCACCATCGAGGCAGACAGCAGCAGCAACAGCGCCAACAGCAGTAGCAACAGCAACAACAGCAGCAGCAACAGCGCCAACAGCAGCAGCAACAGCGACAACAGCAGCACTTACGGATGCAGTGCTTCCTCCTTGGCAGCGTTGGCGTGGTCCCTGTCCCACACTAAGCATAAGAAGAAGTTTGTGCAGGCAAACATCGAGGAGCTGATGGCCTTGGCAGCAGCAGTTGACAAACGGTAATCCTTCAAACATTTGCCGCGAGGGAATGCTTGCCGGTCTGACTGTTTTTGATTGAACTCAAAGCTTTGGATGACTCTGAAAAGATGGAATCAGTCTGCTTTGGCAGGATCATGCGCTTGGTGCTCATTTTGGTTCTAATGGCTTTGCTTATTCACGCATTCCATTGCGAATGCAAACGCAAGGAGGAATTGATTGGCAACAGCAATACACCATCATGTAGCCATAACCCACACGGAAAAAAGACATGACACCTCTCAGCCACATCCGTTCACTCCAAGCGCAACAAGCGCCAAACTACCACAGGTGGTAAACCAGGACAGCTTGCGCTGGTCCCTGCTTACCTCTTTTTTGTTTTTTCTGATTGCCAATGGTTGGAGTCACCGGCCTTGTATCCGGAACTGCTCTGCGCCTATATTTCTTGCTGCCATAACGTGCCTCCCCCGCTGCGCTTGGTCAGATTTCAACGGCCCTAAATTGGACAGGATTCACTAGTGGCTCGTGCCACCTCACTGCCTTCTTCCTGATTGCGAGTTGGAATCTATGTGACTTGAGTGAACAGGGCTTACCGTAAATTGCCCAGGGACTCACGCCACCTCCCTGCCCTTCTTTATTGCAAGTTGAAATCAACTGGAATTGAGTGAACAGGATTACGCAGTGACTCATGCCACCTCCCTGCCCTCCCTTATTGCAAGTTGGAATCAACTGGAATTGAGTGAACAGGATTACGCAGCGACTCATGCCACCTCACTGCCCTTCCTTATTGCAGGTTGGAATCAAATGGAATTGAGTGAACAGGATTACGCAGTGACTTATGCCACCTCACTGCCCCGCCGATGCAGGTGGTCAGAGTACACCGGCCTTGAGCTAATGCAGCTGGCCGTCGGCTTTTCCAAGCTGCGCGTGCCTCCGCCCTCCTCGGCTTGGACAGACTCACTAGTGGCAGCATCCCAGAACGCAGCAGCAAAGGGAGGCCTTTCGGATGCGCAGGCAGGCGCCATAATCCAGGCGCTGTCAGAGATGCAGGTCCTTCAGCGGGAGCCCGGTCAATGAGAACGGCCTAGTCTGGTCAGTAGGAGTGGCTTAGTCTAGTCAGCAAGGATGGCCTCGTTCTGTCAATGAGAGTGGCCTAGTCTGGTCAGTAGGAGTGGCTTAGTCTGGTTAGCAAGAGTGGCCTCGTTCTGTCAATGAGAGTGGCCTAGTCTGGTCAGTAGGAGTGGTTTGAGTCTGGTCAGCAAGGACGGCCTCGTTCTGTCAATGAGAGTGGCCTCGTTCAGGCAATGAGTGGCCTAATCTGGTCAGCGGGAGCGGCCTATTATAGCCTGTGAGGGCTTGGCCCAGTCAGTGAGAGAGGCCAGGTCAATGAAAGCTGCCTAGTCTGAGATTGACCTGATGAGTGTAAGTTGTCTAACCTGGAAGTGGTCTCATTTAGTCAGTTATAATGGGGACCCCCCCCCTCCACACACAGACTATTGCCTGTTTGTACATTTGTAGCACCTAGTGCGTGTGGGGAGTGGTTGTCACTGTCTACGTAGCGTGCCTCTTCGTTTTGCACTTTTCAGATTTGCTTTGAAAGGGTGTGGCCCGCATTAGCTAGCTCAAAGCAAAAAATAGATTGGCGCTGTACTTGTCACTGCTTGCCATCCATTCCATCATTGCTGCTACAACTTCCCTTGGTCGAAGGGGTGAAGTGGCCAGGGTCCACCTTGTAACTTCCGTGTATGGAGAGGAGGCATCTACTAGCGCCCTTTCTAGCAACACATCATCAAACGCCTATCAGAGCCTACCAGAGTACCCAGAATGTGTTGTTGCTTTGTTAAATACACAGTTTGATGAATGGCTTGGGAGGTCCAAGTTGGGCCCTTTTTCGGTTTGACCAGTTGAGGATTCTGGAGGTTTTGCTTTAATCTGACAGAGTCCTATTTATGTAATATTTGTAACGCGTTGCTGATTCTGATTGCACCTGTACTTTAAACTGAAGAGACAAAATGTTATGTGCGTGTTGTACCAAAACTACCTTGTATACTTTGTTTACCTTATGAGGAAAGCACTAGGAAGTTTGTTGATCTGCATAGGAAAGCACTAGAAAGTTTGTTGATCTGCATTAAGTAAGGTGGAAAGGCCCCTGCAGTGTCAGTCCTAACAACCATTTACCTACAGGTTACGTGTACCTCACTGTTGCAGTTATATGCTTTTGTGCTAGCTGGGGAAGGGTGTGTGGACAGGTCTCATGACTGAAGCTCCTTTGGTGGATGCAATCGATGTTGCATTGAAGGATAGCAACGGTTTTCTCTCAAGAGCGGGCAAGTCATTTTGCAGCCCACCTTCCTGAGCCTTGTGACAGCACTCTGGGGCCATCCTACCGTAGGGTGATACATTTCCACAATCACACAGCTTGTATACTCATGTTACACAGACAGAAAGCAATGGCCGTAATTGCCTTCTTAAAGTCGTTGTCATCAATCCATCTACATGTAACACTTGTAAATATTGTTAGCGCTAGACATTCTGCAGGAGAAAGGAGGTTTAATACAGAACCAGAGGTCAGGCAGTGAATCATTATATAAGGAAAAATAGCCACTTTGGTAACGGGTACCGTAAAACTCCTCCACCAAAGGAAAAAAGAAAAGATCAATGGGATTCAGGTGGGTTGCAGGCTTAATCTGAAGCCGTCTCCTGCTGAGAGTTGATAATATTGCTGGAAAGGGCACGTCTGGTTGAACACCCTATGAACACCCTATGAACACCCGCCATCCTAATTTTACCTAGAACTGTGTGCTCCTCTCACGTAACCACCCGCAACCAAAAATTTTAACAGCTTGAAGACAAGAAATAAAATCCAAACCAGTGGGAGGTTCACCTGATTGAGTTTAAATTCTGTGAAGACACTAGGCCTGATCCCCAACTCCAAAAGCAAAAGCAAAAGCACAGCATGCTTTGGCCAACCTAAACAGACAAGGATATAGGGAAGTCAAGCTGCACGTGATCCTCGTTGGAGCTATGGGGACTAACTACAAAGACTATACAAACAAACCTCTGGCAGACCATAAGATGAAAAAACTGACACACAAACTGAATGAACACTCCATCAGACATGCATCTGCACTCATAAAAACAAGGTATGCGCGGCAATATAACACAAGCAACAACAGTCAAGGATAGGGTCCGGGTGCTATGGCACACAACCCCCCTGACCCACATTAATTCCTTCTTTTTGTGTTTGCGCGGTGGGGGGTTGCCTGGTGCGGGCACCTAAGTAACCCCCTCCCTTAATCATGCTGGCTGTGTCATCACTACCAGCGGAGTCTTTTCTTTTTCTTTTCTTTCCTTTATGAACAAGTTTGGCAGCGAAATTGACAGATTGACCATGAAGCTTGGAAGCAAGTTTCTTAACTCTTTTTAAATCAAGATTCAGCTCCTAAAAGGCTTCCGCGTGTGCTTGTTGTAGATGATGCCACCCACTCCTAAAAGGATGGTGTGGAGAGTAACGGAGGCTCCATACAGGATGGAGCACAGGCCTTCATGCTGTCCTGTGCGGCGCTCAGTTGGTTATGCGGTTGAGTGTCCTCAAAGTACTTGATCTCGATGAGGTGAATGTCACGTTGTAGAATGCTGAGATCTTTGGGTCGGTGATGTCTGGGGAAGGTGGATCTGCTAATGTGTAACAGCACTAAGTGTAGTACCGATAGTAGTACCTTAGGCTGTGAGATTGAACGCGGGAGGACACGGGCCCCAAGCTCGCCCGTGTCTGTGAGCTGCTGCCTAGCAGACAAATCAGGAAATTGTGTAATTTCTATTATATTAACTCTACTGAAATCCAGCTCCCCAGGGATAATATCCCCTCCTTGCAGTAAGGAGTTAGGCTAACTAACTCCAGTACCACACATGTAACAATGCTTGTTACATAATGGCTGGCGGTGCTGCTGAGGAGATGCTCCTGGTCTCCCTAAGTTGCCCCTGCCGCTCCTAAGAACCCACCTTCTGTCATTCTTGCTAGTCTGCTGCGTTTTAGTTTTTGTGGAGATGGGAGCAACCAGTACAGCATCCGGACGGCTGGAGATGAACCTATTTTTGTCTTAGAAGCGGGGTGGAAAGAGCCACTCTGGTGTAATCCTGGTTTCACGTCGGAAATGTCAGGGCTGTTGATTCAATGGGGTTGAATCAACCAAAAGCGTTGGTTTCTAGTTCATCATTGATTTAAGCGGAAATCAACTGCTGTCCTAGTTGATTCAACTAAATTGTTGATTCAAGCAACAATTAATGAGGGACGGTTGATTCCTAATTGATTCCTGGTTGATCGTTGGTTCAAGCAGAAATCAACTGCTGGTTTGTTTCAACCACACAGTTGATTCAACCAGCAACCAAGCAGGAGTGGTTGATCTGAGATTGATTTTAGGTTGACCGTTGATTTAAGCAGAAATCAACTATTGTATTCAAGCACATGGTTGATTCAACCTGCAGATCAACTGCAAAACATAAAAAGAAGCCCTAGCGTCTTTGCATTCCATATCAACCAAAAACTCGAGATCTTATTGTTCATTCAAATCTGCATATATGTCTAGCAGCTGTATTGGGGATCTGAATATTTTGCATAGCCAGCCGTTCCCTGCTACCTATATCCATGCAGACAAAGCAGGATCCTAGGGAGCCTGTCTTGCTGTTGACTTTGAAGATCATGCTGCGTGCGAAGTCGTTTCTCTCAGTGATCATGTCTCGTATTTGTGTGAGTTGGCATCCAGAAAGGATATGCAGGGCACTGTCTAGTTAAGCAGAGGGGGCAAGCTTATTTTGGATTACAAAAGCCTCCAGCCTGGCATGGCTGCTCAACCTATAGGTCCCAACAACTAAATCAATTAAAAAAAATCGACAGCTGCACTAATGAATTTGTAAACCAGGGGGGGCAAGGTATGCTTATTGGGTGCT
>Ga0307960_1002627_pt1 | contig 10760 bp, 13 predicted proteins | sample OrgLakmetagen542_FD_201832 | JGI IMG/M metagenome (GOLD analysis project Ga0307960, IMG submission 201832) | Saline water microbial communities from Organic Lake, Antarctica - #542 | ecosystem: Environmental > Aquatic > Non-marine Saline and Alkaline > Saline | place: Antarctica: Organic Lake... | reverse complement strand
GGGGTCCCTCTGCATCTCTGCAAGCCAAAAGCATTGCACATCATTTTCCTGCCCTCTGTATGGCTGCACTCGCACTATGCCAGCAACCCCCCTGCCCATATTGTTTTGCACAGGGCGATGGGAGCTCTGCATATCTGCGAGTCAAGCACTGGCCAAGATTGCTGTGCGCTCCCCAGAGCCCTATCGCATCCAGTCCTACTCGTCACTCATGGCAGCCGTACAGGTGCGTGTTTCTTGACAATGGTCACAATAATTACAATGGTTACAGTGGTCACAATGGTCACAATGGTTACAATGGTTGCAATGGTCACAATGGTCACAATGGTCACAATGGTTACAATGGTCACAATGGTTACAATGGTCTCAATGGTTGCAGTGGTTGCAATGGTTACAATGGTTACAATAATCACGATGGTCACAATGGTTGCAATGGTTACAATGGTTACGATGGTTGCAATGGGGGGTGACCTTCAGCCAGGTTGTTTGCTGATCGGCTGCTGACTGGTCTCGGCCAGCCACAAATGAACGCATAAGCTCAGAAAGAAAAAGAAAAAGTTTAGTGTTCTGCTGAGAAAGGAAGTTATGAACAAGTTGGTTGTACAGGTTTTACAGTTGTGCGTGCTTCCTGACTCATGGCGGCTGTACAGGTGCGTGCTTCCTGATGGTGTAGCTGTTCAGAGGTGTGTGTGTGTGCGTGTGTGTGTGTGTGTGTACTGTCTGTTTTTACAATGCAGACGCCCTGGTGGACTTTGAAGTGTAAGTTGTGGTGCCAACAGCCATGACGCACCTAGTCCTACACAGCAAAGTGTGGCAGCTGATCATGTGCGTGCAGTACGAGCGCAAGATCAAGTGTCGAAGTGTAATTGATGGACATTGGGTGTGATGCAAGCAGCCGTGATGCTCTAGTCCTGCACAGCAATGTGCGGCAGCTGCTCATGCGTGTGCAGTATTGTCAGTGCTTGAGCATCTTTATAGCAGGTCCTGTGAAACTTACACTGACAAAGATTGTTCTAGCTTAGCCTGCTCCATCTGCACGACCACCTGCCAAATCCACTTGCAGACCACTAAACTGCTTCTGGTGTGTGTGTTTTGAGATCTTTGCACGTCACTGCAGCGCTCCTTGTGCATACATTGGCCTCGTTGCAGGTCGCTACAAAAAATAAACTACGTAGGCAGTGAAAAACCACTCCCCACATTAATGAAGGGAAAGGATCCACAAGACGCAGTTTTGCTACACCTATCTGGTGCACACCTTAACTTTCTTTCTGATCACTTATTTGCTTCTAAAGCGTTTTTAAATTGAAATACACATCAAACATGTATAGATCGGAGGCGGCCTCAGCACTGTTGGCTTTGATCCCTTGGGCCTATCTGGTAATTTTTAAACTTTTCTTCTGATCACTACATTGTTTCTAATGCCTTTTAATGTGTATAGATCGGAGGAGGCCCCAGCTCTGTTGGCTTTGATCCCTTGGGCCTATCTGCTGTGATGGCTCCTGCTCTGGAAGTTCTGGATGCCATGTATGCAGGTGCGGCAACAAACTAGTTTGCGCGTGCTCATGTGGGTATAGGCACACAACTGCACACACACACTTACGCTTACACATGCACACAAAAACGCATGCACCTACAATACTTGCACGCACGCACGCACATACGCACACACACACATACATGTGCGCGCACACCTTCAGATGTTCACAAACGCATGCATGTGCACATGCACACAAATCATGAATGAGTACAAAACCCTACTCTCACACTTTTGGTTGCTGGGTCGTAATCTACACGTTAAAACCCAGCAATATAATTCAATTGTATAATAACAACAATATGGTGGTCCGTGGTCGGGCTAGGCTCTTAGGGGTCGTGAATTCAAATTTGCCCAAACCTGAGAGTGTTTGTGTGTGTGTGTGCGTGTGTGTGTGTGCGTGTGTGTGTGTGCGTGTGTGTGTATGTGTGTGTGTGTGTGCTGCGTGAGTATGTAGCTGTCTGGTAGCAGCTGTCAGTGTGTAGCCTAGCTTAAGGTGTCATCACCCCTTGCGCATACCTCTTTACAACAAGCAGGCACAGCAGCAGACATATTTCACAAAGCAGTGACAATTCTTTCTGGAATGACAAGCGGAGGGGTGCTTGTACTCCCTCCACTCCCTTCCACATATGCATGCGTCCACATTCATATACACACACACGTGTCGGCAATTAAACCGTACGCAGCAAGGGGAGCATATTCACTCGCCTCCACATATGCATGCGTCCACATTTGCCCACACCCGTAGGCGAGCTGGTGCTGACTTCAAACATAACCACGTACGGAACCAACCACAAAGAGTGGCCAAAGCCTGCACTGGCCTCAGTTCAGCGACGCCACGATTGGCTCATTGCTATGATCTCTCAACGCATAGGCCTCGTGCCCAAGGACCTGTTCTTCCCCCTGGGCAAAGCCTCCCGTGGCTTGCTACGGCCAGGTACTTGCATGTGTGCTGTTTGTGTTAGCCAGTGCCTTATGTATGTACGGTGTATATACGGTATCTTTGGCAGGAAAATCGCCAAACATACAGTCATATACGGTGAATGTGTATGGTTCTGGCCAACCCTGTGCATGTGTGCTGTTTGTGTTGGCCATGGATTAGGTTCAGCCAGGACCGTACAAATATAGGTATGAGCGGTGTATATACGTTTCTTTGAGCAAGGAGATTCAGTATATGTCATGTTCAGTGTGCCCGCACGGTTCTGGTCAACCATACATACAAGCATACGTAGGTGTATGCAGTCTATACCCGTTATTTTGAGCAGGGAGATTCAGTACATGTCATGTCCAGTGTGCCTGCACGGTTCTGGTCAAACATACATAAAAAGCATACGTAGGTGTGTGCGGTCTATATACGTTATTTTGAGCAGGGAGATTCAGGTGTATGTCGTGTGCGGTGTGCCCACACGGTTCTGGTCAGCCCCACTCTTGACTGGCTTGTTGCTATGGCCGCTCAATGCATGTGCCTCATGCGTAAGGTTGGCCAGAACCATATGTATATACAGTGTATGCACGGTATTTTTGGCAGGGAAATCACCAAATATACGGTCATATACAGTGCATATATACGGTCATGGCCAACCCTACTCACGCGTGAAAAAAGAAAAAGGAAAGCTACGCTGGCAGTGGAAACACTCCCCACATGGATACGTGAAAAGGAGGCCGCTATGACATTAAAAGCACCCTATGGCTTCAGAGCTGACAAAAAGGGTACCAAGTACCCTATGAATATATCAAGTCAGACAGAAAGGGTTCAATACGTACAGCATCACTGAGGCCGCGCACCTCTGTGCTCTGGCTGTGTGTGCTCTGGCTGTGTGTGCTCTGGCTGTGTGTGCTCTGGCTGTGTGTGCTCTGGCTGTGTGTGCTCTGGCTGTACGTGCTCTGGCTGTGTGTGCTCTGGCTGTACGTGCTCTGGCTGTGTGTGCTCTGGCTGTGTGTGCTCTGGCTGTACACCATCCCTTACCTGCTGGTGTACGTACATCCTTATTACAATCCTTACTGCAAGAAACCTTACTGCAATAGAAGAACTACTGTGGGGGTGTGTTGCGTGTGGTAGAGTGGGATGCTAAGAGCATGCCACCCTCCACCCTCCACATAATGATTCTGTGAGAGTCCTTTCCTGTCTTCTTGTAATCTCTCTCCCTCTCTCCCTCCCTCCCTCCCTCCCTCTCTTTCTCTCTCTCTCTCTCCCTCTCTCTCTCTCTCTCTCTCTCTCTCTCTCTCTCTCCCCCCCTCTCTCCCTCTCTCTCATTACTATATTTCTGTGTCTCTTATAATGCCTCCATCACAGACCTGCCTGAAGAGCACGTGACAGAGGGAGATGCTGAAGACAAAGAGACCCTTGACAGTGCTAAAGAGGAAGGAGACGGCAAAAAGAAACGCAAGGTGGGTTCTACAGCGTACACAGGCAAATCTTCATTCTTGCTCGACCATCAATGTAGGGGAAAGTTTTCTCAATCAACGTGGTTTGGCTCATTGCTATCTTTCCTTTTGGTCGCTAGTTCTTAGCATTATCAATGCAAGTGTCGTTTGTGCTTGGCTTGGGACTGCTTTTTTAGTTTACGTAAACTAAGATATTTGGTCATCTGTTTAGAGAGCTACAGCTTGGACTTGTCTGAAATGAGATGGGATGGAGGGTGCCCAGGCTTAAAAGACACTGTGTTTTTCAGCAAATATACCCAAACAAGAGGTGGAGAGAAGAAGCAAAGACACTTACATGCGTCCACGCAGATGTGTGTGTGTGTGTTTGCAGGATTTTTCCATGAGTGTGCTTTTGTATGTACGATCAAGTAATCTGCTAGACCTGCTCAAAAGTCCATCATGCACACAGGACGGCAAGTCTAATGCAAGACCCTGTATGATTCCAGTTTTAGAGCTGTGCACACAGATAAATCACACACAACACACAAATACATACACAAACACACATACACACGCACTTCCACACAAACACACATACACACACTTTCACACACACACGCACACACTTCCACACACACACTCACACACATGCGTACGTACACACAGGACGGCAAGCCTGAACGCGACCCTCTGTACGAGTATTATGGGGATGACGATGTTGATGACGAGGAGGAGAAGGACCTGCTTGAGAAATGGCAGCCAGGTGCGTGTGCGACAAGAATTCACAGACTCAGATATGGCCATAGACTTGGATGCAAGTGTGTGTGTGCGTGTGTGTGTGTAATCGTGTGTGTATCACACAACCTTGTGTGTGTATCACACAACCTCATGGTCCTTGTCCTAGGGGCCAACGCCTACAGTGCTGTTATCAACACTGGGGGAACCAAGTACCAAGTATCACACATCATAGTACATTACGAGGGCTGGCCAGAACCATAAATATACACGGTGTATGTACGGTATATGTGTGTATGTACGGTGTATGTATGGTATTTTGGGCAGGGAAATCATCAAATACACGGTGTGTATACGGTGATTTGGGCAGGGAAATCACCAAATATACGGTGAATATGTACGGTTCTGGCCAACCCTATATATATACGGTGTATTTATGATATTTTTGGCAGGGAAATCACCAAATATACGGTGCATATATACGGTGCATATATACGGTGCATATATACGGTTATGGCCAACCCTAAGGAACTTGATGTCACTGTTGCATGCGACAGCTACTAAGCCAGGCACCATCCTCTAACCCACCTTGTGCACACACACCCACCTTGTGCCAGGCACCCACCTTGTGCACACGCACCCACCTTGTGCCAGGCACCCACCTTGTGCACACGCACCCACCTTGTGCCAGGCACCCACCTTGTGCACACGCACCCACCTTGTGCCAGGCACCCACCTTGTGCACACGCACCCACCTTGTGCCAGGCACCCACCTTGTGCACACGCACCCACCTTGTGCCAGGCACCCACCTTGTGCACACACGCACCCACCTTGTGCCAGGCACCCACCTTGTGCACACGCACCCACCTTGTGCCAGGCACCCACCTTGTGCACACGCACCCACCTTGTGCCAGGCACCCACCTTGTGCACACACGCGCATACGCACAGCTCCGCAATGAATCCTCAAACCACCTCAGCCATCCACAGCGTTCCTTTAAGCGCACTGCCACAACTCTAACTGCTCCTTGCCTTTACCCTGATACACACACACACACACACACACAAACACACGCGCGCGTGCGTGCGTGCACATGCACACACACACACAAATGCACAAACGCATGCACGCACACTTTTAAATGCATCCCTGTAAGCAATTGTCAATGCTGCTTCTGCTGTTGGAACATGGCCCAGCTGGATGACTGGGCTCGGCTGGCCGCGAATGACACACGCGCACCACACACACACACACACACATACACACACACATACACACACACAGACACACACACGCACATACATACATACAAACACGCACACAAACATACACGCACACAACCCATACACAACTCATACACACCCACAGCGCCCGTCGTTGTGCAGTTATAGACAACTTGACCCTCTTGGGTGAAACGCAGGCGATGACCACTCCAAGCTTGCCAGGGTGAACTGGGGTCGGCTGGGAGAGGAAGGAGCAAGCAGCGACGCCTACCCAGATGAAGATGACGTCAGGTTGGTTATGAAGCATCTGGCGTGGGTGGTGGTGATGGAAGGCATATGTTCAGATGAAGGTGACGTCAGGTTGGTTCTGGACGCATCTGGCGTGGGTGGTGGTGATGGAAGGCATATGTTTCAGACGAAGGTGACGTCAGGTTGGTTCTGGAAGCATCTGGCGTGGGTGGTGGTGATGGAAGGCATATGTTCAGATGAAGATGACGTCAGGTTGGTTCTGGAAGCATCTGGCGTGGGTGGTGGTGACAGATGGCATGCGTTACACAAGGCACTATGTTATTCGGAGCAGTAGGATCTCAACGTACTTGATATAGTTCACATAATTTACGTACAAAAAAAGTTTATGTGTGACATCACTGGTGTAGCAGAAAAGGCTGAGGCTGGCTGGGAGATGGAGGAGCAAGCAGAGCGTGCCTCCCCACTTTTGATCTGAATCAGACTCAGACCCACCCTGAACAGAAGTGTGCAGTGAAAATGGTTAAGTGGCGTTGGGTTTTATTTTGTTAGCATCGCAAAATTTGCAAGAGGTTAACTTCCAAAGACCTCGGGAATAATACTTTGAGGTCTGAGTGAAACTCATAAAGGAATATGAATGCAATTGCAAAATGCAAAAACAAACACTAAAAGTATACTAGCACTCCGCATTACTGCAAAAACTGGAGACCAAGTGTCACCACACACTGGACCCAGCAGTTAAAGGGCGTGTCTCACACACACACACACACACAAACACAGACACACACTCACACACACAAACACACACACACACATACACACACGTGCGCGCATGCGCACTGTGCACAAGTGACCCTGGTTTGAGTGTGTGTGCCAATGTTTCAAGCTCCTGGCTCTGAGACCATGCCGTGTGCATCCACCCCTCTCTTCGTTCTACAACATTTTTAGAGTGTGTCAGTGTGTCAAGCTCCTGGCTCTGATGGTTCATGCTGTGTGTCTCCTCATATAAAAAAAAGGCACAGCAAAGCTTCATGTTCATGTAACACGGTACCACCGACCCCCTTGCTGTGCACATGCTTTGTGCGTGTATGAGTTGATGTGTGTGCGCATGTGTGTGCGCATGCGTGCGTGCGTACCCGTATTTTCGTATATGCATGTGTTGATGTGTGTGTGTATGTGTGTGCGTGCGTATTTGCGTATGTGTGTGTGCGTATTTGTGTATATGCGTGCATGTGTGTGCCTCCTACAGTATGCCTGACACCATGCTGATTGCCTGTACTGCAAATAAGCCCAGCAAGGTGCGTACCTCTGCCTAGGAGCACTCCATGCAAACTTACACACACACACACGTCCGCCTCCACCCACATACACATGTGTGTTTCTTTGTGCTGTGTGTGTTGCCACCTACTTGCAGGCCTGGCACCATGCTGTACGCGTTCAGTGCAATCGAACCTGGTGAGGTGTCTGCCTCTGCTGGGGAGCGTATCAAAGTGGCCATGGACATGGGCGACTGGCTTCATGTCCTCACATCTACAGGTGTGTGTTTTGTGTGTGTGTGTGCGTGTGCGTGTGCGTGTGTGTGTGTGAATGTGTGTGTGTGTGTGCGTGTGCGTGTGCGTGTGTGTGTGTGCGTGTGTGTGTGTGCGTGTGTGTGTGCGTGTGTGTGTGTGTGTGCGTGTGTGTGTGCGTGTGTGTGTGAGCGCAGTAATATGCGTGAGCTGTGTGTGTTTGCATACGGCGTGTGTAGTACAGTGGCCATGGGCGTGGGAGCCTGGCCACACGCTATCGCATTGAAAAGTGTAATTGCGTGTGAACGTGAACACGAATCGTATGTGTGTGATACGTTGTGTGACCGTGGCTGCAAAAGGGTGGCTTTGAATATGGAAAAGTGGCCAAGCTTGTTGAATAGTAGTATGCAGTGATGAGATGGTTGGAGCATTTATACAGTGCTTTATCAATTGGCTGTTTCTGCCACGCTGTATGTGCTCCCAGTTATCGATTGGCTGTTTCTGCCACACTGTATGTGCTCCCAGTTATCAATTGACTGTTTCTGCCACACTGTATGTGCTCCCGGGTATCGATTGGCTCTTTCTCCCACACTGTATGTGCTCCCAGTTATCAATTGGCTGTTTCTGCCACACTGTATGTGCTCCCAGTTATCGATTGGCTGTTTCTCCCACACTGTATGTGCTCCCAGTTATCGATTGGCTGTTTCTGCCACACTGTATGTGCTTCACCATCAGCACTTTGTTTTCCCCTTCTAAATATCTGGGGTAGCAGGCCAAGTGTGCGTTGTCTCCCCAGCAGCAGCTGAATGCCCTCGTCTTACATATGCACGCACATACACACACATGCACGCACACACACGCATGCACATGCACGCCATCGCACACATATATGCATGCACTCACACACACACACAAATACACACACACACGCATACAGGAGCCCAAGGCCTGGTGCCTTCAAGCTACGTGCGCGTAGAAGAGGCCCCAGACTCGTCAAGCTTAGAAGGCTACACACACACATTTACACACACACGAATACACACACACGCATACAGGAGCCCAAGGTCTGGTGCCTGCAAGCTATGTGCGCGTAGAAGAGGCCCCAGACTCGTCAAGTTTATAAGGCCACACACACACACACACACACACAATTACACACACAAATACACACACACGCATACAGGAGCCCAAGGTCTGGTGCCTGCAAGCTATGTGCGCGTAGAAGAGGCCCCAGACTCGTCAAGCTTAGAAGGCTCTGTGCGGTCTGGCCGTAGAGGGAGCGTGGGTAAATCTGCAGAACAGGTATGAGTTTGCCCTAGTAGTTCCAAAGACCTGTTGTTTGTGCTGATTACTGCACGCGCGTGTTGTTATGTGAGCACGTTGCTCCTTACGCATGCGCATGTGAGTTCCGTTACGTGAGCACGTTGCTCCTTATGCATGTGCACGTGATGCTGTTACGTGAGCACGTTGCTCCTTACGCATGCGCATGTGAGAGCTGTTACGTGAGCACGTTGCTCCTTACACATGCGCGTGTGAGTTCTGTTACGTGAGCACGTTGCTCCTTACGCATGCGCATGTGAGTGCTGTTACGTGAGCACGTTGCTCCTTATGCATGTGCATGTGATGCTGTTACGTGAGCACGTTGCTCCTTACGCATGCGCATGTGCGAGCTGATACGTGAGCACGTTGCTCCTTACACATGCGCGTGTGAGTGCTGTTACGTGAGCACGTTGCTCCTTACGCATGCGCATGTGAGTTCCGTTACGTGAGCACGTTGCTCCTAACACATGCGCGTGTGAGTTCCGTTACGTGAGCACGTTGCTCCTTATGCATGCATGTGATGCTGTTACGTGAGCACGTTGCTCCTTACGCATGCGCATGTGAGTGCTGTAACGTGAGCACGGTGCTCCTTACGCATGTGCATGTGAGTTCCGTTACGTGAGCAAGTTGCTCCTTTTGCATTTGCATGTGATGCTGTTACGTGAGCACGTTGCTCCTTACACATGCGCGTGTAAGTTCCGTTACGTGAGCACGTTACTCCTTACGCATGCGCATGTGAGTGCTGTTACGTGAGCACGTTGCTCCTTACGCATGCGCGTGTGAGTTCCGTTACGTGAGCACGTTGCTCCTTAGGCATGCGCGTGTGAGTTCCGTTACGTGAGCACGTTGCTCATTACGCATGCGCATGTGAGTGCCGTTACGTGAGCACGTTGCTCCTTACGCATGCGCATTGTTGTGTCATTACGTGAGCACGTTGCTCATTACGCATGCGCGTGTGAGTGCCGTTACGTGAGCACATTGCTTCTCACGCACATGTATGGGTGCTGGTTATTGTGCGTGTTTTTTAAGCACACTCGTGAGTGATGTTGTGTATGAACACATGACAGGAAGCAAAAGGTGCTGTGGGTGAGAGTATCCACTGATTCTAGAGTACATGTCACACTCTTTGGGTAGAGTCAGATTGGTGAAGCTTGCGCATAGCTCCTCGTTCAATATGCTCCTCTTTTTATATGCTCCTCTTTCAATATGCTCCTCATTTAGTATGCTCCTCATTTAATATGCTCCTCATTTAATATGATATCATTCGTTAGCGTGAGAGCCTTGGATGGTTATCTGGTCGTTATTTGCATTTGCACAAATGTAGGCAAAACGCGCCTCATGGTGGACCTTGTGCGCTGTGGCCTTGCACACCACCTCATGCTGTAATGGCTTTGTTTACGAATGATTAGGGTTGGCCAGCTGCATGCGTGCACTTCAAAAGCGTGCGCGCAAGGCACATTCACTCATTTATAAGGTTGGCCAGAACTGTATATAAATTCCCAGATAAATTCCCCATACCGTACTGCGCTTAGTTGTTTTGCGAGTAATCAAATAATTATTGAGGCCCCTCGCAATAAGTCAAGCCGAAAATAAATAAAGTTTTTTCAGACCTCGCAATACTTAGACTTTTTAATCGGTAGTTTCTGGGTCCCCCCAATGGAGCCCCATCGCCCTAATTTGACCTAGGTTGCACCAAACGGAAGCGCACAGAGGACGATGGTCCCGCTCGGGAGCTCATCATCCGCCTCAGGCCTGATGTGCAGCAGGCAGTAGCAGCCAGGGATGCAGCCATTGCATCCCGCCCTACCCCAGTTAAGAGGCCTGTGGGGAGGC
>Ga0307960_1002613_pt1 | contig 10793 bp, 3 predicted proteins | sample OrgLakmetagen542_FD_201832 | JGI IMG/M metagenome (GOLD analysis project Ga0307960, IMG submission 201832) | Saline water microbial communities from Organic Lake, Antarctica - #542 | ecosystem: Environmental > Aquatic > Non-marine Saline and Alkaline > Saline | place: Antarctica: Organic Lake... | reverse complement strand
AGCTGATTTGATGTTCATTAGGGTGTGTATAGCTGATTTGGTGTTAAAGGTTTGCATAGCTGATTTGATGTTCATCAGGGTGTGTATAGCTGATTTAGTGTTCAAGGTTTGCATAGCTGATTTGATGTTCAAGGTTTGCATAGCTGATTTTATGTTCACCAGCAGGGTGTGAATAGCCGACGCTCATCAGGGTGTGTATAGCTGATTTAGTGTTCAAGGTTTGCATAGCTGATTTGATGTTCATCAGGGTGTGTATAGCTGATTTAGTGTTCAAGGTTTGCATAGCTGATTTGATGTTCAAGGTTTGCATAGCTGATTTGATGTTCACCAGCAGGGTGTGAATAGCCGACGCTCATCAGGGTGTGTATAGCTGATTTGGTGTTCAAGGTTTGCATAGCTGATTTGATGTTCATCAGGGTGTGTATAGCTGATTTTGTGTTCAAGGTTTGTATAGCTGATCTGGTGTGCATGTAAAAAGCGTGTGGAAGCTTAAGGATGTAATGGATTATTTTCAGAGGCAGTACAGCCGTTTTTAATTAGCATGCGCCAATTTCCAACCCAAGCATGTGGCGATGTTAAGTGATGGGCGCTGTGTAAATGTTTAAATGTGATTGTAAGCAGTCTTGGGGAAGGACGCCACACTTTTGAGTCGGTTTTAAATGTGGCTGCTATGCACTGTTTTTATAATCAAAAGCGGGCTCGTGCAAATGACACCAAATAAAATGACGATTTAGCCGCCTGAATTCCTGCCACTCTTTAAAAAGCTGGCCTAACGCTGATGGAGAAAGTGAAATATATTGAACTAAATGAGTAATATAGACTCTGTTGGGAAAATCATAACGCGGACAGTCCTTCATTTGCATCTAGATTGCTTAAAACATGTCTTTGAAAGCAGGGTAATCGTATCTCCTCAATTTGGGGTACCAAAGTCACTTTAAACTCGGTTTTGCCTCAGGCTGTGATTAAACCTCTGCTGCTGGCACCAGCTTATTAACAAGATTACTATACACAAACAGCATGCGCGATTACACCAACCCATTGGCAGGTTCCCTTCAGGATCTCACTGTGTAAAGAGCGCAGCTCTGGCTTACGAATTGGACGTGAACGGAAACGTGAACACCAGTTCCAATATCAATGCATGGCAGATGCTCAGGCTTGCCAGATGTAAAAGGCACGAGCGCAATACAATAAACTTTGGCTGCTCTCTTGGTCATAATTGCAATACAACAATTGGTCGTAATTAAAATGCAATAAACTTTGACTGCTCTGTTTGTTCGTGATTGCAGGGAAGGGAGCCTCTGCAGCCTACTGGGCTGACCATATAATAAACTTTGACTGCTCTGTTTGGTCACGATTGCAGGGAAGGGAGCCTCTGCAGCCTACTGGGCTGGCAAGCGAGATTTGCAACGCCAGCGCCAACAGCAGGTGCAGTAAATCCTAGTGTACACCCTGGTTTTAGGCTGGTGTACAATATGTGATTTGGTGGGGGCAGCAGCAGTATAAATTTTACTTTTTCCAGGGTTAGATGTGGTGCATACCCAGCTAAACTGACTCAGAGAACTCTTAAAACTTACTTGACCATAACTCGGTTATAGGGTTCAGAAGGCAGGATTGAATGCGTAGCAGGAGCTTGCTTTCAATGAAGTCTTTTTGTGTGCAAGAGAGGCAAAAAGCAATTTCCCTGCACTCCTGGTGCTGCACTGCCAACCAAGGACAAAACATTGCCGCGCTTTCTTGTTTAACCTTCAAATTTGCGTGGGTAATAGGCTGGCAAGTATTCCACGTATTGCGTTTTTTTGATTGTTTTGTTGTTGTTGATTGTTTCAAACATGACCAAACACGTGCCATCCACAGGAGAGATCTGAATGTGCAGCAGAGTCTCGGCAACAACAGCGCCAGATGCAGCAGCAGCTGAAAAGCAAGCTGGGCAAGGCACAGGTGGGAATGTGTGTGTGTGGGTGTTTCGGTGTACCTGTGTTTGCGCATGCGTGTGTGGGGAGGGGTGCGGGGTGGGGGGGGGGCTCTGTGCATGGTGATAGAGCAATTCTGATTAGAGCTGTTTATACACAAATTCTGCAGCTTCTCCCCTTGGCACCCCTCTTAAGGTGGATCTAAGTGCATTAAAATGCTCTCTCTTAATTTATCTCGCCCTATGACATCCCTGCAGGCTCTTCAGGCACAGAGGCCTCCGCCGCCACCCCTTCCACCCCCACCCCCCCCTCTTCAATATCGAGCAAGAGCAAACGGGAGGAAAGTGTAGGCGGTGACCCGAACAGCTTGTGGCCACAGCAAAATGTGTAAATGAAGACTGCATGTCACATCTGAGAGCAACGAGGGCTGAGTGTGTGTAGACTGTATTGATGTAAAATGACTGAAGCAATGAGGCAACAACGCGGGCGGCTGAGCTGTGTTGTGCCGGCAGTGGCGTTGTGGCCTCATTGATGTACAAGGCTGATGGGCCTCATTGATGTACAAGACTGATGTACAAGGATTTCTGATGTACAAGGCTTTCTGATGTACAAGGCTTTCTGATGTACAAGGCTTTCTGATCCAGCACGCAATTGCACTTACGTCCGCAAGCTGTGTCTGCCGTGCGATGATCCATATCTGTCAGAGATCTGGGGCGGCGTGTATCTTTTTGTTGTAAATCTGTAGCTGTGTGTACGATACCAAGTCCATCATGTCCAACTGGCTAATCTGTACTGTATATGTGCCACGATGGGTTCATGCTTTGCATTTGACCGCCCCTGGCTAGCAGGGTGGCTGTACTTCAGGCAAGTGCATGGTATTTGAGCAGGGAGCGAGTGTATTTTGTCTACGGTTTCCCCTGCTTGTAATTTCAATCGGTTGTGTCTGTATTTAAAGAGCAAAATGAAGAAAATTACCTGTCCAATTGTATACTATGAAGGGCGTAGAGCTGGAAGTGTGTGACAAGCTGTATGGCTGTATCCTATCCATTGTGTTTGTCCACGATCCACTGCAGCTATTTCTTTGTGTACCTGGTATCTTGTTATGTTTAGATTATGGGCATGTGCAGGGCTCCATGTGCACTTGTTTTTATGGTGCCTATTGCTTCTATTTGGCCTGGACTTGTCCGCAAATTTTGTAATTTGATGTGCTTGTGTCTTGTTTTTGCCTGTTCCATTCCAAAAGCACCTCGTCTGGACCGGTCGCCTGCCCGATACCTCACTGTCAAACTTTGCTAGTTTTGCCTGTAATTACGTATTGCAGTCTTTTCTCCCCAGTACCTGCTGCAGACCATTGTTCCAGCATGTTAAAAGTGCTTATCTCCTCCTGATGGTCAACTACTATGGACTGCATGAGTGGGCCAGAAATAAGGTGCTATGCAAGCACCAAAGCCACTCGCTCCCCCCACCATTCCCCACAACACCCGCGAGTAATTGCCTGGGCTTTTGAAAGCATATCAGTTGCCTATGATTTTGATTAAAAGGAAGCAAAATGATGCAGCTTTTTACTTCCCTTGCCAAAGCACCATCAAAAATGGCAAATTAGCCGATTACTAGGAGGACAAGTCTCTGGTGCAGCTCCGTCCAAGTCTTAAACGACGTTGTAACTGCAGCCCAATGGATGCAGAGACACACAACATCTCACCTGGAGAATACAAAGAGGAATGACTTTTCATTGGGGATCAGGTGGTTGGGAGGCAGAGGCCTGCACACCACCAGGAGTAATGCTCAGATATTTTTGAGGGTTGTATTCCATGTCTCGCCTGGTCTGTGTGATTTCTGCTGTGGATCTGATGGCATGTAGGCTTAATCCTCATGAGTGCTGTAGGATGTGGACCAGTAACTCTGCAGCTGTGCAGAGGGTTCTTTGTGTGGCTTCTGCAAATGGTGCCTGTTGCTCCTAGCAGGAGAAGGTTATGCATTGTCTGAGTAAGCAGGAGGCATTAGCAGCTTATGCTGTTCTTGTGCCTTTCCTGCTTGTTTGGTAGGAGAATTATCTACACAGTACTCAATCTTGATCAATTTATATCACATTTAATTGGTTGTATGTCTTTTGGTTCATGATAGCCGGGGAGTATGAGTTGGCAGAGTCATATGTTATATTGTGACATATCTAGTTTTTGGTTTGTGTGAGTTATACCTCTTTTAAAGCGTGGTAGTTGCTGGGTCGAAGTAACTATGATTGAATTTGGCTTGGTAAGTTCATGCTGTTGTTGGCATTGAGATTGGAAGGTAAGATCCAGGCTTAAATACCTGTGTCTCAGGCAGCAGAAGGATGTAGCATCATGCCTTGTTGTACCAATATTGCACGGCTGCCTGCATCTGCTTGTGCGTGCTAGCATGATGCACTCGCCCTGGGCACCTTGTTAAATTGCTTTTAGAATCATCAGGCCCGCAGCAATATCCTTTTAAACATTTTATTTATAACGGGATGTCTGCAGCCTTACAGCATGTTGTTGGTTCCGTCTAGCCTTCTGCAAGTAGGGTAGACTGGCAGGCCTACTACCATGGTATATGGTTGTATTGAATGGTCAGCTTTTGGTCGTATATCGTATATCAGATCCGTACGGCAGAGCATGGCGTTTTCCTTTTCTGCCTTTTTGCAAATGGTTACAATGGCTAAAATAATGGCTGCAAGAGGGGAGGATTTTCAGCCAGGTTTTCTGGCTGATTAGCTGCTGACTGTTCTCGGCCAGCCAGTGTGTAATACCTTATCTTATAAGCCCAGATAAAAAGAGACAAGTAGGGGACCGTCGCAAGCCTCGCTGAAAAGTTGGCAAGTCCATCACGTGCTGTTTGTGCAACGCATGCGTGCATTGCAATGTGTGCGTCTGTATTTTATGTGTGGTGTGTGTGTGTGCTCGCCTGTGTGTGTGCACGTGCGTTTGTGTAGGTGCGTGCTTGAGTATTTGTGTGTGAGTGAGTGAGAGAGTTTTCGTGTCTTGTATGTGTGTGTGTGTGTGTTGTGTGTGTGTGTGTGTGTGTGTGTGTGTGTGTGTGTGTGTGTGTGTGTGTGTGTGTGTTTGTGTGTGTGTACGTGTATGTAAACCTACGAGCATGTGTGTGCATGTTTGTGCGTACTGTGTGCATGTGTGTGTGTGTGTGTGTTTATGTGTGTGTGTGCTGACAAGTGCTGACTTCAAGTGTTGACTTCAAGTGTTGACTTAAGTGTTTGACCACCTGCAACAATTAGCACAAAATATAAATTACACAGTGCTTGAAGAAAACTTGAAGAAAACATGGACATGGAAGTCACCGAGCAGGAGCTGCAAGGGTTATATACTTGGGTGAGTGCGCACACAAATATGTGCCGAGCGCCTGACACTCATCGTTACATGGGGTTGGCTTGCATTTGTGCTGTTTCGATGTTAGATGAGAACTGCCAAGTTCGAATGCACACCCCAACGGCGAACACAGGTGGATGAAATACCGTTGTCGAGGCCAAAGCGCAACATTGCAAGGGACTTCAGTGACGGAGGTGACGGGGAGGGACCTGCTCCTTTGTGCTTGCAAAGGAATACTAGCAGGGCGTTGCACATTGAGTACAGCACAGGGTCCTAGTACACGTAGTGAACACAGAGCATCAGGGAGAGAGGTAATAAATGGAAAGGGTCCCTTAGTTGACTTTGTCCTAACTGCCGTTCCCGTCCGTAGTGCTGTTTGCTGAGGTCGTGAGCCATTACTTCCCCCGGCTAGTGGACCTGCATAACTACAGGTGAGTATTCCCCTGTGTGTGCCTTAAGAGCGCTCATACTCGCGCACACACACACACACACACACACACACACACACACACACACACACACACACACACACATGCACCCTCATGGGTACACGCTCACAAATAGACACACACATTTACACGCGCCTACGTGCATATACGTATGCATACACAAACAAACACACACACACATTAGCGTACATACAGAAATACGCTACACACGAGCACACACGTATACACACATTATCATACACGCAGACACATACACACGTAAACACACAAGCATTTGAACCTATGCACAGAGATGCAAAGTTTATAAAAGTAAAATGCTTTCATCTAGCTTCTTAGCAATGTATCGAAATGCATATTGAACCCTGAAGACTGAAGAGAGGAAGGAGTTGCTCCAAACCTGTGCTCTTGGTCATGCTCATAACCTACATACGTGCAAATTTGACCCACGCAGCTTCACACCGATCTCTGACACCTGCTGTGTGCTTGCAGCTCTGCCAACAACACGGGGCAAAAGATGTACAACTGGAACACTATGAATCAAAAGGTGTTCAAGCGCCTGGGGTTCAGCGTGGCGAAGCAGGACTTTGAGGCCATCTCCAACTGCCAGGTGTGCGGTGTGGGCATTTAGTGAGTTTATGGTTGTGCGCGTGTATGTGGACCTGGTTGTGAGGACGGTAATGTGGGAAGGGGAGAGGGAGAGTGAAATGGATGTGTCAACTTTGCGATATCCTTTCACGCTCACGTTCCTCCTCAAGTTTCTTTGCTCTATGACTCTGTTTTCCTTGACTTTGCACATTTTAGCAAACAGAAGCGCCCCCTTCCTGCTCTGCACAATTCCCTATTGTCTGCTGGCCTGGTGTATTCCAAAGACCTTTAATCAGTTTGCCCTTTCTGCAAGCTGCACCAGTACCATTCCACACAAGCCTGAGCAAGGTATGGATCAGGTGACACTAAAGATAGTGTGTGCTGCTAAGCGTAACGCATTTGCACTCACTTTCACGTGACACACAACCTAGAGCCAACGAGCGCTTTTGTTGAAGCTTGCCAAATTCATGCCTGCTGTCTGACGCACATGCGTCACTGAACCTCACTTTTGCATACACCTGCACTTGAAACACAGCCCAAAGCCATCGAGCGTTTATTGGTGCTCGCCAAATTTCATGCCTGCTGTCTCACACACATGCTGGACCTCACATTTCCACACACCTGCACGTGAAACACAGACCAAAGCCATCGAGCGTTTCTTGGTGCTCGCCAAAGTTCATGCCTGCTGTCTCACACACATGCTGGACCTCACATTTCCACACACCTGCACATGAAACACAGCCCAAAGCCATCGAGCGTTTATTGGTGCTCGCCAAAGTTCATGCCTGCTGTCTCACACACACGCTGGACCTCACATTTCCACACACCTGCACGTGAAACACAGCCCAAAGCCATCGAGCGTTTATTGGTGCTCGCCAAAGTTCATGCCTGCTGTCTGATGCATCATGCTGGACCTCACATTTTCACACACCTGCATTGTACACACAGCCTGGAGCCATAGAGCGCTTATTGAAGCTTGCCAAGTTCAAGATAGCCAAGTTCAGGGATGAGGGTGGCAGCAGGTGGGCATTTGCATCATAGGAGTTAAGAGTTTAGGTTCAAGTTAGTACTTACCTCCTAATCCTCAAACAGATGCGTATGTGCATGCACGCGCATAGCAGCATGCACACGACCGGATTGAAGTCACGTTCAGGGCAGAGGGTGATGATGCTAAGTGTATGTGCATGCCTTCTCACCGTGTTCATACTCACAGACAAATGGAGAGACCCCTCACAGCAAACACACTCGTACGCACACATCTAGACGTGTGCAACCCTCTTTGCACATTAGTACGTGCATGTGTATTCGTACTCACATACGCATGCTTGTGCCCGCGTGCACACACACACACACACACTCACACTCACACACACACACACACACTCTCACACTCACACACACACACACACAAACACACTCACTCTCTCACGCACACGCACACGCACACACACACAAACATACATGCCCCCAGTTCCTTTTCGGCACCCATGGTCCCCCGCGTGGCCAACTTAGCACACAGCCACAATCACGACCAACACATGGGGGGTCACGCCCCAGGGGGCTACACACAAAACGGCGGGGACCCAATGGGAGCTGCACAGCGTGCACACACACAAGCTCATAGCCAAAACGCTCACACGCATGCGCACGTGGCAGCAATGGGCGGGGGCAATGGCAAGGTAGTGTGTGTGCATGTGTGTGTGATGGCTGTTGCAAGTCAGGAATGTATCTTTGATGCCACACTCTTTTTACCAGTCAGGTTAGGAGGCACATTTGAAATGGTAGGGAACTTGGATTTTAGGAATCTCTTCGGTCATTGCAAGTACACTTGTACAAAATCTCGCCACACACTCCATGGTGAACGCACAAATGTAAAAGCACGTACCAACACGCACACATACACTTATGAATGTGCATACATACAGTCATTCAAGCATCCTTTATGTCAAACGTCCATTCTAATCAGGTGCTGACAGCTGTGCAACAAGCGTGCAGAGCATTCCTCCGCCTTTTAATGAGCCGTAAAATAATTGTAAATGTGCATACATACAGTCATTCAAGCATCCTTTACGTCAAACGTCCATTCTAATCAGGTGCTGACAGCTGTGCAACAAGCGTGCAGAGCATTCCTCCGCCTTTTAATGAGCCGTAAAATAATTGTAAATGTGCATACATACAGTCATTCAAGCATCCTTTACGTCATACGTCCATTCTAATCAGGTGCTGACCACTGTGCTTGCTTGCAGAGTGAGGCAACGGCTGAGAAGGACAACATGCTCAGCGAGATGCGTGATACGAACGAGGTGTGAGATTTGGAAGGCAGGCACAAGAGCACGCGTGCACTCACGCTCGATCACACATGATCAAACACAATCACACACACACAATTCCTGTTATTGCGACATTACATGTTTCACCTCCTTTACTGGTTACTTCAGCGTCTCTGCTGTCCTACTGGGCACAAAACTCACATAATTCTTACCAACTGCACATACTGCGCAATGGTACGGCTCATTTGCATGTTTGTTTGAATATGTGCTGAGGATTAGGAAGGTGGGCAGAGCCCAACACGTCGATTACAATCACAAACTGTCACTCAGTTTACAGATGCAACAATGATAATGGGACACTGAGGCCAAATAGCAAGACCAAGTTTTGTTTTGTTTTAACAATAAGGATTTCTCTTTCTGGCAGGGAGCTGAGTGAGAAATCCCTTTGGAGACTGCTGAACACCTCTCAAGCGCAAACCTCAACCACCTGCTTGCCACATAAATGAATGTCATCGCTTGCAATTTGGAGCACGGAATGCCTGAAGAATGCTTCTGTCCAACAATTTTCTTTGTCGATTCACCTGAACACTGTATCACCCCCCTTGTAGCCACGTGATTAGGGTTGGCCAGAACCATATTTATATACACCGTATATTCGGTGATTTCCCTGCCCGGCCAAAGATATTGTATATAACCCGTGTATGTAAATATAACCCGTGTATGTATATATTTGTGTGGTTCTGGCCCACTCTACACGTGAAGCATCACTCCATGGTTGCACATCACATCTCTTCAGAGCTGACCTCATCAAAACAAGCAGCATTTGCAACACAGCACTCTCTTCCTCTGCTCGCGTGCAGATCCTTGAAACCAAGGTCCGCAAGCTGGAGCAGCTCGTGCGATTGAAGGATGCCAAAATAGCCACGCTCATGGGAAAACTGCAGGTGAGAGTGAGTCGGTACAGGTGCTAGTGCTAGTGCTGGTATTGATTGGGGAGTAGAGAGCGAGTGCGTTGAAGGATGCCCAAATGACTCGTGGGAAAACTGCAGGTGAGCAGGTTGACGAGGGTGCTAGCAATGATGTCAGTAGCAATCGCAAGTAGCTTCTGCCAAGGGCAGGAAAGTTGCTTCAATCAAGCAGTAGGTCAAAATCTTCAGCCCATCGTTGACTTAATTGGGGCATCCAAATTGCAGTCAAGTCAACATATTGTACCTGCAACTGGATAGACTCGTGTTTTCATGAAATATGACCGTTTGTTACAGCACATGGCCCCAAATAATGACATGTTATGCTGTTCCGTGCCCCCACATTTACAGTCTGCTGGTGTGGCCTGAAGGGCTGGGCCTGACACGTGACTTTTCCACCAATATGCGGCGCTTGGAGGCGGCACCTTTCATGTCTGCTTGCATTCACTTTGTACATTTAGCGCCATGATTATGGTAATCAGGATTCGTGACACACATTTGTTTGGACGGCTTTGTTTGGACGAACATTTATTTGGACGGCTTAGACACAAACAAATTTCACTTGGCCACCTAGCAATCTGACAACTCCAATGTATATGTCAGTGTCTGATATTAAACACCTGCCTGCTAAGCAGCACTCTTATTTGATTTTGTTGCTGTTGTGAAACTGCTGCCCATGGTCGCTATGGAGCACGATGCTTTCGAAGTTCTACTTTTAGTATGTGCGTGGTATGTGTATGTGTGATACGCTTGAGCATGCAGGCAATACAGCCAGCCTGACTCTCGCGTAGAGTTTACAGATAAAGCCACCAGTCAAAACGTGTGACTGCTAGGAGGAAGTGGTATGTGTATGTATGTGTGATACGCTTGAGCGTGTAGTACAGCCTGACTCTCACACACAGCAGCCAACTGCAACGCCCCTTGCTCACGCCCAAGAACACAGTGTCAAATTCACAGAGATTACAGATAAAGCCATCAGTCAACGTGCGACTGCTAGGCTGCGTATGTAAAAATTGTGATAATTGTTGTTGTAGCTTCAGACTTGTAGTACCTGCAAAAAAAACCTTGGAAAGGGAAAAAAGGCACAATGCTGTTTGTGACATTGCAGCACTGAATAAAACCAGTAAAAACAATTAAGCATCTGCCAGGACCAGCCGACTGCATAAAATCAAAGAGGGGTGTGTTTTGGGCACATAAAAAACATGGACAGTCACACTGAGGATACCTAGAATGAGGGATTATCATATTAAACTCATGTGTGAGGAGCAGCACA